>Ga0070698_100004479_pt1 | contig 15356 bp, 13 predicted proteins | sample KBSK1502metaG_FD_65477 | JGI IMG/M metagenome (GOLD analysis project Ga0070698, IMG submission 65477) | Corn, switchgrass and miscanthus rhizosphere microbial communities from Kellogg Biological Station, Michigan, USA - KBS K1-50-2 metaG | ecosystem: Host-associated > Plants > Roots >...
TCCGTCGCCCTATCGCGAGCTTACGCGTCCCTTGTTGCGTTACATCGCTCGTCTTGAACGAAAAAACAGTAATGACGTGGTCACTGTATTGTTGCCGGAATTCGTCCCGGCGAAGTGGTGGCAACACCTCTTACATAATCAGAGTTCACTAATGCTCAAAGGCGCACTCCTCTTCAAGGAAGGTGTCATAGTCATCAGCGTGCCCTATCACCTCAAGCAGTAAGAACACCCCGGAAACTGCTAACAGGCTTTACACAGATAGTGGCGTCTTGGCTAAATGTTGGTTGCACGAAAGTCTAATTCTACAGGTCAACGAACAACCGCTGTGCTTCGCGGCCAATACATGATGATAAAGACTCCAGCAAGCGCCACCGCTCCGCCAATGATGTCAAACTTATCTGGCGTAACCTTATCGACGCGCCAGCCCCACAGGATAGACAGAACGACAAACACACCGCCGTATGCAGCGTAGACGCGTCCGAAGTTGGCGGGCTGAAACGTAGGAATGACGCCGTAAAGAATCAGAATTACAGCGCCGAAAACGCCAAACCAAATAGGTTTATTTTCACGCAACCACAGCCAGACAAGATAACCGCCGCCGATCTCACACAGACCAGCGGCGAAAAAGTAAAGGAGGGATTTGATCATATTGTCACGCTGCTTCGTTTATAAACTCTGGCGCGATATTCAACTCCTACATCGACTGAATCACAACACAAAGATTATGGCATAGCACCTTGCAGAGTGCTTCTTTACATGCGCCGTCGCGGTCTTAATTCTCAATCGCTCGACGAACTTTTTGCGGTCCAGTGCTCTAAAATGCGCGATCTGCAAAAAGAAGTTGGTCTCTAATGCCATTCGAGAAGCATTTCGCCGTACCCCGAGGTTTTCAATTTGTCCGTTACTGATTCAAGTCCCACAATCTATAGCCCCACCAAATTGCGTAAACGCGATAAATTAGGTATGGCACTAATGCCCAAGCGGCAATCGTATGCACCTGCACTACGCAGAGAAGCAAAGCAATGTCCATGATTGGAAACAAGCAACCAATAACAAAACTGATGCGTAAGTTTCGAGCGCGGAAGATAATGTAGTTAGTGAGGGCGTTGACGATCATCATGAAGAGCACTAGCGCGATAGCCGCGCTTCTAAGTGCTGAAGTATCGAGTCTCAGAAGGCAGTAACAGACGAACCAAAAGGTGACATAATACAGACCACCAATAATTGACCACACCCAAAGAGGCGCGGAGTAGGGTGGGAATTTAAGGGTTGAGAAAAACGACTTAACATTTCTTCCGGCACAGATACCTTCCAGACCTGCGGCCATAGCGCAGAGTCCGCAGGAAACCAAAAGGGCGTAACCAACTGACACATTCGAATTCTAGCCCAAGCGGGCCAAGTTTTGCCTTCGCGCAAGCTAACACGCTGGTCAGGCATAACATCTACTAGCGTTACTACATGTTGCGGGAGCATTTTAAAATAACATTCGGCAGGTGGCATCGCTTGCCGCAAGTCGACGAAGATAGAGCAATTTCGAACCTCAACTTTCAACCGAGGTGGTGTATTTCAAAGCCAAAGACTGGGTGCGGATTACAAGTGATGATGCTAAATCGCTGAACCTACTTTGTCGCCGCTGGTCCATGCGAGATCGGCGGCAGTTATCTTGTTTGGCTCTGGCTCCGTGAGAACAGAAGTTTGTGGTATGCGATTGCGGGCCTGGAGCCCTTGTTATATATGGCGTTGTTCCAATTCTACAGCCAGCAAACTTTGGGCGTGTCTATGCGGCATACGGCAGAGTTTTTATAGTTCTGTCGATCCTGTGGGGCTGGCGAATTGATCAGATCACTCCCGATAGGTTTGACATTATCGGCGCCGTGGTTGCGCTTGCCGGAGTACTTATCATTATGTACTGGCCGAGGAACGTATGAAAGATAAAGAATCACCTTTCGCTTGTGATACGAGCAGTTCTGCGATTGTCGTCTCCGGTGGTGCAATCAGCTTAGGGTTTTCTATGTCGTATCCTTTGGTCCAAAGGTGCGGGACTCACCTAGTGATACCAAGCAGGACGTAAGCTTGTTTTGACGGCTGAAACGTCGATAAAGACTGCGTAGTATCGTTTGGTAGCACTTAGGTAAGAGGGTGGATTGAGGATTTTAAGTCCGCAGCGTCTGCCATTCCGCCACCGCGGCCCATGATCCGTGGACCTGATTCTAACAAGCCTTTCCTTTTTCCGCTAAATCACCAGTTTCGCGTGATGTTTCGGCCCTCATCTCATCGCAGCGCTATTTGTTTGACGAGATGAACTTGGTTGACCGAATGAGCCCTGTTGGCCAGATGCGCCCGGCTGACCGGATGAGCCCTGTTGACCAGATGCGCCCTGTTGGCCGGATGCGCCAGTTTGGCCGGATGCGCCAGTTTGGCCGGATGCGCCAGTTTGGCCGGATGCGCCAGTTTGGCCGGATGCGCCAGTTTGGCCGGAAGAACCTGTTTGGCCGGATGAGCCTGTTTGACCAGATGTGTTTGTTTGACCAGAAGAGCCTGATTGACCACTCGTTGCAGTCTGTTGTCTGGCCGGCGTGTTGGAAGTGCCTCCGGCTGCCGGTGTTGCGGAACTAGATTGATGCCGCAGGTCGTCCTGCATGTTCGCCGCACGCTGGTCTTCTGCAGCGCGCGCGGTGCTCACTCGTTGCTCGCGAGTTGCGGCCGCTGCTTTATCTTCGGCAGCGGGATTGAGCGTGTTTACTTTGATCCGATCGACTTGTGGCGCCCCGGCTAATCGATCGAGCGGCACGTAATCCGTTTTGAAGTACAACTCCACTGATGAATTCAAATCGAGATCCGTATTCATCTCTTCGCTTGTCTGGCTTCGTTGCGTGGTCACGAACCCAATCGTGTTTGAGATCTTGGCCGACGCCCCCCACGGTCCGTAACCAAAACTTCCGCTCGCTTCAACTGACGACTGAGCATCCAACCGGCTGCCCGCATCTGCGCGCGCAACACTGCGAGTGTCAATGTGAAAGCGCATCGAAGCATTCAACCGCCCGCTTTCAACTACGATGCGCTGCATTCCGAGCATCACCATTGTGGCGAGCATCTGCTGCCGTTGCCTTGCCAGTGCGCGCCGCGCAAACGGCACCAGCGATGTTTCGGGATCACCACTCGGAATCGATTCACCCGGCGCGATACCGAGTGCCGTGCGCAACGCTTCCTCTGAAGGCTTTGAACCGCCTTCCACCATTCGGAGCTTGCTCTCCAGTCTTTCTTCTTCGACGTCGCGAGGATCGGTATCCTCATCTGGTCCACCTTCAATCACAAAGGAGCCGGGAAATGTTTCCGCCAGCCATTCGCGCGCACGGCCAGGCGCGAGGTTCGCATCCGCAAATCCTTCCGTGCTCGCTGATACATTTTTTATCAACTCGACATATTCGTTCATCTGCTGATGGTTTGAATCAATCAACGCCTTAAACACGCCATTGATTAGCTCTGTCACAAAGCGCGGAAAAGAAACGGCGTTCAGGATGTCACGCGTCGTTCCGGCAACACGTTGCGCGGAGACGCCACTGAAGTCTTGTCCGGCGGTCTGAGCAAGGGCAAGCGGTTGTTTAGCTAAAACTGGTTCAGCGTCTTCAGTTGAGAGTGAGTGTGTAGCTACCAGACTATCGCTCTTCGCCTCTTCTTTGATCAGAGCGACGGCAGTTTGACAGACGCGGACGAGAGCTTGAGCGACCTCGTGCCGCTTTTCCGGATCGAGTTCGTGATAGGCCGCGGAAGAGAGCAGCAGATCGCGCACCGTCTCGCGGACTACCGGCAGTGGTTGATCGCTGTCATGTTCCAGCGGATCCAAAACTTCTTTGGCTGCCGCCATCGCTTAGCCTCCTGGCTGGCCCATGGCTTCACGGATGGACAAACTGGCTTGCAGCCATTCGATTGCGGCTCCGACCACGTGCTCATCAGGGGCCGCTTGCAGATTAATAGGATCAAGATGAGGCAGACACTCTGCCAGCCAGGTCAAAATCACAAGGCCCGACTTACCGCGCGCAACTAGAGCAGACGTTTCGCGGTTAAGGTGAAGATAGCGCGTGGTGATCACTCTCACGGCAGACCACATTGACCGCGCGCCGAATGCACGCTGCACAGGAACTTGCTGAAGGATGCGCACGGCTTCCTGGATCGTTGTGAGTATTTCTTTTGCTGCAAACGCGGTCATGCCACCTCCTCGGTGAAGGAGGTTTTCAGCGAGCATGCGTGCGGCCATTGCGAGCCGATTCTGCGCGTGGATGTTGCCGTACCGGCCACCCAGAGATTGTTCGTCGAGTTTGTAGAGCGATTCGGCCAAATCAATCATCAGGTTTTCAAACGACGCATTGGCGCCAGCTTTTGCCGGCAGATAGGCGGCGTCTTCCGGATGCTCTACGCCAAACAATCTCGTGAAAAGTGCGCGGCGCTCTTTCTCATGAAAACGGTCGTTGCGTCCTTGCCAGAAATTCTCGATGTGATGCGCAGCAGCTCCAAGGTCTCCTTGTATAGCGCCACTGATCGCCAAACCACTTAATGCTTCAACGGCGGACAAGAGACCCGTCTCCTCGAGTTGCGCGGCCAAATACAAAGGTGCAATCGCGCGGATTTGAGCCTGGTCGTCCGCGCTTGCAGGGGCAATGTCCGGGAGTTCGATTTGTCCGAGTTCGTTGAGAGCAAAACTGCGCGCAGTGGCATGCGCAGACTCAGCCAGTGAGAGTCCGTTGGCAATTGCTGCGAGTAACCCAATTGCGTCGGGAGGAGTCTCGTCGGGAATTCTTCGCTCGACCTCGCGGTTTGCTACTGACATAGCCGACTTCCTCACACTCCCGTGATAGCCTTCTCAGGTGGTTGAGCGTTTCCTTGTATGGCGGCGATCATTTGTGGGCTGGCCATCTTGTCCATCGGGAAATAATCGCTCTTGAAGTTCACGCGTACCTCGCCGGACAGTTTTGCTTTCACTTCCGCTTTCGATTCCGAAGTATCGTCAACTGACGACTGAACCGTGGCCGTGTGTTCGTTCGACGTGTGTATTCCTACTGACCCGTGCCATGGCGAGAACCAACCACCGTATTTCAGTTTGGTGTCGGTCTTCACAGAACTCTTTTGCTGATCAACCATCGATGCGCGTGCGTGTCGAGCGGCGGTGTCAGAAGCCCGCATATCAAAAATCACTTTTGCATGAATGAGTCCATCCGTGACCACGATGCGGTTGATGCCGAGCATCACCATTGAGGCGAGCAATTGCTGACGCCCGCGTGCGATTTCCAAGCGCGCCGCCTGAACCAGCCGGGCTTCCTCAGCGGGATCGGAAAGATCGGTTACCGGTCTCGGCATGAGGTGGGCGAGGTCTTGAGAAATCTTTGTCAACGCTTCTTCAGGATTATCGCCAGTGGTAGTTAGTTTGGCAGTTTGTTGTGGTGCGCCGTCCGAACCCTCGGCAAGCTCGCCGCTCATGTTACCGATTTCAACTCCGAGTGCGTCCGGATACTTATTAGCGAGCCAATCGCGCGAATTGTTTTCCGAGATGTTGTCCCGCGCGTATTGATCGACCGTCTTTGCGACGTTAGCCAACAACTCACCGTAAGCCTGCATCTGCTGGATCGAAGAGTCGACGATTGCCTGAAACACATTCTTAATGAGCCCGCCGACGAATTCCGGGAAGTCGACCTTTTGGACCAACGCACCGAATTGCTCGACACCCTCCCTGACTCCTCCGGCTTCGAAACCTTTTCCGACCTGGCCGGGAGCCTGTGACAATCTTCGCTTGGTAGCATCGACCGGATCATCGGCCTGGGCGCGCGCGACCACCTCGGCTGGCGGCGCGAGTTTCTCCATAGACTCGGTTATTACCCCATCGGGATTGGCCAGGTATGACGCCACATTGACCATCTTGCCGGCAATCTGCTGCTGCTCTTCAGGACTGAGTTGGCGAAACGCCGGTACTCCAAGCAGCATCTCGCGCACCATCGGCCGGACCACCCCAAGAGTTTCGTGGTCTTGCCACTTCGCGCCGGTTTTTATTGGTGAGTCAGACATGGAAGTCCTCTATTTAGTCGGCGTCGCCGGAGTAGTTGCCGCAGGGGCCGTCGCTGGCGGCGTTCCGGCGACTGCTGGTGCCGCTGACGCCGGACCGGCGCCTCTTGCTGCGGCACCTGGCTTCGATACGTTTTGGATTTGCGCAATCTGGAATGAGTCGGCCATCTTTTCGAGCGGGAAGTAGTCGCTCTTGAAGTTGATATCTACGTTCCCTGCTAACTGAGCGCGCGTTTGTAAAGCAGCGTCCGAAACTTCTGCAGCCGTGCTCATCGCCGTCATGATCGGCTGCTCGGCATATTTGTAGGTGCCTTTGGAGTAATAGCTGGCATTACGATGCTCGTAACTATCGGTGCCACGGGCGCCCTTTGTCTCGCCACCCTCACTCGATCCTTCACTCGTTCCTTCAAAGCCACGCGACTTCTGAATGTTCCCGGACGTGTCGCGCGCATAGTCAAAAGCGACAGCGCTACGTTGGCGACGCATGTTGTCGCGAGCCTGGAAGTCGTAAAGGATCTTGGCTTGGATCTTGCCGTCAGTAACGACGATGCGATTGATTCCCATCAACACCATCGTTGCCAGCAACTGTTGCCTGCTGGTTGCAAGTTGAGTGCGCGCTGCCTGAACCAGTTTTTGCTCGTTCTCGTCATCGTCGAGGTCGAGACTCTTGAGTGGCCCACCTTCCATGGGAAGACTTTCATTCACGCGATTAAGAGCCTTATCCTCTTCGACGCCGTCCTGAAGTTTCACTCGTGGGCCTGCTTCACCGCCACCGAAGCCGCCTTCATCACCCATGCTGATCCGAAAGAGATCGGGAAACTGATCGACAAGATGATCGCGGCCCTGATTCACGCTAACATTCTCATCGCGGAAAGTATTAAGTGACTTTGCCACGCTGGCGACCAGTTGCCCGTAGGCTTCCATCTGTTCGATTGAGGCTTTGACGATCGCGTGGAAGACGCCCTCTATCAGACTTGAAACGAAGGTTGGAAAGTTAACTTTCTGCAAGAGCATCCCGGCTACTTCCGCCCCTTCGCGAGCTCCGGCCGCATTGAACTCGCCGCCCACTTTATTGACCTGGGCCATGCGTTGCTCAAAGGTACTCTCTTCAGCGAGGGCCTTGGCCGTTGGTAGTTGCGCTCCTGAGATTCCGTCGGGAGCGGCGAGGTAGTCGGCGATGCGCGCGGTGTCATGAGCAATCTGTTGCTGGCGCTCAGGTGGTAACTCTGCAAAAGCAGCACAGCGCGTCAAAACATTCTTGACGGCCTCACGCACCTCGGGGGCGGGAATCCTTGCTGGTTGTACGTTTGAGTTTGACACGGCGGCACTCATTGTCTCTCCTCCTCCAATGCAGATTGATCCTCAGGCCGCTTGTTGAATCGTACCGGCGCCATTTCCCGTCACACGATCGACCATTTCGAACTCAACCGGCCTCAGATATAAACTCACCTTCGCCGCAGATCCCGGAGCAACACGGACACTAAGCACTGAGAAATTACCCGGCCAGTCTTCGCTTTCGGGAGTAAACGCATTCAGCCAGCGCAACATCGCCTGCAGCTCGCGCGGCCGTTCGCTCAACCCCATCGACAACAGATCCAAAAAGTTCGCGGGGACATCCGGGATCATTCCGAGCAGGGCATACATCTCTAACTCCGGACCGCGTCTTCCTTCACCAAGAGCGAGCAGCACCGAATCTTCAGGCAGTTCAAATCGGCCACCCAAAGCCAGACCAAAGATCTGCATCAGTCCGGGCAGTTGTTGTCCGAGTCCCAATTCGTTGAGCATCGGAGCCATCTCGCCGAGACGTAACGGGCCACGATGAAGGAAAGTGACTCGCTGCACTCCCATCTCTCGTTTGCATGCGATCGTGGTGAACAACGGAACGAGGTTGGGCAGGTTTCGCAGCGCGGTTGAGACCAGACCGAAAAGCGAGGAGGGAAGTGCGTCGATCTGATGTGGACTCGTTTCGTAGTACACCTTTGACGTGTAGAGTCCCTGCGGATCGTAAGCCGTTCCGAAGAATGCACCGTAATTCAGTCCTGAACCGGAACCCGTGCCACGCCATTCCTCGCTCTTCTGATCGAACCAGTGAAGGGCTTCTCTGCCGAAGAAGTGTTTGACCAGTCGTCGCATTTCTCGTGTCGCTTCGTCGCGGCGATCGACACCGGATGCTTCCGGACCTAACGGCTCGACCGTGAAGCGCAGCGACTGCGGTTCAGTCTCAGAGAAGGAAGGCTCGAACGGTGCGGCTCCTGGCGTCAGAGCGTTCCGCGCGTAGCGACTGTCTCCCTGAGGCAAAGAGAATGTGCGGTCCAGCAGCGGCTTAATAATCCGGACCGGGTCGGCGGTTCCCAACTTATAGGCCGCGGTAGTAAGACGCCGCTCCACGGCCACTGACATTGGTTGTTGAGTCATAACTCCTCCACTTAATATTTGCGCCCGTTTCCTGAATAACCCAACGACGGAACGCCTACCGATTCCAGAGTCTCACGGGCCATGTCGGGAATCTGAATCGGCTTCGAAGTCATGTTCGGCGACTCTCGCGGTTGCGCATACGATTCGACATCGACGTCTTGTGTTCCCGTTACAGCCAACCACTGATCGCAGGCATTGACGAGGTCAAAGTCAGTCGGATCGACAGTTGCCTTTGTACCTGGTGGCCGCGGAGTGGGATTTCGAATTTCGTCAACGTTAAGGATCGGACCAAACGAGGAGTTCGAAAGTTCGCGCGCGTTCTTCGCGAGCCAGGCAAGAATGATCGTGCCGGCTGCGGCCATCGTGCGATAACGAACACTGTTTCTTGATCCGCCGAGTTCAAGCGCGGCCACCTGGTCGATCACTTGCCACATATCGCGCGCGCCGTAGGCGTTCTTGATATCAGGATCGGAGAGGAGCTTAATGGCGTCCCTGATTTGCTTTTGCAGATCTGTGGCCATGAAGTAAGCCATGCCGTAGCCATGTAGTGACAAATTCATCGCCAGATCACGCGCTGCCTTTCGAATCTTCTGCTGGCTAATCGAGCCGGGAATCTTTGTCTGCAGCAGTTCGTCCAGACTGTTCTGACGAATAAAGGACGACACCGCTGAAACGAAGCGAAGGAACAGATCGTTAAAGTCGCGGTTCGGCATGCCATTGTCATCGCCGCCCGGTATTCCAAGTGAGCGAGTGTAGAAATTGCGTCGCTCAGTCTCCGAGATGCGAGTGGCGGTGTCTTTCCAGTACTTAAACAGATTGTTTCCAGCTTCACCGCGACCGATCGGTAACACGCCGTTCTGGAACAGCTCGACGAGCTTATCGACTACCTGAAACACCTTCAGCTCTTCGAACATCGCCGAGAAGTAAGCCGGCTGTAACGCCCGAATGTTGTCGCCGACGATTTCATTCTCACTGGTCTCCTCGTCGTCCAGGTTCGGCAGATCGATGTTAATGTCTGAAGGTTCGCCCTCGTCGTCCGCTCTCTGAATTGAATCAAGCGCTTCGTTGACCTTTCGATCAAGTTGGGGCTGGCCTTCTGTGATCCCCTTGGCGATAAGTTTTCGCACCACGCTCGCCCACTCGACTGCATTCACCTCGTCATTGGAACCCTGCGCGCTGCCAATGTCGGTCAGAATGCCTAATACCTTATCGAAGAGCGGCTTATTGGTTTGGTATTCACCCTGAGCGGAGAAAACAGCTTTGCCAAACAATTGCTTCTGCCTCTCCTCGTCCGGATCGAAAGTTGGAAACACTTCCGGTGGGTGAAATGGTGGCGGCGTTATGCGGTCCAACTGGAGCAGACCAAACACGCCTGTCAGAAGTTTCTCATTGTCGTCGAGAGCTGCTCCGGTTTGCTGAGACGGTACCGCTCCCCCCTGGTGATCGATAGTAAGGTTGAGATCTTTCGTAATTGCTTTCGCGAGTGGATCGACGGCGCCAGTCGCCAGGAGCTTTTTTTCGACTTCGGCTTTCTCGATCTTTTCTGCCTCCGTCAACCCACGCCTGCCTTCGACCGTCGTTAACACCTGGGCCCGAGCTCTCAGTTTTTTCTTCTCCGCGGCATCCCGGTCCCGAAGATCGCCGAAAATAAGTGGTTTGGCCATGATTATCTCCTTCTTGTGCCCTGCTGATTTGCAGGCGTTCTTTTCGACCAAGGCGCCCGGTTTGTTATTGCAAGAAGTCCGGAGCGTCGGGTTCAAGTTCCGCGGGTGGTGACGAATCAACCTCCCGATCAAGGGCCGCGAGCGCCGCGGCGGCGTTTAGAATTCCTGATCCATATCCCGTGATTTCTTTGTTGGGCCACGGCGTTGCAGTCTCGGAAAGCAGACGGCGAACTTCTTCACTGCCGAGTGCATAAGAGCGACGGCGAGCGCGACTTACCAGCAGAGCTGCCGCGGCGCTTACAAACGGCGCAGCGAAACTGGTGCCCGTTGCGAGTTGATAACCGTTAAGCGCACAGGTCACGACGCGTTCGCCGGTTGCAGACACGGCGACGTGATTTCCTCGCGTGCTGAAATGAGAGGGCTTCCCATCAGCTCCGACCGAACCTACTGCAATCACACCGTCGTAGGCCGCGGGCCAATAAACTTCTTCCTGTCCGGAATTGCCGCTCGCTGCAACCAATACGCAACCGCGATCGAGGGCGTAACGCACGACGTCCGCGTGCGGTTTGGGAACTCCTGGTTCCAGGGCACTTTCAGCAGTGCCAAAACTCATGTTCAAAACAGTCGCGCCAAGATCGACCGCCATCTTCAGTCCCATATCGATGTCGCTGATCGCGCCGAGTCCCACCGGATTCCGCTTACCGGGTAACTGCGCCGCACCCAGAACACGAACCGGAAGCAATGGACAGTCGCCGGCCAGACCCGGTGGAATCTCACTACCGATTGCGCCGATGATGCCCGCGCAACCCATCCCATGTCCGACAAATCGATCGATGGGTTTGTTATCGGCATGGGCCACATCGCCCAGTAGTTTCACTCCCGTTGCAAAATCGCCGGCGCCGAGTTGCACCGTGTCGTAACCGGCCCGGAAACGATTGGCCATCTCGGGATGTTGAGGGGAGATGCCGCAATCGATGATTGCCACGATGGTTCCCGAGTCGCCGGTCTCATACGCCATCGCTTCTCGAGCGAAGAGTAAGTCGCGGCTCTCCCAGGCTTGTTCGATCGAGATCGGTGGTGCGGGCGGTGTAGTCGCGGGCGTTACGCCGGACGGAGCTGCGAACGGAGCGCTCGTAAGGTAGTTCGGACTCGCGTGTTCGACGATCGGCACTTCGTTCAGTGCTGAGATCAAGCGGCCAATCGGCGTACCCGGATCGACGTCAAGCCGGAACGTCCTCGAAACTCCAGACATCGCTTCGTGATCGTTGAACTTCTGATGGTTCTTGCCACGCTGGCCGAGCGAGGCCGAAGCTGCGTGAACGCGTGAGATCAGCGCGCCGTTGGCAAAGTTGCGAATCATTCGATCGATCTGACCGCAACCGAATTTGACCGCTGGTGCAGCGGCGCGACTGCGCACGTCGATCTGGCTCGGGATCGCTTCAGGCGCTTCACCGAGGCGCAGTGTCACGACCAGGCTGCCGGGCAAACTGTAGAGTCCGGCGCCGGGCGTCCAGGGAGTGGCGAGCCGTTCCGCGATCAAGGTTGGCCTCCTTCGTCTGAAGTCTCTTGCTGCTGAGTTCGGACTAAAGAAGGTGGTAAGTCGATCGACTTCTCAGCCACTCGACCCGGCTCGGTCTCAATCGAAAGCATTCCGCTCAGTCGATGATGTGACTCAGGCGCAATGAGAATCTCGCGGTCCGTCGCATTGAGTACGTGCACCGGTTGGCCCGCAATCGAAACTCGAGGCAGACCTCTGCCCAGCAGGTTTCTTCCTTTGATTCGCACGACCCGATCTGTATCGACCTGATCCGGGTTTGAGTTCGGATCGGGTTCAACGCTCGCTACGAAAGGATGCGATGCACGCAGCAGAGCTAGCCGCAGTCGATCAACCGGTAGGTTCGCGACGCGCTCGACTTCCTTGCCGGCGCCTGAGTCTGTAATTTTCTTAAGTTGGGCTACGGTGTGGACGCCAGCCCACTCAAGCCGCTTCTGTTCTTCATCAGTTAACTGATCGCCAACCGCTTCCTTCAGACTAGGCTCATCCGGATCGAGAGTCATCGGTTTTGCGTTTTCTTTGATCATCGGACGTGTGATGGTGGTTAATGCCAGGTGAAGAGTGCTGGCGTCGCGGTCTCCGGTACCGGCAGGGCGGATTCTGATCTCACTCCGCACCACCTCGACGTGAGTGCGTAGATCCAACGACAGATCTTTAACGGCAAAGGTCAACGGCAGATCCAGGTTCTCAGCCTTCATCGCCATTGCTGTTTGCGCGCGGTCAAGCTGCGTTTGCAGAGCCTGGATGAACTGTTCAATTGGCACTCCTGTATCTCCGTTACTCATGTTTGCCTTTCTTAGCTTTGCCTCAAAAGTCGGAAATCATTCCTGGACGGGGTCAGTACAGGGAGCGGTAGCGACCTGGTCAAACCATGAGAGTCAAAAATCGACAGAAAATATCGCACGCTGATCGCTGACCAGGTCGCTACCGCTCCCTGTACTGACCCCATCCAAGTGCGATTCCTAATTTTTAGTGTTAAGCCATTTCTCTTCATAGCTAATCCTTAATCGGCTCGGTGGTTGATCAAAATCAGTGCGCCATCTCCAAACAGGTAGGTCGGCAATGAAAGTCAGCTCACCTTTCTCCTCGATCAGCCGGGTTTCGATCGGCAAGTCGAGGTCGACTTGTCGAGCCCTGACCTGGAACTCCGCGACGGCCGCAGTTTCGATCGACGCAAACACGTCAATGAGCATTTCTGCTAATGGTCGATGCCACATAACCGCCGGCTTTCATCAGGTCGCTGGTGTCGTCGGTTCGGCTACCGGAGGCACGGTCGCCGGAGACGCGGGTTGTTCCTGCGTTGGTTGACGTGCCGGTGCCGCAGCAACTTGTGCGGGCCTTGCGCGTCGTTCCAACAGGGTCCGTTTTGCTTCGTCGGTGAAACGATCGAGAGGCAACGTTTCGCTGGTAAAATTAATTTTCACTTCGCCAAACATCTCGGCATTCAAAGTTGTGTCGGACTGCACATTCACGCCAACTGTAGAAACTTTGGTCGAGGGCAGGGCATAGCCTGCGCTTCCTCGGGTGCCCCAATTCGAAGTTCGCGAAGCATCGTCAGAGACGGCATAGTCGACTTTAGTTCGATCAGCGGCGGCCGCTCGAAAACGCAAACGCGCGGAGACCGAACCGTCTCGCACTACCACGCGGTTCAACCCGAGGAGGACCATCGTCGCGAGCATCTGCTGTCGCCCCTGTCCTACTCGTGCGCGGGCCATTGGGACCAGCCGTTCTTCAAGCAGCTCGGGCGTCAGCTCTTCACCTTCCATCTGAAAATCTTTCAGCCACGCCGGAGACCGAGCTTGATCGCCATCTTCTCCTGCGGCCGTTTTGGGCAGCAGCTTTGGTGATCCTGATAAGTCGAGAACGAGATCCTGTGGGTATTGCTGAACCAGCCAGTCGCGCGCCTGGTTGGAAGTCACGTTGTCGTCGGTAAATTGATCGGCGCTCTTGGAAACGGCGGTGACCAAGTCTGCATAAGCTTCCATCTGACGAATCGATGCATCGACGATCGCGTCAAAGGTGCCGTGCACGAGGCTGGCGACGAAGTCGGGAAAATCGATTTCATCACTCAGCGCGCCCGCGCGTTGCGCAAGGGTTTCGGTTGCGGCTTTCCGCGGACCAGGCGTCTGCGACTGAGAGCCGATCGAATCCGGTTCACTTTCACCATCGTTACCAACCTGTCCGGCGCGTCGACGCAGGTCGAGCGGTGTGCCGAGGCTTTGCGCAGCGGGTGTGGTACTCCGTAGAACATCCGGAGGTGGTGGTGGAAGGTGATCTTTCATGAGCATCAACTACTGCTGTTCCCAATTGCTGCTGTAAGAGAATGTTCCATCGGCGAAGAGACGCAACTCGATCGTTGCGATCTTGTCCGAAAGGATCGCTCGCGTGAAGCGGAAGTTGAAATTTATTCGCAGCGCTGCGGCTGGCCCGTGGAGGATCGCATCGTTCATGATCCTGGCTTCTACCTTTAGGCCCCATCCGATCGCGTCCTCGGTGCCGATGTTGCCGATCCGAACATTGCCCAGCGACACACCATTGAATTGCCAATCGACGCTGAACTTGGCCTGGATGCGATCGCCGATTTTGCTATCGATGTACGGCCAGTCCACTAAACGAATGGTCTGGGCATCATGGAACCCCGGCATCGGATTAGGAGGCACGTCGTTAGGGTGTTTTAACCCGAGCAACTGATCGAGACTCCAATTGACGTCTCCATCGTCGTTCAGAAGCCGTTCCATCGCTGCGCCGGCGATGGTCGAGGCAATCGCAACGGTTACGCCACCGTCCATAGCGCGCGCGCGCGGCGGTGGTGGCGGTGGTAACACCGGATCAGAGGTGTCTTCAGCAAGCGCTGCAGCCTGCGCTTGAGGTGCGGACGTTGCCGACTGAACGAGCTGCATGTAGTAATCCCAATTCCAAACTGAGTTCGGGCAGTCTGTATGCGTCGTCTGTGGATCGGCTTCTGAATGGCCCAGGATGTGAGTGCGATCGATCGGAATGTTGTAGGTATCGCACAACCATCGCACGAGGGCTGCGGATGCGCAGTATTCGGCCTCGCTTGGCATCAGACCACGTGGGTTGGCGATATGCTCAATGCCGATACTGTCGCGGTTTGCGGAACCGGCATGCCAGGCCTGATCGTTGTGGCGGACCATCTGCACTACTTCACCGTCCTGGCCCACGACGTAGTGTGCGCTGACAGTAATAGGTTTGTTTTGGCTATTGCGTTGATGTGGATTTTGGAACCAGCCTACAGTTCCACTGACCTTGCTCCCGCCGTCGTTGATGTGAATCACAACCCGATTAATAGGTCGCGGGTCGCGCCAGGCGCGATAATTCACAGGCGCTGCCGGAGCGAAACGACTCGCCTGCGGATATTCCGGTGTTTGTTCCAACGCCCGCGTGTAGGCCTGCGCCGAAACAAGATTAGTGTCGTCGTCGGGAATTCCTCCTTCGATACCTGGTCCATCGCCTTCGTTTTCAGCCGCAGCCGGTTCCGTTCCCAGCGTTAGAATCGAAGCGGGACCCATGACCGATCGTATCCAGCGGATCTTGTCATCGGTGAGGCGGCAGCCCTGGTTAAGTGTGCCGCTGAAACTCGATACGTGAACACCGACAAGGTGGAGCTCAACCACTGACATCTGTCGCTCGTCATCTTCACGTACCCAGGC
>Ga0070698_100004481_pt1 | contig 15353 bp, 15 predicted proteins | sample KBSK1502metaG_FD_65477 | JGI IMG/M metagenome (GOLD analysis project Ga0070698, IMG submission 65477) | Corn, switchgrass and miscanthus rhizosphere microbial communities from Kellogg Biological Station, Michigan, USA - KBS K1-50-2 metaG | ecosystem: Host-associated > Plants > Roots >...
ATCTGGCTCATGCTCCACCCGCCTTCCCGGAGGCCGCCGACTTCCGAGCCGCCTGCTTGATGGCTTCGCGGATGCGCGGATAGGTGCCGCAGCGGCAGATGTTTCCCGACATCGCCTGGTCGATATCGGTGTCGGTCGGAGCCGGTATCTTCGCGAGCAGCGCTGCGGCCGACATGATCTGGCCGGACTGGCAGTAGCCACACTGCACCACCTCGAGGCCGAGCCAGGCTTGCTGAACGCTCTTGCCGATCGGGGTCGCGCCGATCGCCTCGATCGTGGTAACCGCATGTCCGACGGCGGCGCCCACAGGCATCACGCAGGATCGCCTGGGGATGCCGTCCAAGTGGACCGTACAGGCGCCGCACAGCGCGGCGCCGCATCCGAACTTGGTCCCGTTCATACCGAGGAGATCGCGCAAGACCCAGAGCAGCGGCATGTCCGAGGGCGCTTCGATGCTGTGGGATTTACCGTTGATCTTCAAAGTGATCATAACCATCCTCCACAAGGGGCCGTCCCAATGGCCAGGCGCTCCTGGTAGATCGCCAACTCGAGATCCGACTACCTATCTCCGGCTCCGGTCTTGACTCTTTCGCGCATTGATTGACGCAAAAGCGTTCTCTGGATCACCGATTCTCCCGCTGCCATGCTCCCGGCGAAACGCCGACGAGTCCCTTGAAGACCCGTGAGAAGTGACTCTGCTCGGCGAACCCCGTGGCAAGCGAGATCTCGGCCAGAGAGAGGTCGCTCTCTCTCAGAAGCTCTTGCGCTTGCAGGACTCGGAGCTGCGTTTGCCATCGGTGGGGCGGAATGCCCATGGAAGCCTTGAACGCCCTCCGAAATTGAGACGGCGACAATCCGGCCTGTGCCGCAAGCTCCTTGAGGGGAACGGCATCGTCCACTCGCTGGATCATGTATTCAGCCACACGTCGAAGCTGCCACTGCGCCAGCCCTCCGCGGTGGTTATGGGAGAGCGCACGCCGGCCTCGATCGGCTTCCGATCCGATACGCTTCAGGACGTGCCAGAGCCGCTTCCGTTCCGTCGGTGACAGACTCCCGAAGATCGCCTCGAGGTCTCTCTCGTGCCGCTCGTAGGTCTCGGTGATCCGGCTGCGGCCGTCCTGGGTCAGCTCACAGAGGCTAACGGCCCCGCGGCTGCCGTTCACCCGCCGGATTAGGCCCCGTCGAATCAACCGAATCATTGCCTGGTCCACCGCGTTTGGTTCTGTCCCGGTCTTCGACGCAACGGCCGATCCTGTGAGAGGTCCCTTGTGAAGGAGAGCCTCGAGGATCGCGAAATCGATCAAGGAGATGCCCTGACGGGCCAGCTTTCGTTCGAAGAAATCCGAAAGCGAACGATAGGCCCGCGCGAGAACGACCGCGAGCCTGGAAGTCGACACCGCCTCTGACTGTTTCATCGCACTCGATCTCTCGATATGAAGGCCCCCGCCAGATCGATTCGTGCGAACGAGCACTGGTTCACTTGGCGTAGCCGTCGACATCGACGACAGCCCTGACGAAAGCCTCCGGGGCCTCCTGGGGCAGGTTATGCCCGATGCCCCCGGCGATATTGCGGTGCTCATACTTGCCCGAGAACTTCGCCGCATAGGCGCTGGGCTGCGCATGCGGCGCGCCGTTGGCGTCGCCTTCCATTGTGATCGTCGGCACGGTGATGACCGGGAATGCGGCGAGCCGCTTCTCGAGATCGTCATACTTGCGCTCGCCGTCAGCCAGGCCCTGCCGCCAACGGTAGTTGTGGATCACGATCGCGACATGATCCGGATTGTCGAAGGATGCCGCGCTCCGATCGAACGTCGCATCGTCGAACTTCCACTGCGGCGACGCGAGCTTCCAGATGAGCTTGTTGAAATCGCGCCGGTACTTCTCATAGCCGGCGCGGCCGCGATCCGTCGCAAAATAGAACTGGTACCACCAATCGAACTCAGCCTGTGGCGGCAGCGGCAGCTTGCCGGATTCCTGGCTCCCGATCAGATAACCGCTTACCGAGACCAGACCCTTGCAGCGCTCCGGCCAGAGCGCCGCGATGATATCGGCCGTGCGCGCTCCCCAATCAAAACCAGCGAGGATCGCCCTCTTGACCTTGAGAGCGTCCATGAGATTGGTGAGGTCGAGAGCAACGACGGCTGGCTGGCCATTGCGGAGCGTGTCGCCTGAAAGAAATCGCGTCGTGCCATAGCCGCGCAGGTGCGGGACGATGACCCGGTAGCCCTTCGATGCCAAGAGCGGCGCGACGTCGACGAAGCTGTGGATGTCGTAGGGCCAGCCGTGCAGAAGGATGACCGGAGAGCCATCGGCGGGACCCGCTTCGGCATATCCAACGTTCAGCAGGCCGGCATCGATTTGCTTCACCGAGCCGAACGATGTGCTCGTGCCGGGCTTGGCCTTGGGCCGATCTACCGGGTTCGCCTTGCTGGACTGCGCTTTGGTCGAACCGGTCACGCCGAGCCGGGCGGCGGCGATCGACATTGCCGCTGCGCCCAGAAAGCGGCGGCGATCCTGTTTGAGTTCGTCCGACATCTGTTTCTCCAAATCGATTCGAAGCCGTTGGGAAAAGACGAGCGGCGACCGGACCATTCACCGGCAGGGCATGCCCGCTTTGACCCAGACTTCCAAAGCTTCTACGAACTTCTCGTGTGAGAGCGGCGGAGTCGTGCGTCCCGCGGCCGCGCTGCTCGCGAAGTCAGAACCTTCCTGTGTTCTTACGCAGATCATCGTGCGGCTGGATGAACTCCCCTTTCCTTGCGACGGCCTCGTTCCTGCTCCCGTCAATCCGAGGCCGGTCTCTGCCCTGGCCGCTTGTTCCACCCGTGGAAGGGCGATAAGTCGCCCGCGTCCCATTTCTGGCGGAGTCCCGGGATGCTCAGGTCCCAGTCGGGACGGATCTCGCTCGTCACGAGGCGCAGGTCGTGCCAGAGGTCGACGACCGATGGGCGGCCCCAGAACCAGTAGCCGTTGTAGATGCGGTGGATCACCAGGCCCGGCTTGAGCACGAACGTGTGCGGGATCATCGGGTTGTTTTCGGGGTCGGTGTACTCCTGGATGTCGAGGTCCTTCTGAACCGTTCGGTCCGGGTCGGACAGGAAGGGCCACTGGGCGCCGACCGACGCGCGAAACTCCTGGCTCCTGTGGTGGTCGTCGGTCGAGATCGTGACGATCTGGGTGTACGCAACGGCGATCTTCGGATAGAACGCGGCGAGCTCCAGATGCTGCTGGTTGTCCTTGGGGCAGTAGTGGCCGCGCGCGAGCGTCAAGATCAGCGGGTCCTCTCCCTGTAGCTCGCTCAACTTGCGCGGCGTGTTCGTATGATCGGGCAGCTCGTAGTCGGGAAACCTGGCTCCGGGGACGATGTCAGAGCGCATGACGGGACTCTCTCACAACGGCAGCTCCGTGCCGACCTCGAGCTTCATGTCGATCTTCCCAGCGCGCGGGTCGGTGGTCAATCCTGACTGCGGATTGCGGTAGCGATCATGGCAGCCTCCTGGTTTGTGTCAGGTCTCGGCCTCACTTGGCGTGTCAGCCGAACGTGAAGCAAAAGGCCTCTGCCCCGGCGTCCAGAAACTCGATCTCGAACAGGCGATCGTCTATGGGCTTGGGCTGACGAACGAGCTGGTAGAGCCGCGGCTCCGCCAGCGTCCCGTTCCCCTGGGCGTCGACGTCGGGCCCGTGAGCGGCGTCCGGCGCATGCCCGTCGATCAGAACGCGGAAGCGAACCGGCTTTCCTCGTTTTCCGGATCCCATGACGAGATTCACGTCGCGGGCGTGGAAGCGGTAGACGATGCGAGCCCTCGGCTTCTCCGCCACGGCGATCTCCTTTCCGACCGTCCACTCGCCCGCCAGGGCCCAGCGGTTGAGCATCCACTTCTGCGGAACGGTATAAGGGTGCCGCTTGTCGCGGTCCGCGCCGCCGGGGGACGCGAAATTCTCCGCCTTCTCGTATCCGACGTATGTCTCCCCGGACATCAAGCTGCTCCAGTCGGCGGCGACCTCCGTGCCGCGCGCATCGACGGCAGAGAGCTCGGAGCCAACGCCGGTGGCGCCGGCTTCGCGGAGCAATTGCTGGATGACCTTTTCGGTCTGCTCGTACTCCCCTTCGCCAAAGTGGTGATACCGGATGCGTCCCTGGGCGTCGGCGATATAGACCGCGGGCCAGTATGCGTTGTTGAATGCGCGCCACACCGCGTAGTCGTTGTCGACCGCGATCGGATAGTCGACCCGCATCTGCTGCGCCGCCCGGCGGATGTTCTCGATCTCGTGCTCGACGGAGAACTCGGGCGTGTGGACGCCGATCACGACGAGCCCTCGATCCTTGTATCTCGCGTTCCATGCGCGCAGGTAGGGCAACGTGCGCAGCCAGTTGACGCAGGTGAAGGTCCAGAAGTCGACCAGGACCACTTTGCCGCGAAGGCCGGTCGCCGCCAACGGCTGGGAGTTGAGCCATCCGGTCGCGCCGTCGAAAGAAGCGAGTTTCCCTTCGATGGGCAGTTGCGCCGCGGCGCCCATGTGCTGCCCGGGAGGACCGATCATGCCGAGCCCCGCGATGGCAATGAACATGGCCGCAATGACCAACGAGCGGCGGAGACTGCGGTTTGCTTGGTCGGACATTTGCGTCTCCTTTTCTGCAAAGTCATCCCTCACCCCTCCACGAGCTGCTGGCCGCCGTCGATGTCGTAGGTCGCGCCGGTGATTGCCGAGTTCGTAATCGGGATGTCTTCGTCTTTCCAACGCCTGCCGGACTCCATGACGCCGACCCGGTAGCCCTTCTCCGCGGCACGGAGCTCGGCAACGCTTCCGCCGAACCCCGAGCCGATGATCACCACGTCATAGTCGAAGCTGGCCACGAGCTCGATCCCTCACCAACCCGCCCGCGTCGCTGGACTTCGACTCAGGAGGACCCGGCTCACGATCAGCACCCAAACGAGGCCGACGATGGGCGAGACGAACCGCGTATAGGCGCCGTCCAGCGCCCAGACCCCGCCGCTGAGCCAGGTGGTGCCGCCCAGCACGCCGAGTACGACGACCGCGACCCCAACCGCGAAGAGAGCATTCGAGATCAGCCCGGCTCGCCAGAGCCCGAACGCCGCCGACATGCTCAGCATCGCGCGCGGGAAGGAGCTCAACACGAGCAGGGCCCACCCGAGCCCGTTCAGAGCCGACGCGAGCGAGTGATTACCGGAGCTGGCAATCGAGTATGCGAGGCCTGCGCCGATCGCGATGAGCAGGAGGAACAGCGCTCCGAACGCCGCGCTGGAGGCGGTCGCCGCCGCGCCCCAACCGTCCTTTCCCGCGTCCGCCAGGGTGTTCCTGAGCGCCGCGGCGAACCACATGAGGTTCAAGACATTCAGGCCCAGCAACGCGGCGGCGATCAGGATCCGCGTCCGATCGCCGGTGTAGAACCCGACGAGCTCGTCGGCCGACGCGCTCACCCCGGGCAGATGGCCGTAGATGACGCAAGCGATGACGAAGAAAACGACGAATTGGATGCCGGCAGAGCGCCACAAGCGGTCCCAGTTCGGCGTGCTCATAGGAGTCTCCTCCTCCTTTTAAAGTTGCCCGGCTCGATCACCTCAACGACTTGAACGTCGCGCGCAGATCGCCCACGAGGAGCTGCGGCTGCTCCCACGCCGCGAAGTGGCTGCCCTTGTCGTGCCGGCCGTAGAAGACGAGCTTCGGATACGCCTTTTCCGTCCAGCTCTTCGGCGCCTGATAGAGCTCCTCGGCGAAGGCGCTGACGCCGGCCGGGATGGGAACGTTCTTCGGCGCGAAGAACGCGAGATGGCTCTCCCAGTAGAGACGGGCCGAGGGGATGGCCGTGTTCGTGAACCAGTAGAGCGTGACGTTGTCGAGGACGTCGTCCCGCGTCAGACCCTCGGACTGTCCGTCGAAGACGCGGACGATGAGCGCCAGGCTGCGCGCGTCGTGGTCGAGCATCCAGGCGGCCAGGCCGACCGGCGAGTCCCCGATGCCGTAGAGCGTCTGCGGGCGGTTCGCCATCTCGTTGGCGTAGCCCAGGCCGTGTTTGTAGAAGTAAGCGAGCTGCTCGTACGCGTGCTTCTCGTCCGCCGAGAGACCCGCGGGCGCCGGCGCGCCGGCGAAGGCGGCCTTGTCGATCTCGGGCGGCACGGTGGCCGGCATGTTCGTGTGGATGCCGACGAGCTCCGGAGCCCCCAGCAGAGCCATCTGCTCCGTGACCGCGTTGCCCCAGTCGCCGCCCTGCGCCACGAATCGCTTGTATCCGAGCCGCTTCATGAGCACGACCCACACGCGGGCGATGCGGATGGGATCCCAGCCGGTCACTCTGGGGTTGGCGGAGAACCCGTAGCCGGGCAATGACGGGATCACGACGTCGAACGCGTCGGCCGCGGTTCCGCCGTGCGCCGTGGGGTTCGTCAGCGGGTCGATGATCTTGAGCTGCTCGATGATCGAGCCCGGCCATCCGTGGGTCACGATCATCGGCAGGGCGTTCGGGTGCTTCGACTTCACGTGGATGAAGTGGATGTCGACGCCGTCGATGTTCGTGACGAAGTTCGGCAGGGCGTTCAGCCTCGCCTCGCACTTGCGCCAGTCGTAGTCGCTCCCCCAGTAGCGCGCGAGCTTCTGCATGGTCGCGAGCGGCACGCCCTGCGACTGATCCGACACGACCTCCTTGTCCGGCCACCGCGTCGCGGCTATGCGGCGTTTGAGGTCGGCGAGCTCCTCGTCCGAGTAATGGACCTTGAAGGGGCGGATCGCGTCGGCGCCGCCCTCCGTCTTCGCTCGCGCTTGTGCAGCCGGCGCCCCGCCGACCGAGGCTTCGGGTCTGCCTTGCATCGATGGTTGAGTCATGACGATGGTTCCTCCTAAGAGAAGTACGACTCGTGTCCAAGCACGCTTCATGGTTTCCTCCTCTGAGCCTTTTCTGAAATTGTTGAAGAGCCGCCGGCAATGCTGCGGAGTGATCGAAACGCGGCGCGGACTTCTTCAGAGAAGAGTTGCGGCTGTTGCCACGCGAAGTGTCCGCCCTCGTCGGGCATCACCATGGGAATGACGACGAGAAGAATTCCGCTGAGAAGTCGGGATTCGCATAACACGTTTCCGTCCGATCGCAGTCGGCCGAAGGCAGCGACAATCGACGATACTGCGAGGCCAAAACGTCGGCGTGTAAAGACGCTGTGTAAAGATGGCGTGAATAGACGGCGTGTAACGCCTTCGAGCTCATCGATCTCTCGAACCTCCTTGATTGGCGGTCGCGTATTGGGGCTCATTAGTGAGGAGGTTCGAATCATGGAACGTCGGAATTCAGCCGCAAGCTCCGCCTCGTCGCGCCGATCGCGTCGCGCCCTCATCGGGAGCGCTCTCATCGCCTCCGCCGCTACGCTGCTGGCGGCGATCGCGATGGCCAGGCCTCCCGAGGCTTCCCCGAAGGGCGTCAAGAACATCGTCTTCGTCCACGGCGCGTTCGCCGACGGGTCGAGCTGGTCCAAGGTCATCCCGATCCTGCAGGCCAAGGGCTACAACGTCACGGCGGTGCAGAATCCCCTGACCTCGTTCGCCGACGACGTCGCGGCGACCAACCGCGCGCTGGCTCTGCAGAACGGTCCGGTCATCCTTGTCGGCCACTCCTGGGGCGGCGTCGTCATCACGGAAGCGGGAGTCGATCCCAAGGTCGTCGGGCTCGTCTACGTGGCGGCCTTCGGCTCGGACTCGACCGAGGTGGTCGGCGACATCGGAAAGTCCTATCCGCCGCCGCCATCGTTCGAGGCCCCCATCGTCGACAAGTCGGGCTTCATGAGCCTGTCGACCGATGCCTTCGTGAAGCATTTCGCGTGGGACCTGCCGAAGGCCGAGGCGCAGGTCCTGGCTGCGACGCAGGGGCCGATCGTTGCGGCGGCCTTCGGGACCAAGGTGACCAACGTCGCCTGGAAGACGAAGCCGTCGTGGTTCATCGTCGCAGCGAAGGACCAGGCGATCGCGCCGGACGAAGAGCGCTTCTTCGCGAAGCGCATGAAGGCGACGACGACAGAGCTGGCCACGAGCCACGTGCCCATGCTCTCGAAGCCGAACGAAGTCGCGGCGGTCATCGTGGACGCGGCGACGAAGGCCTCGCCGGAGTCACGGAAGAACTAGACGGAAGGGGATGGGGCCAACGCTGAGAATCCTGAAAGCAGCAATCGGGACCGACCGGAGCCGAGTCCGACCCAGGCCGCTCGATATCTGACGATCCACCGACAGGCCGCTCTCCGTCCAACAAGACGTGCTGTCTGCGCCGTCCTGCGCGGCAACGATCGGGTCAAACAGCGGTTATGTTGCAGAGAGGGCTTGGAGCGCGAGTGCGCTCCACGCCTGAAAGGCTGGCATCAACCCGGAAAGATCGTCACATTCCAACGGCCTGTCCGGTCTACCGTTCGAGGCCCGGGACGGCTCGAAGTCTCGAGTTGGGCCGGCGGGCTAAACCAGAATCGGAGGCATTTCATGACTCAGACGCTGACGAAACGAGAGAGGGTGATTTATTGGGTCGCCACGGGGGCAGTCTGCGCCGTCATGGTGTTCAGCGCCATCAACTTCAACTTGGAGGTACCGCTGGGGCCGATGAAGGGCGCATTCAAGCATTTGGGCTACCCGGACTATTTCCGCATCGAGCTGACGATCGCCAAGGCACTGGGCGTCCTGGCGCTGCTGATCCCCATCGTCCCGATCAAAGTGAAGGAATTTGCCTACGCGGGCTTCGCCATCACCCTCGCGTCCGCCAGCATCGCCCATTTCTCGGTCGGCGATCCCGCTCTCTTCGTAATCGATCCCTTGTTCTTTCTTACGGCATTAATTGTTTCGTATGTCGGTTTCCAGAAGATGATTCGCTCCGGGAGCGAGCCGCAGCTCGCCGAGCGCCAGTCCAACCATGGCGGAGAGCGACTGGCGGCGGCACAGGTCAGACAGTCCGCCTGAGCGAGTGATGACCACCGAATCCGACGAATCCTCGGCGACGCCGTTGGTGAGCGGCGGAGAGGAGAGCCGGCTGGCCGTCTTCGAACAGCATCGCACTCTCCTCTTCTCCATCGCGTACCGCATGCTGGGAAGCGTGGCCGATGCCGAGGACGCCCTCCAGGACGCGTTCCTCCGATGGCAGCGCGCGTCGCAGGACGACATTCGGTCGCCCAAGGCTTTCCTGGTCACGCTCGTGAGCCGTGTCTGCATCAACCAACTCGGATCTGCCCGTGCGCGGCGCGAAACATACGTGGGCGAGTGGCTGCCCGAACCGCTCGTGACCGAGCCGGGAAGCGACGTCTCCCGAATTGCGGAAGTCGACGAGTCCGTTTCGATGGCGGTCCTGTTATTGCTGGAGCGCCTGACACCGGTCGAGCGAGCCGTGTTTCTCTTGAGCGAGGTTTTCGATTACAAGCACGCGGAGATCGCCGCAATGCTCGGCCTGACCGAAGACAATTGCCGGCAGCTGCTGCACCGGGCTCGACGGCATGTCCGGCTGGAGCGGCGGCGCTTCAGCGCATCCGCCCGGGAGCGAACCGAGCTCCTCGAGCGCTTCCACCACGCGGCCGGAAACGGCGACATGGAGGGTCTGATCGCGCTGCTCGCGAGCGACGTCGTGATGCACACGGATGGTGGAGGCAAAGCGGCCGCCCTCGCGCTTCCCATCCACGGCGCGGACAACGTGGCCCGGGTGAGCGTTTATGGGTTGAGAAGGCTCGCTTCCATGAGCGTTCTTCAGCAGATCGTGGAGATCAACGGCGAGCCGGGGATCGTGAGCTATCTGGACGGACGGCCGCAGTCGGTGTTTACCGTCGAGGCGAGGGACGGACGTATCCAGTCAATCTACATCGTCACGAATCCCGAAAAACTGTCCCACCTGCCTCCGCCGCCATCCTAGCTATTCACCCTTCCAGATCACACCGGGATAGAGGCTCGGTATGCGATACGCGCGGTAGGCGCCTCCCGAGGTGACCGTCATCCGCCAGACGACTTGAGGATTCGGGCCGTTGGTCAGCTCCACGACCTGAGACGGCGCGTCGGACGAGGGCGGAGGCGAGCCGATCGGCACGGGCTCGGAAGCGCAGACTTCGATGTCGCCGTTGATGAGCGGCACGACGTTTCCACCCCAGAAGGAGTACTGGTTCAAGGGATACTGCCAGATGATGCTCGCCTGCATCGCGGTTTCGTCGATCGTCAGGATCGCGCCGCGGCTAAACGGCGGCGGCGGCGCCGGGCTCGTCGCGCCGCAGCCTCCGGGCAGGGCGAAACAGCGGTCGTTGCCGTTGTCGAAGACGGACAGCCGGGTGATCTGGTTGCCGTTCGCCTCGAGCAGCAACGGATAGTGCTGGGCGAAGAACCAGTCGGTGTCGGCCGTCTGGCTGCCCACGAGCGTGAAATCGCCCTGATAGCCGAGCTTCCAGAGGATCGCCCCGCCTCCGCTGCCCCCCTCGTAGTCGATCTTCATCACCCAGTTCTGGTGGCGTGAAGACAGCACGAGGTTGCCGTCCGGCCCGACCTGAACACAGTTGCAGTGCGTCCAGTCGTAGCCGTCGGCCGCGTCGAACTCCATCGGGTGCCGGTTCGGGTCGAGGTTGTCGAAGACGGACCACACCCAGACGGGGTTGAAGTTCGGCTCGAGGTCGACCAGGGCGTCGCCCAGGATCGTGAACTGGCCGGGGCCGGGCGGATCCGTCAACCAGACGCTCTTCTGCTGCTGGACAAGAAGGATCGTGTGTCCGTTCCAGAGCGGCAGCACGTCGTGGCTGTAGCAGAGTGCCTGGACGACGGAACCCTGCGGTGTCTTCATCTTCGAGAGCGCGGTGTTCAAGTCCGAGAGATAGAGCTCGCGGATCGGATTGCCGGTCAGGTCGATCTCTCGCAGGACGCTGTTGTACGGGATCGTCTGGGGCACGTTGGCCGAATACAAGTTGGTGATGCTCGCGAGCAGGTTTCCGTTCTTCAGCTGCTTGATCGGGAACGCATACCCCTCCCAGCTCTTGTCGGCGGCGTTGTTGTAGTACCAGAGGATGTTCGCCTCGAAGTCCGTCACGACCGAGATGCCGATCGGGTCGATCACGTTCACGAGCTCGACGCCCGGGCTAGGTCTCTGCCCGGCGGTGGTCGAAGCGCTGATCGTCGGAAGGATGCCCGAGGGCAGGGCGCCCGTCGCGAAGGTCTGATCCGGGGTCGTGAGCCACTTCCCGTTCGGGAACTGGATCCGCGCCCGCATGTGGTACGTGGTGCTCGCCTTCATGCCCGCCACGAGGATCGACACTGGCCCGCCGCCCGGAGGCGCCGGCACGGGCACGGTGGACCATCCGTAGCTCGTATCCGTGCCGAACTCGACCTCGACCATCGAGTCCGCGGGGGCCGTGATCGTGAACCTGGCCACCTGCGGGTGGCTCGTCGGAGCCACCGAAGACGCGAAGTCCCCGGATCGCGAATCGCTCGACATCCTTATCCTCCTCCTGCTGTTGCCCGCGGTCTCGCGCGCGGGTGTTAACATGCTCGCGCCAATCGTGCCGTCTGCCTCGAGAGCGCCCGCTCCACACCGGATTCAAATCACAGACAGCGCATTGCCAGAGTGCTAGACAAGACCTTTTCTCACTATCGCGTCCTCAAGATGCTCGGCCAGGGCGGAATGGGCGTGGTTTACGAGGCCGAGGATATCCGGCTCGGGCGCCACGTCGCTCTGAAGTTCGTCGCGGAGAATCGTCTGGTGCCCGAGGCCGTCGAGCGATTCCAGCGTGAGGCGCGCGCGGCTTCCCTCCTGAACCACCCGAACATCTGCACGGTCCATGACGTCGGCGAGGACGGAGGGTACCACTTCATCGCCATGGAGCTTCTCGAGGGCACGACTCTCGAGGAGCTTCTGAAGCAGGGTCCTCTCACGCTCGAGCGGCTTCTCCCGCTCGCCATCCAGATCGCCGACGGGTTGGACGCGGCGCACAGCCGCAGTGTCGTACACCGCGACATCAAGCCGGCGAACATCTTCGTGACCGCCTCCGGCCGCGCCAAGATCATGGATTTCGGCCTCGCCAAGTTCCTGCAGCCGGCCGCCGGCTCCCTCGTCGTCCCGGCGGACACGCAGACCACCATGTCTCACCTGACGACGCCGGGCGCCCCGGTGGGCACCGTGGCGTTCATGTCGCCGGAGCAGGCGCGCGGCCTGGAGCTCGACCAACGCACCGACCTTTTCTCGTTCGGCACGGTCCTGTACCGGATGGCCGTCGGCGATCTTCCGTTTCGCGGCGAGACGCCGGCCGTGATCTTGAGCGGCATCCTCGAGCGTGCGCCCATGCCTCCCCGGCAGATCAATCCCAGCCTGCCAGAAAAGCTGCAGGACGTCATTCTCAAGGCTCTCGAGAAAGACCGCGACGAGCGCTATCAATCCGCCCGAGACATGTTCGTGGACCTGCGGCGGCTCCTCCGCGACTTGAGCGGCGGGTCGGCGATGATCGCGTCCGAAATTACCGGCGCCCTGCCGCCCGGAAGCCTCTCTTCCGGCGGCTCGATCCCGCGAACGCCCGCTCAGACGAGCTCCTGGCTTAGACGGCCGGGGGTCCTCGCCGCGGCGGCCGGTGTGGCGCTCGTGGCCGCTGGATTTGCGGTCTGGAGATTCGCGGGACCGCGCGCTCGCCCCTCTGCCGAGCCGGCGACCGCGGCGGAGATCAAGTCGCTCGTCGTTCTGCCGCTGGAAAACCTCTCCCACGACTCCGCACAGGACTACTTCGCCGACGGGATGACCGACGAGCTGATCGCCAAGCTCTCGAAGATCTCGGCGCTTCGCGTGATTTCCCGCACGTCGGCGATGCGCTACAAGGGCGCGAAGAAGACTCTTCCGGAGATCGGAAAAGAGCTCAACGTAGATGCCGTCGTGGAAGGCTCGGTCCTTCGCTCGAACGACCGTGTGCGCATCAACACGCGGCTCATTCAGGTCGCCTCCGACAGGCAGATGTGGGCGGAGACCTACGAGCGCGACCTCCGCGACATTCTCGTCCTGCAGGGCGACGTCGCCAGCGCGATCGCGCGCGAGATACGCATCCAGGTCGCGCCGGAGGAGAGCTCGCAGCTGGCCGGCGGACGCGCCGTCGACCCGGACGCCTATCAGGCGTATCTCCAGGGACGGGTTGCGTTTTCTCGAGTCACTCCGGAATCGCTGACGCAAGCAGTCGAGTACTTCAACCGCGCGATCGACAAGGACCCGAACTACGCGCTCGCGTATGCCGGCCTCGCCGACACCTACATCCAGCTGGCCGGCCGCCTTCTGCCTCCGCGCGAAGCGATGCCCAAGGCCAAAGCCGCGATCGAGCGCGCGTTGCAGCTCGACGGGAGCCTCGGCGAGGGCCACTCCTCGCTCGCCCAGGTCAAGCTCTTCTACGAGTTCGACTGGCCGGGAGCGCGCGCCGAGTTCCGCCGCGCCTCGGAGCTCAATCCCGGCTCGGCGCTGATTCACCAGATGAGCGGCCTCTTCTTGAGCGCCCAGGGAAAGGCGGACGAATCTCTGGCCGAGGCGTCGCGGGCCCTGGAGTTCGACCCCGTCAGCACGAGCTCCGGATGCGTGCGCGCGCGGCTCCTCTATTACGCTCGCCGGTATGATCAGTCGATCGACCTCTATCGGAAGGTCCTCCAAACGGACCCGACCGTGGCCGGCCACTGCACCTGGGCCAGCTTCGCGTATCAGAAGGTCTCCCGTTTCGATGACGCGATCGCCGCGGCCAAACGGTCGAGCGAGTCCTCTCCGAACGAGATGCTGCCGAGGGCCGCTCTCGCGCGCGCCTACGGAGTCATGGGCAACAAGGACGAAGCGCGGAAAGTGGTGCGGCAGATGCTGGATCTTTCCAAGCGCCGCTTCATTTCGGAGTACGACTTCGCCGCGGCCTATTCCGGCTGGGATCCCGAGGAGTCGCTCGCATGGCTCGAAAAAGGCTATGCGGGCCGGGTCGGCCTGCTCGTCTACCTCAAAGTCGACGGCTCTTTCGACGACTTTCGATCCGACCCGCGCTTCCAGGACCTGATCCGCCGCCTTGCCATTCCGTAGCACGTGAAATAGAGAGAGGCGCATGGCTCAATCGAACGGCTCGGGCGCCCCCGGAACAGGTCCCGCCCGGAGCGCGCGGCGGGCGATCCTGTGGGGCGGTCTGATCTGTGGTGTGCTCGACATCACCTCCGCTGTCATCATCTCGCTCGCGAACAAAGGCTCGCCGATCCGCATGCTGCAGGGCATCGCCGGGGCTCTGCTGGGACCGGTGACCTTTCAAGGCGGAGCCGCCACGGCGGCGCTCGGTCTCGCGATGCACTTCGGCGTGGCCTTCACCGCCACTGCGGTTTTCTATTGGCTCAGCCGCCGCTTTCCGGTGATGGTCGAATGGGCCGTCCCGGCCGGCCTCCTCTTCGGCGTGGTGTGGCTCCTCGTCATGTATCGCGGAGTCATTCCCTTAACGGCCGCGCTGCGGTCGCTCTACCTTTCGAATTACGTCAAGCGACCGCTGCCGGCCCTCTGGCCGCTGCCTCTTCTCGTCCACATGACGTGCGTGGGATTGCCCATCGCTCTGGCAGTCCGGCATTTCGGACCGTGGCCGCGCGGCACTCCGGGGGAACCGGTGAAGAGTGGAATGACGGGGTCCGTCCGGAAATCCTGATTTCGACTCTCGCCTCGAACGCTCCCGGGCCTTCGATACACCGGCGCAGGATTGAGCCCACTCCCACATCAACTCTTGGCTAAGCTTGCGTCATGGCGACCAAGTCGGAGACCACCGAAACGCGCTGGCCCGTGCTGATCACGGTGATCGGGCTCGGCGGAATCTACCTGGCGTTGCCGGATTCTCTGTCCGTCGGACCGCGATGGCTTCTCCTCGTGCTCATCGCGGCATCGGCGGTCCCGGCCATCGTGGCCCACTACACGGGCTACCATCGGCTCGACACGATCCTCGGGTACGTCATCAGCGTCCTCGTGACGCTGGCATTGGTCGGCTCGCTCGTCCTTCTCATCCGATCCCTGGCGTCCAAGAGCGAGCCTCCGGCGATTCTCCTGCGCTCCGCCGCGGCGCTGTGGATAACCAACATCCTGGTCTTCGCGCTCTGGTACTGGAGACTGGACGCCGGCGGCCCACACGAGCGGGCCAAGCGCGCGAGGCACACGTCGGGAGCGTTCTTTTTTCCTCAGATGATGCAGGGCGCTCCAATCGAGCACGCCGAGAGGTGGTCCCCCAGGTTCGTCGACTACGTCTTCCTCGCCTTCAACACGAGCACCGCGTTTTCCCCCACCGACACACCCGTCCTTTCCAGGTGGGCAAAGGTCCTGTCGATGCTGCAAGCGTTGATCTCGTTGCTCGTCGTGGCGCTCCTGGCATCGCGCGCGGTCGGATTGCTCTGAC
>Ga0070698_100004484_pt1 | contig 15352 bp, 12 predicted proteins | sample KBSK1502metaG_FD_65477 | JGI IMG/M metagenome (GOLD analysis project Ga0070698, IMG submission 65477) | Corn, switchgrass and miscanthus rhizosphere microbial communities from Kellogg Biological Station, Michigan, USA - KBS K1-50-2 metaG | ecosystem: Host-associated > Plants > Roots >...
ACAAACTAGACCCGCCGCGAGGTGGTACTGACTTCATTCCACAATAGCGTTCGGTAATTGATCGCAACTACAATGCATCCTCGTCCGTAATATCCCTTGAAACATTGGACGAGACGGCACCTGAGCTCCATAAAAATGGCGATCTCAGTCGGTACAACCCTTGGACGTTATGAGATCCGTTCCTTACTCGGCGCGGGTGGCATGGGAGAAGTCTATCTCGCTAATGACACGCAGCTGCGGCGGCCGGTCGCGTTAAAATTGTTGCCGGCAAACTTCACACAGGACGAAGACCGGCTGAGAAGGTTTGAGCAGGAAGCATATGCGGCCTCAGCGTTGAACCATCCTAACATCCTGACGATCTATGAAATTGGCCACGCCGACGCCACACGCTTTATCGCGATGGAATATGTGGATGGCGAAACGCTGCGCCAGCACATCTCGCGATCACATACTACCGGCGAAGGACAACTTCCGGGCGGTGGCATCAAGTTGTCCGAGGTCCTCGATATCGCGATTCAAATCGCGTCGGCCCTCGCCGCTTCTCAAACAGCAGGCATCGCTCACCGCGACATCAAGCCGGAAAACCTGATGGTGAGGAGCGATGGCTATTTGAAGGTGCTCGACTTCGGCCTGGCGAAGCTCACCGAACGTCCCCCCAGCACAGATACCGAAGCGCCGACCCGGGCGATGGTCAATACAAGCCCCGGCGCAGTAATGGGAACTGTCAACTACATGTCGCCCGAACAGGCGAGCGGGCTCATCGTTGATTCCCGCACAGACATCTGGAGCCTTGGCGTTTTGCTCTACGAGATGGTTAGCGGCCGGATGCCGTTTGAAGGACCGACGCCAAGCCACGTAATAGTGTCCATTCTGGAAAAGGATCCGCCGCTGCTGTCGCGTTACCTGACGGACGCTCCCGAAGCTTTGGAATGGATCATCACTAAAGCGCTGACAAAGAACCGCGACGATCGCTACCAGACTGCGCGTGAGATGCTGACCGATTTGCGCCGGCTAAAGCAGCGGCTCGATGTGAGCGCTGAGATGGAGAGATCGGTAGCGCCCGACATAACCACCGGATCACCGCACATAACGGCTAGCCCTACCCAAGGCGGCGCCTCAACAATGAGCGCGTTTCCTCTGGAACAAAGAACAATCCAGGTAGCTGCGCCCACTATTTCGAGCGCTGAATACCTCGTGACCTCAATGGGCCGACACAAGTTTTGGCTGATCGCGATTGCAGTCTTACTTGCGGTGTTGGCCGGCGGCACTTTTTGGTGGCTAAAACTAAGGCCCAGTCCGGCCCACACTTTTCGAAAAGTGCGTTTGTCACAACTAACCAATACCGGGAAGGCTGGCCTGGCTACGATTTCTCCTGACGGCAAGTATGTCGTGCATGTGGTTAGCGATGCCACGCAGTCGAGTCTATGGGTGCGACAGGTCGCCACCTCCAGCAATGTTCAAATTGCGCCACCGGCTGAGTCGCGTTATGTCGGTGTCACATTTTCACCGGACGGCGACTACATTTATTACGTAGTCTACGAAAAAAATAGTCCGGTGGGAGTTGTTTACCAGATTCCCGTCTTAGGAGGCACGCCTCGCAAGATCATCCAAGACGTTGACACTCCGGTCACCTTTTCTCCCGACGGCAAACAGTTCGCCTGGATTCGCAATTCTCCACAATCGGGGGTGACAGCGCTGATGGTTGCAAGCAGCGATGGCACGGCGCTACGGAAAGTATCTTCACGAGTCCAACCGGAACGTTTCATAGGTGGCGCTTCGATTGGTCCGTCGTGGTCACCGAAAGGCAACCTCATTGCTTGTCCGGTCGGTGGCCCGTATAACGGCCTCGACCGTTACACCGTAATACTGGTTGACGTAAATTCAGGTGCAGCACAAACTGCCACGCCCCAGCTTTGGTCATTTGTGCAGCAGGTTGTTTGGTCGCCCCAGGAAAATGGAATGGTAGTGTCGGCGCAGGAAGAGCAGGGTGGCCCTAATCAGATCTGGTATATCAATTATCCGGGCGGGAGCGTTGAACGAATTACCAACGATCTGAACAACTATAACGGCGTCAGTATTACCAAAGCGGGAGCGACGATAGCGACCGTTCAAAGTCAGACAAACACGAGTGTCTGGTTGGCTGATTCGGCGAAAACGGAAAGCGCGATCAAGATTACGTCGGGAACAAATGAAGGCAATTTGGGTGTAGCGCTGATGCCGGATGGGAAAATTCTGTACACGGTTACCGGCGCCGGGTCATGCGATATTTTTGTAGTCAATCCCGATGGCAGTAACCCGCGCCAGTTAACTTCTAAGACCGCCCTCAATGCCCTTCCAAACGTGACGCCGGATGGACGGTTCATCGTTTTCGTCTCCTCGCGCAGCGGCGGCTCGCCGCATCTCTGGATTATGGATAGCGACGGCAACAACCAAAGGCAACTCACGAACGGTATGGCCGAAGTGAGCCCCAAAATCTCACCCGATGGCAAGTGGGTTGTTTACCAAAACATCAGCGATTTTGGGCTTGGGAAAATATCAATCGACGGCGGTGCGCCAATGCAACTCACGAAAAAGTTGGCAGTCCAGCCGGCGATTTCTCCCGATGGGAAACTGGTGGCTTGCCGTTATCGCGAACAGGACTTGAGTCCTTTCAAGTTGGGCTTAATTGATTTTGACACCGGACAAACAGTTAAAATCATCGACATGCCTCCCAGCGAAAGCGTTCTCGGCTGGAGTGCTGATGGCCGCTCCGTACTGTTTATCGAGAGACGAAGAGGGGTGTCCAACATATGGAGCCAGCCCATTGACGGCGGGACTCCTAAACAGGTGACTTTCTTCAAATCCGATCTGACGTTCCTGTTCGCCCTCTCTAAGGACGGCAAGTCATTCGCGCTCTCTCGAGGGACGGTGTCCAACGATGTCGTGCTGATCGCAGACCTGCCAAACTGAGCCGGCAAAGGTTCTAAGTATTGGTTCAGATTGTCATGAGCCTGATTCAACTGCCACAGAGATAACAAACAGGGGGTAACGTAACACAAAATCAGAACTGGGAGCGGTAGCGACCAGCCCGGGAGTCATCTGTCAAATCCTTGAAGTTCTAAGCAGGGGTAGTTATTCTGCACATTTTTGATCAGTTGACTTCTTGGCTGGTCGCTACCGCTCCCAGTTCTGATTTTGTGCGGGGTAAGTTGGAGGGTAATACTTCGCCTGGCCAAAACTGAACCAGTGCCAGGTTCTACGATGTCTTTCGGTTCTGGTGCTATTGGGGGATAATCCTCCGATTATCGAAAGCGGTCTGGAAGAGAACTGATCTTGAGAATTCCACTTAAGTTCGGCTTGCTGATCAGCCTCGGCGTAATTGCTTGGGTTGTCGTCACTCACCTGCTCGTAACTGATCCTCGTTCACCGGTCCACACCGTCGGCGCCGGAGTCTTCTTTAATCTGCTTCACATCGCCGGAATCTACCTGGCCATCAACACCGTGCGGGACGAAGCCGCCGGCGATCTGAAGTTCAAGACTGGATTGAAGACAGGTGTGGCGACAGCTTTTGTCTACGCGGTTTCTTCCAGCCTGTTTTTTCTGGTTGCGATCGTTGTGGTTGGTCCCAGAATGATGGCGAGCGAACCAGGTATGGAGAGTCTGCCTGTTTGGAAGGTTGCAGTGGGAGCCTTTGCGGGGTTTTTCCTGCTGTCCCTGGTCTTCGGCTTGATTTATTCGACCGTCATCTCTTTCTTTCTGACTAAACGCAAGGATGCCTAATCAAGTTAGTGGCCTAATTTGTAACGCAAACTGTTAGTTTGCGATGATTGAAAGGCATTCAACGCGCACGCAAACTAACAGTTTGCGTTACGAAATCAAACTTCGACAGTTCTTGCTGATCACGGCACCAGCACAACCTTGCCGATATTCTTTCTCGCTTCCATGTAGCGGTGCGCATCACCAGCCTGCGCAAACGGAAATGCTTTGTCCACGTGTGGCCGGGCCCAGCCTTCGCTGACACCATCAAGAATTACCTTCATCCAGGCTGCTACTTTCTCCGGCTCGTGCCACATGTGGCCGAGATTTAGCCCGAAGACGCCACGGTTTTTGTTGAGTAGCCCAATCGGATGAAACCGCGGCATCTGCGCAGCGGCCTTAATCATTTTCAATTTGCCCTTCAATCCATTCGCGGAGGCGGTGGATACTCCAAACATTCCCAGCCGGCCCGTGTGCCGCAATGCCGCATAGCTCTTTTTCCAGTGGCTGCCGCCGATGGGATCGATAACCAAATCAACACCGCGACCTTCGGTGAGTTGCTTCAGGACGGGCAGCCAATCCTGATTGCGATAGTCGATAGGGTGATCCAGTCCCCGTTCGCGCAGAAACTCATGCTTTCCGGGACTCGCCGTTCCGAAAGTTGTGGCGCCGATCTTCCGAGCGATGTCGATGGCCGCCAGGCCGACGCCGCCACCGGCATTGTGAATAAGGACGGCTTCGCCGGAGTGCAAAGAACCCATCACCTCAAGCAGCGCGTAAGCGGTCAGGTAATTGACCGGAATCGCCGCCGCCAGTTCGAAACTAAGCGACTCCGGTTTGACGAAAAGTTGATTTGCGGCGATAGCAACTTTTTCCGCCTGGCCCCGAAAGCGCGTCATTGCGACGACGGGGGTCCCTTTCAGTTGCGGATCGACACCCTCGCCCACCGCTTCAATCACGCCGGCAACCTCATAACCCATCACGCAGGGCTTCTTTGGTCCGTCAGGATAAAGTCCCTGGCGCGCGAGTATGTCAGCAAAGTTCAGCCCGGCGGCTTTCACCTGAACTACAACTTCGCCTCTGGCTGGCGCCGGATCCGGCGCTTCCTCAACTTTCAGGACTTCAACGTCGCCGTTTGCAGTAGTGACAACTTGTCGCATCCATCCTCCAGTTTAGGACTGCGGTGACCCGTCACCGCTTTTGCTCGGTCGCGACCTGTCGCGACCGCTGCAATGTTGAAGATGGCCGCGGCAGGGCGTCAAGCCGCCCTGGACCAAAGCGGTGACAGGTCACCGCACTCCAAAGGGTTGACGATTGAGGCCGTTAGCGAATAGCCACGGCGAGTGTTTGTTGGCCGATAAAAACCTTCACTCGCTTCACCGTCGGAAATTGTCGCGCTGTCGCATCAAGCTGCGATTCAATGCGTGGTTCGTCGCAAACTCCCGCGACTGCCAGTTGGCCCGAAAGTCGGATAGTAGCCGTGCCCTTAGCAATCGAAACCGATCGAACCTTGAGATTGCGACCCTTCCAAAAATTCTCGAGCTTGGGACTGTCTTGGGGATGCGGGGGTGTTTGCAGTAGCTCGCGAATTGCGGCCATCAGCGGCGCCGCATTCTTCTTGATAGTGCGCGTGACGGCTATCAGACTATCTCCACAACCGATCCTCTGCCCGGTCTTGCCGTCATCGCCAACCGCCACCAGATAGATCTTGATCGACTGATCGTTTTGCGAGGACTCACGGTCGCGTTTGAGAATATCAACCAGAGTCGAGCCGTCGTCGTATTCGATGTTTGCTATTTTCCAACCGGATCCGCCGAACGAAAACACCCGAAACTTGATCTCGTGCTTCTCGCCCAAGTTCTCAAAGGTCACCGGGACTACGACCATGCGCGGGCCACCAACCCCATCCCCAATCGAGAAATTCTTGATGTCCATATCCTGAGCGTTGAAGAGCGGGTCTCCATCGAGTGCTCCAACCTCGTCCCCGGAAGAGTGGGCGTCTTGCCAGAGTAGGTCAGCCAGCTCTCGCGCAAAATATTTATCCAGCAACGACCGGCTACGCCGTTGAAAAAAGGGACTCCGTTTCTTGTGCTGTCTGTAGAGATCAGCAACTAACGAACCCGGAGATACGCCTTTGATCGGCTTCCATCCTTGTGCCGCCACAGAATGAAAGGCGGAAGACGCGAGCAACACCGTGACGAACAAAACCAGTTTATTTGTCTTCATATCAAGATATTTCCGGTTTCCGTTGTTCTTACGCAAAAGTTAAGGCGCAGAGTTAATAACGCTCTGCGCCTCAATTAAACGTTAACTCCCGAACAGCCGCGACGCTGGAGCTATTTATGATGCACTTTTCGCAGCCGTATCTGTGGTCGCAGTCTTGTTTGGCTGCGGCGTGATGCGGAGATAAGGCTTCGGCGCTTTCCAGCCTGCCGGAAATTTTGCCTTCGCATCTTCGTCTGACATTGAGGGGACGATGATCACGTCGTCGCCGTCCTTCCAATTCACCGGCGTGGCAACACTGTATTTCGCGGTGAGCTGAAGTGAATCGATGACGCGCAAAATCTCGTCGAAGTTGCGACCGGTACTGGCCGGATAGGTAATCATCAGTTTGACCTTCTTGTCCGGTCCAATGATAAAGACCGAACGCACCGTGAAGATATCGCTAATCTCCGGATGGATCATGTCGTAAAGTTCGGCCACCTTGTGATCCGGATCGGCGATCACGGGAAAGTTCAAAGCCGATCCTTGCGTCTCTTTAATGTCCTCGGCCCATTTGCTGTGCGAGTCGGTCTTATCGACACTGAGGCCGATGACTTTGACTCCGCGGCGATCAAACTCGGGCTTGAGACGCGCGCACTCGCCAAGTTCAGTTGTGCAGACCGGGGTGAAATCTTTGGGGTGTGAAAAGAGCACGCCCCAACTATCGCCGAGCCATTCGTGAAAGTTAATCGGGCCGTCGGTCGTGTCCGCGGTAAAATCAGGAGCAATATCACCTAAACGTAAAGCCATTTGAATCTCCTTCCATCGCTGAAGAGTAACTCCCTTTTGCTACGGGCAAGGGAGGGGTTTTCGGGTTGTATGTTGGATGAAGTACGCAACGCTTTTACATCCAAAGTCCGCGCCAAGTCAAACGCGCGCGGACTGGTTTATTTGGATTGCGATCGAGTGATTCCTGGGAGCGCGGGCGTCCTGCCGGCAAACGCTGAAAATCACTTGATCGCAACGCAAACTTAACCAGGACCCCGGTTCTAACCCAATGGCAATGGTGCTATTATCTGCTCAACCCCTTTTCAGGCTCCGGAAAGACCGAAGCCCCATCCCTCCGCTTCGGACCCAGATACCATGTCCAGCAAAACATCCAGGCTGGTACACCCGACTCCAAATTTGCAGGGACAACTGCGCCGGGACCTGTATCGCCAGATCTTTAGTCATTCGCGGGAACCCATTGCGATTATCGACCCGCAGGGCTTTTACCTGGAACAGAACGCCGCCCACGCCGAGTTGTTGGGTTATTCAGACGAAGAACTCAGGGATCAAACTCAGGCGCTACATATCGGCGAAGAAGAGTTTGCCCAGGTAGTGCGCGAGATCGCTCAGGAGGGCCAGTATCGTGGCGAGGTTGAAAGTAGAACAAAGACGGGTGAGATTAAGTACCTTGAGCTTTCGGCGTTTGCAGTGTTTGGTGAATCTGGCGAGCCGCTTTGTTACGTCGAAACAAAGCGTGACATCACCCGGCGCAAGCTGGCTGAACAAGCTTTACAACGAAGCGAAACCGAGCTGACTGACTTCTTTGAGAATGCCGCTATCGCGTTGCACTCGCTCGGACGCGACGGCATCGTGCTGCGCGTCAACCAAGCCGAGCTGGCTATGCTCGGCTACACGCGCGAAGAATTTGTCGGCCATCACATCGCTGAGTTTCATGTTGATCAGAGCCGCATTGAAGACATGCTCAGGCGTTTAGGAGCAGGCGAAGTGCTTGAGAATTACGAAGCGCGAATGCGTTGCAGGGACGGAAACACTAAGTACGTGAGTATCAGCTCCAGCGTCTACCAGGAAGCGGGAAAGTTTATTCACACTCGTTGCTTTACACGAGACATATCCGAAAGGAGACGCACCGAGGGACGGCTGGCTTTGCAATATGCCGTCACCAAAATTCTTTCGGAATCGCTCGAGGTCGCCGATGGCGCGCGAAAAATTCTCCGGACTGCCCGCGACACTCTGGATTGGGAAGTAGGCGTCCTTTGGAAAGTTGATGCCGCAGCAGGGCTCCTACGCTGCGTCGACATTTGTCACGCCAAGTCAAACGTGACTCCGGAATTTGACCGCTTATCTCACGAAAGTGCTCTCGGAAAAGGCGTGGGAGTGCCAGGATATGTCTGGGCGAGTGGCAAGCCATTCTGGATTGATAACGTTGTCGAAGATCCAAACTTCCCACGAGCCCCGGTCGCCTTACGAGAAGGACTGCGCGGAGCCTTTGGCTTTCCGATCCTGGTGGGGAACGATATCTGGGGCGTACTCGAATTCCTGAGTTCGGAGATTAGAGAACCCGATGCAGAGTTAATGAATTTGGCGGCCGGGATCGGCGGACAGATCGGCCAGTTTACTCAACGTAGGCGTGCTGAACAGGAGCTCAAGGAGTTACTCAAGCGTGAGAGTAGTGCCCGGGCGGATGCCGAAAGAGCCAATCGCTTGAAAGACGAATTCCTGGCCACTCTTTCCCACGAGCTGCGCACTCCTCTGAATGCTGTAATCGGATGGTCACGAATGCTGAATTCCGGACGGCTTGATCGAGAAAACTCTTTGCATGCTCAGGAAGTGATTGAACGAAATGCCTTGGCCCAGAAGCAGATTATTGAAGACATCCTCGATGTCTCAAGGGTAATCACCGGGAAGCTTCAACTCCACCTCGGTCCGGTCGATCTGGCGACCGTGGTTGATGCGGCGCTTGATGCGGTGCGGCCGGCACTGGACGCAAAGGAGATTAGAATTGAGACGAAGATGGATTCGAGCCTGCGAGCAATTTCGGGAGACTCGGATCGTTTGCAACAAGTAGTTTGGAACGTTCTTTCAAATGCAGCGAAGTTTACGCCGACCGGCGGCCAGGTTGACATCTCTGTAAGGCAGCATGGCATACACGCACTTATTCAGGTGAGGGACAGTGGTCCTGGCATTGACCGGGCCTTCCTGCCATATGTGTTTGAACGCTTTCGCCAGGCCGACGGCTCGACCACCCGAACCCACGGAGGCCTCGGTCTTGGACTGGCGATCGTTCGTCACCTGGTCGAACTACATGGAGGAACGATAGCGGTCGAGAATCGCGCCGATAGTTCTGGTGCGATCTTCACTATCAGCCTGCCTCTGCCAACCGGCTTCCTGCAAAAGGAAATTCTGGACAGAGCTAATGCGGCATTCGGAGTACCCCAAGCCGAACAACAACCGAATCTTGAAGGATTGAATATCCTAATCGTCGAAGATGAACCTGACGCATTGGATTTAATCACAGTCGAACTGGTGCAATACGGCGCGAACGTGACGGGCGTAAGCAATGCGGAGGAGGCCCTCAAAGCTCTCGAAAAGCACAGGTTCGACCTGCTGGTCAGTGATATAGGGTTGCCGAAGATGGACGGTTACGAGTTGATTCGGCGTGTTCGCAAACAGGAGGAAGGTCGAGATAAACGACTTCCGGCGGTTGCCTTGACCGCTTATGCGCGGGTCCAGGATCGGATGCAGGCAATACTGGCAGGCTTCAGCACTCACATTGCCAAACCAATCGAAGCCAACGAACTTGTCACGGTCGTTGCCAGTTTGGCCGGGCGACTGGGCAAGAGCTGATGTCGCCTCAAGAACAACAACTGTGCGATGAGAGCAATGCGCAAATGAACACTCAACACTGTTCGGGCAAATCAGAACTGGGAGTGGTAGCGACCAGCCAAAGAATTTACTTTGAAACGTTGGGTTGAAACTGCAGTTCTTCGTCAGTCGCGCTTTGGCTCGCTACCGCTCCCAGTTCTGATTTTGCGTGGCCACGTTGAATCTTTGTCTGGTCAATACCGCTTATCTGCGCTGCAGCGATCATCTCGCCACTTCTCAAGTTTGTCCTCTGCTATAAAGATTTTCCTGATAAACTGGCCGCATGCTGAAGCGTTGCGACTGGGCCAAATCTGACCTCTCAATTGCCTATCACGACCACGAATGGGGCGTGCCCGTTCATGATGATCGTAAGCTCTTTGAGTTTCTTATTCTCGAAGGCGCCCAGGCGGGTTTGAGTTGGGAGATCATCCTCAACAAGCGTGAAGGTTATCGCGCAGCTTTCAGCGGCTTTGATGCGGCGAAGGTGGCTCGTTACGACGACCGCAAGCGTGAGCAGTTATTGCAGAACGCCGGCATCGTTCGCAATCGCCTGAAAATTGCGGCGGCCATACAGAATGCGAAGTTGTTCCTGGCTACATCCAGGGAGTTTGGCACCTTCGATCGTTACATCTGGCAATTTGTCGCTGGTGTTCCAAAGCAGAGAAAACGCGGCCAGCCCGTGCCTACACACTCAGACGAATCGGATGCAATGAGCAAAGACCTGAGCAGTCGGGGCTTCAAGTTTGTCGGCTCGACCATTTGCTATGCCTTCATGCAGGCTGTCGGCCTGGTAAACGACCACAACTTCAGTTGCTTTCGTTACCGGGAACTTCGTTAACCTCAGTCAGGAATAAGGAGCACCAACATGTCTAGGTTTCCCCTGCTGGCGACGGCCGTTCTGATTTGCCTGGCCTCACTCTCTTGCCAAAACTACTCCTCGGGTCTGCAGAAGTCGGTGTCGCTCGCAGATGAGACTGCGGCAACCGGAGCGTTACGCACGATCGCGGTGGCCCAGCAAACCTACTCAGTTACTAATGAGGGTAACTATGGGACCTTTCCACAGCTGTCCGCAGGCGGCTATCTGGATGAACGGTTCAACTCTGATAAGCCTGCGCTAAGGAACTATGTGCTGACAATGGAGGTCGTTAAGGGATCTGAAGGGCCGTTTTATTCAGTTAACGCCGATCCGGCTGGCGAGGGTCCGCAAGGCAGACATTTCTACATGGACTCGAGATCTAATGCGTTGCATGCCAATGCTACTCAGCCGGCAACAGCGAGCGACCCCGTCGCGCAACCGTAGACTATTCAACTGAGAGACTACGGTATGATTTCCTGTCCAGCGGCGTCGCGCCGGAGTTGATCGATGATGGAGCGGATGGCTGGTGCCAGGCTACCGTTCGGAGCTAAGGCAAGGTATTTCTCATAGGCGGCAACAGCCTCTTTGTACTTCTGCTGTTTCTCATAAGCTGCGCCCAACAGTTGGTAAATCACCGGCTCAGAATCCGAAAGCTGGTCGATGGCTTTGCGAAATTCGACGACAGCTTCGTCATACTGTCCTTTGTCTTCGAAAACCCTCGCCAAACCCACGTGAGCTTCCGGCTGCAAACCTCGCGGCGCCTCTCTGACTGCCCGGCGAAATGACTTAATCGCGTCGTCAGTGAAGGCGGCTTCACGGTTTATGCGACCTTCAACAGCCGAAGCCTCAGCGTAGTTTGGACGCGCGCGGCGCGCTGCATCAATCTCGGTAAGCGCCGGCTCGTATTGGTTTAGGTCAAGCAGAACGCGCGCCAGACCAACATGTGCGGTTGCATTCGCCGGCCGAAGTTTCAAGGCCGCCCGGTAAAGTTCAGCAGCTTTTTGTCTCGCTTCATCGTCTCTCGCCTTTTCGCGCGCCTCCTCAGCTTGCTGAAACGTGAGTTCAGCCTGGTCGGTGGTTTTGACCAGCTTCACTGCCATACTGCGCCTGCCGCCGACGAGCGGCGCTGTGGCTTCCTTAAATCCGATCGCGCGCACTCGCAGCGTGTGACGACCCGCTGATGTTTTTAACTCGATACGTCCCGCTGCATCGGTTACACCGCGACGAATCTCGTCGATCCAAATGATGGCGTTGGGTTCGGTAGTCAGGACGAAGGAACTCGAAGACGGCGATGCTACTTTGCTAGTCCCGCGCTGAGCCAGGCTGACATTAGCGCAGATAAGAATTACTGCGAGCAGTCCGAAGGCTCTCAAGTGATTTGCTGGGACCGCGGGCGGCCCGCCCGCAACGCACTGAAGGTGCGCAGGCTTGGCACGCTGATCTCTCTCAATCCATTTTCGCGCTGCGCGCTCATTGCGGGCGGGACGCCCGCGGTCCCAGCAAATCACTTTGAGACTTACCCCTTTTCACTCTTCACTTTCACCATCTGTGACCCGACGCTTTCGCACTGACGGGTCTTCGGGTTGGCCTCCTGGCGAAGACCCAGCCGCCGGCTGCCCCGTCACGGCGCGAGTACCAACCTCCGGGCGAAATTTCCCGCTTGCATCGTAGAGCCGTTGATACTGCAGCCGGTTTCGCACGACACCCTGCACATAGCCGCGAGTCTCCTTAAACGGAACTGCCTCTGCCCATTCATCCATTTCCGCTGGCAATGTCGAACGCCATTGCACCGCCCGAAGTGGACCGGCGTTGTAAGCCGCAGCTACATATTCGATGCGGCCAAACTTGTCCATCTGGTCGCGCAGGTAGGCAGTGCCTAGTTGAATATTCAGGCGTGGTTCGTATAGCGACTCTTCAGTGATCGCGCGTTCCACTCCATACTTTTTCGCGGTCAGCGTACCGGTGGGAACGAGTAGCTGCATCAGGCCATACGCTCGGGCGGATGATCGCGCCCGCGTCATGAATACGGTTTCCTGGCGAATCAGGCCGGCCACCTGATAAGGATCGAGACTTTTTGCGCGAGACTCCTGAACAATGATGTCCCAGTACGAAAGTGGATAGAACACGTCCCACTGCTCGCGCGTCATCTCTGCCGGTTTCATCTGCGAATAGTCAGGAAAACTTTTCTTGAGCACGTTAAGCGCGCGCACGTTGTCTTCATCGGAACGATAAACTCGAGCGATTGCCAGATTAACCTTCGGACTGTTCCCAGCCGACGAAGAAGCAACTGCCAATTCTTCCAAAGCCCAATCATTGAGTCCGACATTGTTCAACTCATCCGATTTTGCAATCAGCTTGTCTTCATTCGCGCCCGCCGTTTCTTCGGCTACGGTAACTGTTTGCAAATTCGCGATCGCCCGTGCCACTACCGAATCAGGAGGGAAAGTCTTGGGCGGAATCGTTCCGACTCCACTACGCAGCATTGCGTCCAGCCTCTGCTTCGCCAGATAACCGTACCAATTAGCGTCGTAGCGACCCTGCATGGCGTTGTACAGCGCTCGGGCCTCCGCGAGTTTACCGGCACGCTCCGAATCGCGCGCCGCCCAGTAGCCCGCGCGTCCGCGATTATCGGTGTTCTTGTCGGCGTAGTAAGCCAGATGCTCGGTTAGAAGTTTTGAAGACTCGGAAAAGTTTTTGGTTTCGTGAGTCATCCAGGCTAGATCGAATTGCGCCTGCGCAACTTCGCCCGAGCCCTGGTACCCGTTCACTGCTGTGCGCAGAAAATATGAGGCGTCGGAATCGTTGTTCGCATCTTCGGCGATCTGTCCAACGCTGACCAGCGCACGCGGCGTGAATGGACTACCAGCAAAACTTCGACGCAACTCTTCGACAGTAGCACGCGCCTGCTCCCATTGCTTCGCACGCGCGTAACCCTGGGCCACATAGTAAAATGCCTCGGCGCGAGTCTCTCCGGCGGAGGCTGGAATAGCGTTCAGGGCGGAAATCGCATCAGCTGTTTTCTTAACTCCAGTAGCAGCAATCACGCGATGCAGTTGGGCTGCTGGGGTCGCTGTACCAGGAAACCTGGTGAAGGCATCACCGTAGGCCTGCGTAGCGTCAAGAAATCGCTTCGCCGCATAGAGTTTTTCCGCGCGCGCCATTGCCTCGTCTGCGTTTGCAGGCGACAGCGACGAACCCAATCGAGTGATCGCGGTCGCAGCTTCCGCGCTTTCCGCCGTGGCAGGCGCATAAAAATACAGATGACGATAGTCGGAAAGACCTCCCGTCGAATCAGCAGTTTGCTCAGCAGCCCGGGCTGCCAGCAGTAGCGCGGCAGGGTCGTCTTTCGCCACAAGATCCTTTAATTGACTTGCGACCGCGACCGCGAAACCGCCACGCATAAGGATGTTGGCAACTCGCAAGGTCGCTTCACGCGCCCGCGTAGAACCAGGATAGTCGTCAAGCAATTTTTCATAAGCAGCGCGCGCCTCCGGTAACCGGCCGACTTGTTCGAGCGCGCTGCCACGCATCAGAAGCGCGTAATCGCCAAGTAAGCTTTGGTCCCGGATAACGCTCGTATCAAGCAAAGAGGCGGCGCCGGCAAAATCTTTCGCGTTAAGGCGGATGCGCGCGCGCACTATTCTTGCGAGTGCGGCTGCCTTGCTGCGGGGATAGTCTGACTCGATCCGTGCCACGACATCCTCAGACGGCAATACGCCGCCACGAGTCATCGCGCGCAGTCCCTCAAGTGCTCTTAGCTCAGCCGGAGTTTGCTGTCGCGTCAAACAGCTTGCGGTCATGAACGCCGGAAGCGAACCCCCGACAACCACGGCAATCCCAATGGCAAGAAGCGTCAGACGATATTTCCCAAGTTTATTCACGGAGCCCCCTAAAACAGCTTCAAGTTCCAGGTTTCAAGTTTCAAGTTTGTCATCAATCCCTGGTTTGGATGCATCAACAGGGGGAAATGTTCAACTCGAAACCCAAAAACCTGAAACTCGAAACTTGAAACTTGAAACTGTTTCTATGCCGAGACCGTTGCTCCCGGATAAGCGCCACCAAGCTTAGCCTCGTCGCCTTCGGCAAGGGTGTTGACCAATTCGTTGTGGAAGTAGTCGTAACGTTGTGCCACTTCCGGCTTGACGCGCTTGTCATACATTTCACGCGAGCGATCAATGTATTCCCGCAGGCGCTGATAGAGGTCGCCCTGGGAACGACCCTCAGCAACTTTCTGTTCGTTATAGAGTTTGATTTCCGAAACCAGCAGCCGGGCAAAACGGCGCGCGTCGTTATGGAGTCGGCGCTCTTCGTCGCTTGCCACTTCAACCGGCAATTCAACATCCTGGCCATAACGTCGTCGCGGCGTGGTCGCTGGAGCAGGCGCCTCCACGGGTGGCGCGAGGTCAGCGGTTAACTCTACCGGCGGCGCTTCCACCACAGCCGGCGTAGTCTCGATTTCGGCAACATAAGGCTGCGGTTCAGGCTGATACTCGACTTCGGGCGCAGCGTATTGCGGCTCCGGAGCCGCTTCAAATTCCGTCACCTCAGCGGCCGGCGCGCTCTCTTCGACAACTGGAGTTATTTCGTCATACTCCACCGCTGGTGTGTATGAAGGTTGTTCCGCAGGCGCAGCTTCTTCCGCAGGCGCGGCTTCTTCCACAGGCGCGGCTTCTTCCACGGCTGGAGGTTCGGCAGCGGGCGCAGCCGGCTGAGCTGCCGGAGCGGCGCGCGAGACCAACAATTCAACCGCCATTCCGGAGACACTCACCAGCGTCTCCAGCGCTTCCAAATTGATGGCATCGGAATCGAGATCAGCAGAGTCGGCATACAAAACTGCAACCGACCGATTCCGCACGACAAGCGGTACCGCAACAATTCTTGACGGCGGCTCGTCGCCAAGCCGATTGA
>Ga0070698_100004485_pt1 | contig 15351 bp, 11 predicted proteins | sample KBSK1502metaG_FD_65477 | JGI IMG/M metagenome (GOLD analysis project Ga0070698, IMG submission 65477) | Corn, switchgrass and miscanthus rhizosphere microbial communities from Kellogg Biological Station, Michigan, USA - KBS K1-50-2 metaG | ecosystem: Host-associated > Plants > Roots >...
TTCTGGCCGATCTTCGGCGTCGCGATGGTCGTGATCGCCGCGGGCGCGTTGATCCTCGTCTGGCAGATGAAGCTGCAGCCGCAGACGCCTCAGGAGATCAAGATCTCGGGTGTACCTGCGTCGGTGGATCAGACATCAGGTGAACGCGTGGCGATGGGCTCGAATCCGACGACGCCGGTGGTGCAGCCGCCGGTTGCCGCGCCGGTCGACGAAGAGCCGCCTGTCGACAAGCCGGTGAAGAAGGGCAGCAAGGACCGCAAACAAGACCCGCGCAAAGTAGTGAGCGCGCCTGCGAAGGCGGAAAAGGGCGTCAAGCCCGAGGCCTATCAAGCGGTCGTCAAAGAGCACCTCGGCGAGCTCATTCGCTGCGTCAACGACCACTCGGAAACCCCTGTTCAAAAGGGGACGACGATCGAAATCGTGGTTGTCATCGGCACGAGCGGCAAGCCGCAGCCGAGCGCCATCTCACCGGCCAGCGTCGCCGGCTCCCCGATGGGCGCGTGCCTGAAGAACGTGGTCTCCGGCCTGACGTTCCCGGCGACCGACACGCCGATCAAGTACACGATCCCGCTCAAGGTCACGAAGGAAGTCTAGCCAAGCAGCTCGCCGACGAGCGCAGGCCAATCGTCGACGCGCGTCGCGAGCTTGCCTTCGGCGCGATCGGCGCGACCGCCGCCGCGACCACCGACGCGCGCCGCGAGCTGTTTCCACAGCGCACCGCAATCGAGAGTCGAGCCCTGCGCGCGCATGAGCACGACGTGCGTGCCGCTCTCCTCGGCGACGCTGAGGATCGCGTCGCGACCGCTCGCGACGAGCTTGCCGGCGACGCTGCGCATGAGCTCGGCATCGCCGGGAATCGCAGCGACGGCCGCGCCGGTGCCCGGCAGCGACTGCACGACGATCGTCGCGAGCTTGCTGCGCAGCTCGGTGATCGTTTGGCTCGACGCATCGACATCGCGGCGCAGCTTGTCGATCGCGAGCGGCACCTCGGCGGGGCCGCACGAGAACTGCGTGGCGAGGCCTCGTAGCACTTGGTCGCGCGTGAACAGCTCGCTGCGCGCGCGTCGCGCGGCGGTGAACGTCACGCGCGTCATGCCTTTGTAGCGCTCGGCATTGATGATGCGGACCGCGCCGAGCTGCGACGTGCGCGCGCAATGCGTGCCGCCGCACGGCGAGTAATCGAAGTCGCCGATCGCGACGACCCGAATATCGGAGGTGACCTTTGGATCGCGGCGCAGCTTCATCGAGGTGAGCTCGTCGGCGCTCGGAAACCACGCGCGGATCGCGAGATCGTCATCGATGAGATCGTTCGCGAGCTCCTCGGCGGCCGCGAGCTCTGCCTCCGGAATGCGATCGCGCGCGGCGTCGATCGTCAGCGCAGATTCGCCGAGGCGCGCGGATGCGGTCGGCGCTTGCGCGCGATCGAGCAGCGTGCCGGAGAGTAGATGCTGCGCGGTGTGCTGCGCCATGTGCTGGCGGCGCCGCGCCCAATCGAGCTCGCCGCTGACGCGCGTGCCGATCGCGGGCAGCTCGCCCGTGACGATGTGAGCGATCGTGCCGTCGTCGAGCTCCTGCGTATCGACGACGGCGATGTCACCGAGCGTGCCGCGGTCGCCGAGCTGCCCGCCCGCTTCTGGATAGAACGCGGTCTGATCGAGCACGATCGCGGGTTGGTTCTTGACGTTCGCGTGCGCGACAACATCGGCTTCGAATCGACGCAGATACGAATCGTCATGATAAAGGCGGCGCGTCGGCACGGCGGCAGTCTAGCAGCTACGGCACGACGCGCTGTACTGCGCCGTCGGGGACCCAACCTGCGGTGCCGCTCGCGAGGCGAATCTTGAGCCACGTGTCGCGGCGCTCGACGAGCGTCACTTCGGTGCCGACGGGCAGCGGCTGCGCCATCGCCGCGGGCGCGCCCGCGCTGTCGGCGGCGCGGAGCACGACGCCATCCATCACGACGGCATCATCGCGATGGCGATCTTCGATCAGCAGCGAGACGATCATCGCGAGCCAGACCGCGAGCGGCAGCAGGGCAAGGCCGGCGAACCCGCGGCGGCGGCGCCCGCGCCACGGCACGAGCAGCAGGATGCCGATCGCGAATGCGGCTGCACCGACGAGCCAGCGCGTCGGCCGCGGCCAGCGATGGAAGAAGAACAGCGACTCGGTCGCGCTACCTTCGATCGGACGCAGGCCATCGGGCTGACGCCCGCGCAGCCACGCGAGGTTGCGACGCGCGCGCGCGTTGCCACCATCGACGGCGAGCGCGCGGCGGTAGGCGAGGGTGGCGCTCGCGACATCGCCGGCCGCGAGTGCGGCGTTGCCCCAATCGGTGAGCAGCTCGGGATAATCGTCGAGCACGCGAGCGGCCTCGCCGAGCTTTGTCGCGGCGCGCAGGAACGCGGCCTTGCGTGCGGCCGCATCGGTGAGCGTCATCGCGTGTTGATAATCGGCGCGACCATCGCGCAGCGCCTGCTTCGCGGCCGGCACCGACGACTGCGGTTCCGCATCGGCGACGCGCGGCGCGACGAGGCTTGCGAGGATCAGCACCGCGGCAGCACCGCGCGTGGAACGCTTGCGTTTGGCCTCGGCGGTCCACCTGCGCACGAGATCATCGGCGCGCGCCCTCAGCTCGCTCGACAGTGGCGCCGCCGCCGACGACGGCGCGAACGCAGCATCTTCGATCTCGGCGAGCAGCGTATCGTTCGGCTCGCGATCGACCGTACGCGCGAAGTTGCGCAGTGCGGTGACGAGCGGACCGGCCGTCTCGCGCGCGGGCTCCTTCGCGGCGCGCGCGAGCTCCTGCTCGACGCGCTTGCGCGCAGTCTTTACCTCGGCCGCTTCTTCGCGTTGCGTTTGCGTGCGCAGCTGCCAGTTGCGCACCGCCAAGACACCGAGAGGAATCGCGTAGAGCATGAACACGAGCAGCCAGAGCAGGATCCCGCCGAGCGGCCGATCTTCGACGGCATCGGGCGCCGACAGCGCGAGCTCGCCGATCACCGACGACGGATCCAACGTTTGGGTGACGGCGCCGGATTTCTTCGACGGGGCGGCAGCGACGACATCATCCGCACTCACCATGCTGCCGCCTTTGACCGACAGCGCGATCGGATCGGAATGGATCGTCTGGTATTGCCCCTTCACCGGATCGAAATACGACAGCGCGAGCGCGGGAATCTCGGTTGCCGGCCCCGTCACCTTCGCCGTCACCTTGAATGTCTTCGAGAGAGCATCGGCCGACAGCTCGCCTGTCGGTGCGTCCGCGGGAACCGTGAACTTGTCCTTGGGCAGGCCGCCGGGCCCGTCGAGCCTCGGCAGCGACAGCATGTCGAGGCGCTGGTTGCTCTTCACGGTGATCGCGAGCTCGACGGGTTCGCCGAGCTGGACGACCGAGCGACTCGTCGCGACCGCCATCGAAAACTGCGTGCCGACGGCGCCGGCAAAGCTCGCCGGCTTGTCCGTCTGCGGCAGCGGTTTGACCTCGAGCGTCTTTGGCGTATCGGTCACGCGATAGAGCTTCGTGGGCGCGTTGCCGAAGAAATCGGCGCGGCCGACCGCGAGCGCCGCGACGACTGTCGCGCCCGGGATGGTGACCTTGCCCGCCTTCTTCGGCGCCGCATAGAAGCGCACGGTGACGCGCTTGAAGTCGCCGGAGTCGTCGATCTCGTAGGGCAGGTGCAGCTCTTTGCTGCCGGCTTGGAACTTCAGCGCGCGACGCGGGTCTGCGGCCGGTGGCGCGCTCGTCGTGAACTCGTCCATCGACATCATCGGCACCGCGAACGTCTGATCCTCGGGTTGGCGGCGGAAGAACCACGAGAGCTTCACTTCGATCGTCTCGCCGACGAAGACCGGCCGCGTCGGCAGCGCGAGCTCGAGCTTCATATCGTCGGTCGTCGGCACTTCCTCGACGTTCAGCTCGCCACCCGTGGCCGTCGCGCGCTTGCTCCCTTGCACCGCCGTGAGTGCAGGCACCTGCAAGCGGCCCGCTTTATCGGTCACGACCTGCCAGCGGAACTGCCAGATCACGCGTTTGGAGTCGCTGCGTCGGCCGTTGACGATCTGGATCGACTGCGAAACTTGGGGCTGACCACCGAGCGCTGTCACGCGTGCGCCCGGTAGATCGAGGCGCGGCTGCGCGGGGACGGGCGCTTCGTCGAAGCCGCCGATCGACATCACGATGTTGAACGGGATGCCGGCGTGCGGCCTGCCATCGAGCGAGATTTCGGCGCGCGGCTCCTCGGCGTAAACGCGCCCGACCAAGAGCAACAGAATGACGAGCGCCCGCATCACCAATCCTTCTCCACCGCGTCGCTCTTCGAGTCGCGCTCGCGGCGCTCGCGTTGCCGTCGCGCATCTTCATCGCGCGCACGTTGGCCTGCGCCGCCTTGTTGCGGCTCCTGCTGCTGCTCTTGCTTCTTCTGATCCTGCTGCTGCTGTTTCTGCTGCTGCTGCTGCTTGTCCTGCTGCTGTTGTTGCTGCGGCGGCTGGAGCAGGCGCAGCGCATTTTGCAGATGCTCGAGTGCCGAGGCCTGGCTCTTCGTCGCCGGCTCGAGGTTGACGGACTGGTTCGTCGTCTTGACCGCCTTGTCGAGCGTGTTCTTGGCATCGCCCATGTCGTTTTGGGCGAGCCGCACCTCGTCGGCCGCAGCCGCCATGTTCTTGCCCTGCTGTTGCTGCTGCGGATCTTGCGCCTTCGCGGCGGCATCGCTTTGCGCGGCGAGCGCATCGCTGATCGCTTTCGCGAGCTGTCCGTGTTGGTCCTGGCGCGAGAGCAAGCCCGGCAGCTTCGGCGCGCGTACGTCATCGGTCTCGGCGTGCGCTTGCGACGTTTGATCGCGCGTCTCGCCCTGCTGGCGGATCAGATCCTGGAGGTGCTCGATCACCGAGAAGAACAGCCGCCGCAGCTCATCGAGCTTCGCATCGGCTGCCTTCGCCGGCGTCAGCGGATCCTTGTTCGCCTTGATCGCACCGTCGAGCTGCGCGATCAGCTTCTCGGCATCCGCGCGCAGCGTTTCGGCCTGCGCGAGCCGCTGCTTCTCGGATTCGAGTTGCTGCTTCTTGTCTTCTTCTTTGGGCGCCTCTTGCGCGTTTAGCTTCGCGACTTCGTCGGCGATGAGCTCCTTGATGCGCGTCATGCGCGCGCGATTCTGCGCGATCGCATCCTTGGCATCCGCCGCGTTCTTCTTCTCCGTCAACCAACCGACGAGCTGCTTCTGCGTCTCGGACGTGATGTCGATCGTTTGCTTGAGGTCCGCGAATTGCTCGATAGCCTTCGCGAGTGCGACGAGCGCATCGCGCTCCGCCGTGCCGGCATCCTTGAGGTTCTTCTCGCCGAGCTTCGTCTTCGCCTTGTCCATCGCGGTCGTCGACGCATCGACATGCGGCAGCGCGACCTTCACGCGCTCGAGGAGCTTGAGCTGCTCGGGCTTCGCATCTTTTGGCGGTGGCCCTTCGATCGCCGCGCCGAGCCGCGCGCGCACTTCCGAGACGCGATCGCGCAGCCCGCCCTGACGCTCGGCGAGCGCCGGTGTATCGAGCCACGACGGAATGATCTGATCCTTCGCCTGCGCGACCGCTTCGGTCTGCTGGACGAGCGCCATCTCGTCCTGGCCGACCTCGCGCAGCACGGTGATCGGATCGAGCAGCTGCTCGCGCGCGCGCTTGAGCGTGACGAGCGCGGCCTCGGCCTTCGCGACGGCGTCTTCGGCCGCGAGCTCCTGCAGCTTGCGCCGCGCCTCGCCGATCCGATTGCGGCCCTCGAGCAAGTACAAATCGAGGTTCTTCAGCTGGACGACGCGCACCTTCTCTTGCTCGTTGCGTTGGTCCTCCGGCTTCTTGCCGATCGCATCGATCTCGTCCGCCGCGAGATCGGCGATCACGCCCGCCTCCGCGACGATGCCGCGCTCCTTATCGGCGAGATGTGTGAGCGTGCCTTGCTGCGCGAGCGGATCGGCGCCGCCCGCTTGCTTGATCGCGACCCACGCGCCGCGTGCTTCATCGAGCACCTTGCGTTGGTCATCGATCACCGCGTCGAGCCGCGCCTCGAGCTTGCCCTCGCCTTTGCGTAGCTCGTCGGCGATCGCCTGCGCACGCGCGCGCACGATCGCGAGATTTGTCTGCGTGTTCGCGTCGTCCTTGCGCAGGCGTGCCGCGTCGGAGAACCACGACACCGCCTGCTGCATCAGCTCGAGTGCCTTTGCGAGGTCCGGTTGCTCGCCGGTCTTCACCTTATCGGCATGTGCGGCGTACGCGAGGCCCAAGTTGTAGGCGGCGCGAAATCGCAGCTCGGGATCGACGCCGGCGGCGCTGCGCGCGTCGAGCAGTGCCTTCTCCGCGGCTTCGTGCTCACCCTTCGCGAGCAGGCCGACCCCTTTATTATATTTCTCGCGCGCGACGCGGTGCTCGCTCGGGGCGCACGCGGCGATCAGCATGAAGATCAACCACGCCCTCATCGCGTCCTCCGTTCGGCGCTGGCGCCGATCCACAGCGACGCGAGCAACAGGATCAGCGACGCGAGAAGCGGCCAGTAGAAGCGCTCGGCGGGAATCACGCGCACGGCCGCATCGGCAGCGGCGCGCACGATCGGTTGCACGTGGCTCGTCATGATCGAATCGAGATCGATCGCGCTCGTGCCGGCGGGGATATACGCGCCCTCTGTTGTCAGCGCGATCTTGCGCAGTGCTTCGCTATCGAGCTTGCTGATCACCGGCTTGCCCTCGTGCATCAGCACCGTCTTCGCGCCAGTCTGCGGATCTGTCAGCGTGATTTGGCTGCCCTGCTCGCTACCGAGCCCGACGACGACGATCTTGATGCCGGCATCGCGCGCGAGCTTCGCGGCTTCTTGCGTGTACGTATCTTGATCGTCGCCATCCGTGATCAGCACGATCAGCTTCGCGCCTTGCCCCGTCGGGAAGCCGCGCACGGCGGCCTTGATCGCTTCGCCGACGCGCGAGCCGCCTCGGCCGGCGCTGCGCGTATCGACGGTCGCGAGCACGGTGTTGAAGAACGAGTGGTCCGGCGTGAGCGGGCACACCGGAACGGCGCGCCCGGCAAACGCGATCAGCCCGACGCGATGGCCCTCGAGGCGACTGACGACCTGCTCGATCTCGGCCTTCGCGCGCGCGAGCCGATTTGGCGCTGCATCCTCGGCGAGCATCGACCGCGAGACATCGAGGACGAACATCACGTCGGCCGACGCTTGCGACACCGTCGCGGTTTCCGTCACGCCGGGTGCTTGCGGCTGCATCATCGCCTCCACGCCGGCGAGCATCGACAACAGCAGCAGCACGAGCTTTGCGATCGTGCGCTCGAAGCTTGCCTGCGCCGTCAACCGCCGTTGCATCAGCGGCGACAGGAACGACGACAGCGCGTTGCGCGAGCGCAGCTCGAGCACGAACAGCCCCGCGACGATCACGACCGCGAGCCACGCGATCACGATGCGCTCGCCATGAGCGGGGTGCCAGCCAAAGAGCAGGCTCACGGCAGCCTCCGCAGCAGGGTGCCGCGCAACAGCAGCGCGGGCACGATCAGAAAGAACAAACCAAGCGCGACGAAGCCGTCGTAAAACTGGTGGTACTCGGTGAAGCGCTCTTCTTCGATCGCGGTGCGCTCGAGCTTGTCGATCTGGCCGTAGATTCGCTTGAGGCTCGTGTTGTCGGTCGCGCGGAAGTACTGCCCGCCGGTGCGATCGGCGATGCGCCGCAGCAGCGTCTCGTCGATCGACACCGCCATCTGCATCAGCGGCCCACCCGGCTCGACGCGAATCGGCGCGATGCCCGTCGTGCCCGCGCCGATCGTGTAGACCTTCACGCCGGCTTTGATCGCATCTTCGATCGCGGTGTCTTCGTCGATGTCGTGGACGTTCGATTCGCCGTCGGTGAGCACGATCGCGACCTTGCTGCGCGCCTTGAAATCTTTCAGGCGCTCGACGGCGAGCTCGAGGCCCGCGCCGATCGCGGTGCCGTCTTCTTCTTGCATCGCGAAGTCGAGCTGGCGCGCCGCCGTGATGAGGTTTCCGTGATCGAGCGTGAGCGGGCTGCGCGTATCGGCGTAGCGCGCGAACGCGACGAGGCCGATCGCGTCGTCGGGGCGACCGGCGAGGTTCTTGCTGCCGAGTACGAATTGCTCGAACACCTTCTTCACGGCGTCGAGGCGCGTGAGCTCCTGGTTGCGCTCCGAGAGATCGAGCGCGCGCATCGAGCCCGAGACGTCGACCGTGAGGACCATCGCGATGCCTTCGCGGCGCACGCGCGAGCTCTTGTCACCGGCGCGCGGTCCGGCGAGCGCGATCGCGAGGCACACGACGCCGAGCGCGACGAGCACGTCGGGCAGCCACGCGATTGCGGTGCGCCACGTGTGACCACCGGCCGGCAGCGCACGCAGCGATGAGAACACGACGCGCCCGCTCGCGCGCCGCGACCACCACCACGCAGGCAGCGCCAACAGCGCGAGCAGCAAGAACCACGGCTGCGCGAACTCGAAGCCGAACCAGCGCATCATCATGCGGCGGCCTCCCGAAGGCGCGTTTCCTCGACGAATGCACGCGCGGCGGCCAGCGTGTCGATCGATTCGCCGCTGTCGGGGCGATAGCCCGCGAACTTGACGCGGTCGCAACGCTCGAGGAATTGCGAGAGCTTCGTGCGCTGCTCGGGCCTGAGCTCCGGCGCGCGAGATGCTTCCTGCAAGAACTCTTCGGTCGTCAGCTCGGGCGCGCGGATGTCGTAGCGACGCTCGAGATAGCTGCGCACGATCGCCGAGAGCTCGACAAACCATGCATCCGCTTGCTCGGTCGTCGGCGCGCCGCGCTGCTCGAGAGCGAGCAGCTTCGCGACCGCTTCGTCGTACGCCGACTTCTTCACCGCGATGCGACGGCGCGTGCGCAGCATCCGCCACAAGAAGAACGAGCCGATGCCGAGCAGCACGAGGCCGCCGCCGAGCGCGCCGATCAGGATCCAAGGTGGCCCACCGACGTCGGGATCGAGCGTGGCGGCCGCCGGGCGCAGCTTCGCGTCGATCGCCTCGGCCTTCACGGGCGCGACGTCGATCGGAATCTCCTCGGTCAAGATCTCTTGCGGCTTACCGGTCTGTTTGCCCGCGTCGCCGCGCGTATCGACCATCTCGAGGCGCAGTGGTGGAATGCGATGCTTGCCGCTCGTCGGCGCCTCAAGCGTGTACGTCTGCTGCTGGTGCTGCGGCTTCGTATCGCGCGTGAAGCCGATCACCTTGAAGCGTCCCATCCGCTGATCGCCGGCTTCTTGAAACGGCGCATCGATGCTGATGCCGGGCGGGAACGTGATGTCGACGCGCACGTAGATCGATTCGCCGAGCGTTGGCTTCGGTGGCCACACCGTGACGGTCGCTTTGACCGGGCCGTTCTCCGTCGTCTTCGTGATCGCATCTTTGCCGGGCTCGGTCTTCGCCGGCGAAGGCGAATCGAGGCGGCTCGCGTTGCCGCACGCGACGAGGAGAGCCAGCACGAGCGCGCGCTTCATCGCCGCAGCCTCCGTTCACGCTCGCGGAAGAACCGAAGCAGCGGATCGACCATCGAGCCTGATGCGTCGAACACGACGAGGTCCATGCCTGTCGCGCGCAATTGATCGTAGAGCTCTTTGCGGCGCGCTTCGGCGCGCTTGCCAAGCTCATCGCGAAACGCGCGCGAGCGCGTGTCGACGAGCCGCGTCTTGCCGGACTCTGCATCTTCGAGTGTGACGAGCCCCGTCGGCGGCATGTCGGCTTCGCGCGGATCGGTGATCAGCGCGGCGACTACATCGTGCTTGCGGTTCGCGTGGCGCAGCACCTGGATGTAGCCCTCGTCGAGAAAATCCGAGATCAGAAACAGCACCGCGCGGCGCGGCAGCACTTGCCGGCAGAACTCGAGCGCGGCGGCGATGCTCGTCGAGCGGCGTGGCTCGCTACGCGTCTTGTCCTGGAGTTGCTTGAACCAGCGCCGCACGAAGCGCGGCACGATCGTGCGCCTCATCGGCCCGGCCGCGACGTCTTGGCCGCGCGCAAGCACTTCGCGCACGACGCGCAGCGCGTGCTTGCCGCCCTTGCGCGGCGGAATGTAGAGATCCGCGCCGCCGTGGAACAACAGCATTCCAACCTTGTCGCCGTTCTCGACGGCGGATAGCGCGAGCAGCGCCGATAGCTCGACCGCGGCTTCGAGCTTGCTGCGCCGCCCCGAGCCAAAATCCTGCGATGCCGAAACGTCGACGAGCAGCATCACCGTCAGCTCGCGCTCTTCGACAAATCGCTTGATGTGTGGCTCGCCCGTGCGCGCCGTGACGTTCCAGTCGATCGATCGCACGTCGTCGCCGGGCACGTACGGGCGCACCTCGTCGAACTCCATGCCGCGTCCCTTGAACACGGATAAGTACGCACCGGCCATGACGTCGGCGACTTGCCGACCGGTGACGAACTGGATGCGCTTGACGGCCTGCGCGATTTCCGCCGGCAGCATAGGACCTCAGGGGACCGGGATGTTCTCCAGGATCTGCGCGATGACGTGATCGGTGGTCTTGCCCTGCGCCTCGGCCTCGTACGAGACCAAGATGCGGTGCCGCATCACGTCGTGCGCGATCGTCTTGATGTCGTGCGGTGAGATGTAATCGCGCCCCGACAGCAGCGCGTGCGCCTTCGCGACCTTGACGAGCGCGATCGATGCGCGCGGCGACGCGCCGTTATCGATGAGCGGCGCGAGCGCAGCGAGGCCCGATGCTTTCGGATCGCGCGATGCAGCGACGACATCGACGGCGTAGCGCTTCAGCTTGTCATCGACGAACACCTGCCGCGCGAGGTTTCGCGCCGCGAGGATCTCTTCGCACGTCATCACCTTCGTCGCGGTCGGTTCGGGATTCGCGCCGGCCATGCGATCGAGGATGCGCACCTCTTCATCCTTCGTCGGGTATCCAACCTTCACCTTGAGCAAGAAGCGATCGAGCTGCGCTTCGGGCAGCGGATACGTACCCTCTTGCTCGATCGGATTTTGCGTCGCGAGCACGAGGAACGGCTCGTTCAGCTTGAACGTCTGATCACCGAGCGTCACCTGGCGCTCTTGCATTGCCTCGAGCAGTGCCGCCTGTACCTTCGCCGGCGCGCGGTTGATCTCATCGGCCAAGATGAAGTTGCCGAACACCGGCCCCTTCTTCACCGAATAGGTGCCCTCGCGCGGGTTGTAGATCTGCGTGCCGACGACGTCGCCTGGCAACATGTCGGGCGTGAACTGGATGCGCGAGAACACACCGTCGAGCGCATCGGCAAGCGTGCGAATGACGAGTGTCTTCGCGAGCCCGGGAACTCCCTCGAGTAGCACGTGGCCACCCGCGAGCAATCCGAGCAACAGTCTGTGCAGCATGTCGTCCTGACCGACCAGGACCTTGCCGACTTCGGCTTTGAGAGAAGTGAAGCGACCTTGCAGCTTGGTGACGTCTTCAGTGAGGGACATGGCAATTTCGGGAAGGAGGTAAGCGCCCGGTGGGCGCTGCTGTCAACCGATGCAGGGCGTCCTGCATTCCCCTTGACGGATCACAGTGCGATTTGCGAGAGTGACCTCAGGAGTATTGATGACTGCCTGCAACCGCCAGATGTGCTCGCCGCCGACGAAAGAAATCGTCGGACTTGGCAATGCCCGCGGTGGCAGGAGCTCGATGCGCTGATCGAGTAAACAAACCAACCGCCGCGGGCTCCCGGTTCTAACCAGGAGCCCTTCTTCGTTTCGGCGAACCAAGACAGGGGCTCTGAGGGCACCCGTGTCATGTTGTCTCCCGCCTCATCCCTAACTTGGACCGATCGACCCGGCAGAGCGCTGTTGCGTCTCGCGTGGCCGATCACGGTCTCGATGATTTCATTCTCGACGATGACGCTCGCGTCGACGGCGTTCGTCGCGCGCGTTGGTGCGGACGAGCTCGCCGGCGTCGGCCTCGCCGCCGTGATCGGTTTCACGCTCGTCTGCTTCGGCATCGGTCTGCTCCGCGGTGCCAAGACGCTCGTCTCGCAGGCCGTCGGTGCGAATCGGCGCGAAAAGATCCCAGAGCTCGTCGGCGCAGCACTCGTGCTCGCGCTCGTGCTCGGCGTTGCCGCGACGCTCGCCGGTCAAGCGCTCGCGCCGCTGCTCGCCGTGATGACCGCATCGCCGCGCTCGGGCGCGTTCGCCGCGCAGTATCTCGCGATCCGTTCGCTCGGCGCGCCGCTCGTGCTCGTCTACGCGGCACTGCGCGAATCGCGCTACGGCGTCGGCGATAGCACATCACCGATGCGCGCGGCGCTCGCCGGCAACGCGGTCAACATCGCGCTCGATGCACTGCTCATCCTCGGTCTCGACATGAGCGTGCGCGGTGCTGCGCTCGCGACGATCGCCGGCAACGTGACGGAGGTCTGCGTGCTCGCGTGGCCGCTGCGTGCAGAGCTGCGCAAGGTGCGTTGGTCGCGCTCCGCCGCGCGTGCCGTGTGGGCGCAAGGCGTACCGAACGGCGTGCAGTTCATCATGGAGGTCGGCTCGTTCTTGATCCTCACCGTGCTCGTCGCGCGGATGTCTGCCGTCGACGCGGCGGCGCATCAGCTCGTGCTGCACCTCGTGAACGTGTCGTTCTTACCGGCGCACGCGCTCGCCGAGGCCGCGGCCGTGCTCGTCGGGCAAGCCGTCGGTGCGAACAAGGACGCGCTCGTCTCACGTGTCGCCAAACGCGCGCTCGCGCTCGGGGCCGGCTACGCGACCACGTGTCTCGTCGTGTTCGCGTTCATCGGCGGCATGATCGCATCGGCGATGGCGGGCAGTGATGCCGCGCTCGGCGAGCGCGCGACGATGCTCGTTCACGTCAGCCTCGCGTTTCTCGTCGCCGATGCGGCGAACGTGATCGCACGCGGCGTGCTGCGTGGCGCGAGCGACATCCGCTACGCGGCGGTGATCGGCATCATCACGTCGTGGGTCACCACGCCGCCGCTGACGTGGCTGCTCGGCATCCACGTCGGGCTCGGTGTCGTCGGCGGCTGGATCGGTCTTGCGGTCGAGATCCTCGCGGGCGCATCGCTGTTCTGGTGGCGCGTGCTGCGCGGTGGTTGGCGCCCGGCGGCGGCCGCCGCGCGCCGCGCGATGGCGGGGACGGCAGTATGACCTGGCGTGTGCCGCCCTACGATCGCGCGGTCGCCGAGGCCGAAGCGTTCATTCGCGCGACCTGGCAGCCGATCGGCATCGTCGTCTCCGGCTCGATCGTTCGCGGCGAGGCCGGCCCGACGAGCGATCTCGACATCGTCGTCGTGCATGGCGAACCATGGAGACAGCGCGTTCAGCGTCGCTTCGCAGGAGTACCTGCCGAGTTGTTCGTGAACCCGCCCGAGCGGATTCGTGGCTACTTCGTAGGCGAGCACGCGCGTGGGCGGCCACACACGGCGCATATGCTCGCGACCGGCGTCGTGCTAGGCGATGCCGCGCCGATCCTCGTCGATCTGATCGAGGAAGCACGCGCGTCGCTCGCCAAGCCGATCGAGCTCACGCCCGCGCAGCTCGAGAGCAAGCGCCACGGGCCGGTGTGTACGCTCGATGATGCGCGCGACATGCTGGCCATCGATCCTGCGCTCGCATACCTGATGTTCGCGACGGCGGTGCAGGACATCGCCGCGTTCGCATTCTGGCAGCGCGCGCGGTTTCAACCGCGGCGCAAGGATCTGATGCGCGCGCTCCAGACGATCGATCCGATCGCCGCAGATCACGTGCGCGCGTTCGCGAACGCACGCGGGGACGACGCCGCCCGCATCGCGATCGATCTCGCCAACCACGTGCTCGGCGTCGACACGTTCTTCGAATGGACGTCAGATCGCGACTGAAATCGCGAGCTTATCTCGTCTCGAAAATGTTCATTGAAACATATTCGGCACTCGCGATATGCCGCTGTCCACATGAAGAGGGTCATCCTCGCCACGGGTGTGCTCGCCGCAGGGTGTGCATCAGGTCGAAGCAACGTCGAGCCGCCCGATGCCGACACCAGCGGCGGCCCCGACGCGAAGGTATACCTCGATGCGCCGGCGCAGATGATCGACGCGCGCATCGATGGCCAAACCGTGCAGCCGCCGGATGCCGCGCCGCCACCACCCGACGCGTACCAGTGCCAGGTGATGACGCGCCAGCTGCTCATCAATCCCGTGCTCGATCTCAATCCGAGCGGCATGGGATGGGTGCAGCAGAACATCGACAACGCGTATCCGATCGTCACCGGCGACGATGGCGTCGCCGAGCACAGCGCGCCGTTCAAGGCGTGGATGGGCGGCTGGCAAGGCCAAGACAAGGGCGTGCTGAGCGTGACCGATACGCTCTATCAGGACGTCACGATTCCGGCGAACACGACGCAGCTGCGCTTCACCGGCTACTACGAAGTGCGCACCGCGGAGAGCGGCAGCACTGCCTACGACACGGCGCAAGTCGCGCTCGTGCAAACGAACGGCACGCCGATCGAAACGATCAGGAGCCTGAGCAACGCCGCGCCGACGACGGCGTGGACCGCGATCTCGTATACCGCTGCGACGAACCTCTCCGGCCAGACCGTGCGCGTTCGCTTCACGACGACGAACGACTACGACTACGCGACGAGTTTCTACTTCGATACGCTCGGGCTCACCGCGACGTTTTGCCAATAGCGGCGAGCATCTTCGTCACGCCGTCGAGCACGAGCGGCGGGATTTCGTGGCCGCCGAGGAACTGGCACCACTCGACGTTCGCGCCCGCGGCGCGCAACTGATCGCGCAAGACCTCGGCGATCGCGAACGGCAGCAGCATGTCGTGGCGGCCGTGCGATTGAAACACCGGCACGCCGGCGAGCTGCTTCATGCGCGGCTGCCATTCGTGCTCGGCGAGGAGCGTTCCTGACATCAGCACGAGCCCGGCGGGTGTGGCATCGCGGTGCAGCGCGACGTCGAGCGCGACCATCGCGCCCTGCGAGAAGCCGCCGAGCACAAGCTGGCTATCATCGATCGCGAAGCGCGCCTTCACCTGATCGACGAGTCGGTTGACCTGGCGGCGCGCGTCGACGAGGCCCTCGGGCACCTCGCTGCGGCGATCGCGGATCTTGCCGGTGCGAAGCTCCTCCTCGAGCTGCGCGAGATCGAGCAGCCACCAGGCGCGCGAGTCGCCATACAGGCCACCGAGCTCGAGCGGCGCCTCGGGAAACACGAAGCGCGCCGGCGCATCGATGAACTGCGCGAGCGCGGCGAGGTCATCGCCGGGCGCACCAAAGCCGTGCATGAGGATCACGGTCAGCGGACCATCGCCGACGATCCGCGTCGTCAGCCCGGCGAGCTCGCGAACTTCCACGTCGCGAGCTGTATCACGAGCGCGACCGCGCCCGCGAGGAACGCGGTGGGTGG
>Ga0070698_100004486_pt1 | contig 15351 bp, 10 predicted proteins | sample KBSK1502metaG_FD_65477 | JGI IMG/M metagenome (GOLD analysis project Ga0070698, IMG submission 65477) | Corn, switchgrass and miscanthus rhizosphere microbial communities from Kellogg Biological Station, Michigan, USA - KBS K1-50-2 metaG | ecosystem: Host-associated > Plants > Roots >...
GCGCAGGGCGCCCGCGCCGAGCTGCTCGAGCTCGCGGAGCGCCTCGACCTGCCCGTCGCGACGACGATCCAGGGGAAAGGGGTCTTCCCGGAATCGCATCCGCTTTTCCTCTGGAACGGGCTCGGGGCGGCCGCTCCCCCGTTCGTCCGCGCGCTCGCCTCCGAGCGCACCGTGATGCTGGCGGTCGGTTGCCGCTTCAGCGAGGTGGGAACCGGGAGCTATGGATTCACGCCCCCCGGTCCGCTCATTCATGTGGACATCAATCCCGAGGTACATGGCCGGAATTTTTCGGCGGAGCTCGCCATCACCGCCGATGCGAAGGATTTTCTCTCCGCGCTGCTTACCGAGCTCGCCCGGTCCTCCGGCGGCGCGGATGTCCGAACGCCCGGCACTCCGATTGCCGAGCGCATCGCCAGCGGTCATGCCGATGTCCGTCGCGGCTGGCAATCGCATGCGAGCGAAAGCCGGGTGTCACCCTTCGTGCTGCTCGAAGCGATCCAGCGGATCTTCGGCCCCGAGACGATCTTCACCACCGACAGCGGCAACGGAACCTTCCTCGCGATGGAATGCCTCCGGCTGGACCGGCCAGGACGGTATCTCGCGCCGGTGGATTACTCCTGCATGGGCTACTCGGTCCCCGCGGCGCTGGGTGCGCGGCTCGGGATGCCCGCCGCGCCGGTCGTCGCGCTCGCGGGCGACGGAGCCTTTCTGATGACCGGCCTCGAGCTGCTCACCGCGGCGAGCCACGGCATCCCCGTTGCGGTCATCGTGCTGCGCGACCGGGAGCTGGCCCAGATCGCGCAGTTCCAGACCACCGCGTTCGGGCGCCGCATGGCCAGCGAGCTCCCCGACTACCACGCCGGAAGTATCGCCGAGGCGGTCGGCGTCGAATGGCTGCGTCTCGATCGGGATGACGAGGTGGATGACGTCGTGCGTGCGGCCCACGCGACGGTACTGGCGGGACGGCCGGTCCTGGTGGATACGGCGATCGACTATGCGGAGAAAACCTGGTTCACCCGCGGTGTCGTGAAGACGATGCTGCTCCGGCTCTCCTGGCCCGATCGCCTCCGCTTCATCGCGCGCGCCCTGCGCCGGCGGCTCAAGCTCTGAACCGACGGCCGGGGATTATCCCCGGAAGCTGCCGACCGACGCGGTGAGATGCGTGCCGGCGTTGGCGAGGTGCTGGGCCGACGCCGTGATTTCCTCGGTCGACGCGTTGAGCTCCTGAGTCGACGCGGCGATCTGTTCCGCTGCCGCCGCAAAATCCTCGGTGCCGGTCGCCAGCTCCCGGGTGCGCCCCGCGATGCCATCGATCAGCTCACGGACCTCGGACGCGGCATGGGAGACGTTGCGCGTCCAGGCGTCCACCGCATCGGCTTCCATCGAGACCACCCGGAGCCCCTCGACCGCTTCGCGCGCCGCATCGCGGGCCTGCAGCCCGCCACGGCCCAGCCGAAGGAGCCGCTCCCGTGCCGTCGTTACCCGTCCGGCAATGACCCGGACGGTATCGCTGGTCGCGGTCGCGGCCGACGATGCCTGGCCGGAGAGCTTCCGCACCTCGTCCGCCACCGTCGCGAAGCCGTGTCCTTCATCTCCCGCGCGCGCGGCCTCGATCGACGCATTGAGCGCGAGGATGCGCGTCTGCTTCGCGACCGTGCGCGCCTGATCCACGAATCGCTCCAGCTCGTTGGAGGCTTCGCTGAGCGCTTCGGCTTCCTCGGTGCCGAGCGCGACTTCCTCCGCCAGGCGCTCGAGCGCTTCCACGCTGGCCCCGAGGCGCTCTCGATGGGAGCGGGCGAGCGCCGCGAGGGCGGCGTTCCGCTCGACGGCGTGCAGGGCACCTCCGGCGACACCCTCGGAGATCGCCAGAATCCGCGCCGCGTCGTCGGCCACCCCGCGCACCAGCGCCGCCTGCGCGATCGCGCGGTCGGTCAGCTCGGCCGTGGTCCCCGCGACTTCCTGCGTGGAAGACACCATCTGCTCGGTGGCCGAGGAGATCTCCTCGGCGAGCGCGGCGGAATCGGTGGCGGCGGCCCGGATGGCGCCGACCAGACCATTGAGCTCGCGCACCATCCGGTTGAGACCATCGGTGACCGCGCCGCCGCCGACCCGGTTGATTTCGTCTTTTGAGACGGAGAGATCGCCGTCAGCCACCCGGAGCGTGATCGCGGTCACCGCGGCCAGCGGCTGGATGATGGTGCGCTCGAGCCAGGAGAGGGCAATCGAAATGATCAGCAGACAGAGCAGCGCGAAGGCCGCGAGCTGATACTCGACCGGCCAGTCCACCGCACCGGAAACGAAGAACCAGACCACCAGCGTGAGCGCGATCGTGGCGACCGCACCGCCGGCCTGGACGGCCCGGCTCAAGGGATTTCGGAAGAGGGCCATGGGGCTAAGGATAGTATAGATTTCCCCCATGAGCGAGCATACCGACGGCCACTACCGGCCCGACGCGGTCGAAGCAAAATGGCGGGCGCGATGGATCGAGCGGGGAACCAACCAGCCCGACCTCGACCGGGCGCCCCGCCCCTTCTACAACCTGATGATGTTTCCCTATCCCTCCGCGGAAGGGCTGCACGTCGGCAATTTCTTCGCGTTTACCGGCGCCGATGTCTACGGCCGGTTCAAGCGTTTGCAGGGGTACCAGGTCTTCGAGCCGATGGGCTACGATGCGTTCGGTATCCACAGCGAGAACTTCGCCATCAAGATCGGCACCCACCCGGCCGAGCTCATCCCGCAGAACATCGCGAATTTCCGCCGCCAGCTTTCGCAGCTGGGAGGGATGTTCGACTGGCGGCATGAGCTCTCCACCACCGATCCCGCGTACTACAAGTGGACTCAGTGGCTCTTCCTCCAGCTCTACCACGCGGGGCTCGCCTACAAGAAGAAGGCGGCGGTCAATTGGTGCCCGAAAGACAAGACTGTGCTGGCCAACGAGCAGGTCATCAACGGCGCCTGCGAGCGGTGCGGCACCCAGGTGGAGCAGCGGATGCTGGAGCAGTGGTTCTTCCGCATCACCGACTACGCCGAGCGGCTCCTAACGAATCTCGACGACCGGACCAAGATGGATTGGTCGGCCACGACGGTGGCGGCGCAGCGGAACTGGATCGGGCGGAGCGAGGGCGCCGAGATCGAATTCGCCACCGACGCCGGACCGCTCCGGGTCTTCACCACTCGGCCGGACACGCTCTTCGGCGCGACGTTCATGGTGCTGGCCCCCGAGCATCCGCTCGTCGACGCGCTGACCTCCACGGCTGAGCGCGCCGCGGTCGACGCCTATCGGAAGGCCGCGGCGGCCAAGGGAGTGGTGGCGCGCAAGGTGGGGGACAAGGAAAAGACCGGCGTCGCCTCCGGCGGGTATGCGGTCAATCCCGCGACCGGAGAGCGCATACCGGTCTGGATCGCCGATTATGTCCTGATGGAGTACGGCACCGGCGCGATCATGGCGGTGCCCGGACATGACGAGCGGGACTTCGCCTTCGCCACGCGGTACCGGCTTCCCATCGTCCGAGTCCTCGCGGGGCGGGGAGAGACCGGCGCGACACCCCTCCCGGAGGCCGCCACCGAGACCGACGGATTCCGGCTGGTCAACTCGGGCCGCTTCTCCGAGCTGCCGGCCGCGGAAGGCCTCGCGGCCATTACCGCGTGGCTGGAGCAGGAGAAGAAGGGCAAAGGCGTCGTGCAGTACCGCCTCTACGATTGGTGCATCTCGCGCCAGCGGTACTGGGGGCCGCCGATCCCGATGATCTACTGCGCGGCCTGCGGCACGGTGCCGGTGCCGGAGGCCGATCTCCCGGTGTTGTTGCCGATCATCGAGGACTTCCGGCCCGATGATTCCGGTGTCTCACCGCTGGCCCGGGAGGAGGCGTGGTCGGTCGTTCCCTGCCCCAAGTGCGGCGGGAGCGCCCGGCGGGAAACCGACGTGTCGGACACCTTCCTCGATTCGGCCTGGTATTACCTCCGCTACCTCGCGACCGAATTCGACGACCGCCCCTTCCACGACGACCGGAACCGGCGCTGGCTCCCGGTGGCGAGCTACATCGGGGGGAACGAGCACGCCGTGCTCCACCTCCTCTACAGCCGCTTCATCGCGATGGTGCTCCACGACCAGGGGCGCCTCCAATTCGAGGAGCCGTTCCGGAAATTCCGCGCCCACGGAACGATCGTGAAGGATGGCTCCAAGATGTCGAAGTCGAAGGGCAACGTCGTCGTCCCCGACCAGTACATCGCGCGGTGGGGCGCCGACACCTTTCGCACCTACCTGATGTTCCTGGGTCCGTACGAGGAAGGCGGCGATTTCCGCGACGAAGGGCTGGCCGGTCCGCGCCGATTCCTCGACAAGATCTGGGAGCTGGTGGATCAGGCCGAGCGCCGGACGCTGGTCGGAAGCGAGCTCCACCAGGGCATCGCGGTGAAATGGAACCAGACCAAGAAGCGGGTGACCGAGGCGCTCGAAGCACTCTCCTACAACACCGCCATCGCGGCGATGATGGAGCTGCTCAACGCCATGCGGGCCTCGAACTGCAGCGAGCGGCGGATCGTGAAGGAAATGGTCCAGATGCTGGCTCCCTTCGCCCCCCATTTCGCGGAGGAGTGCTGGGAGCGGCTCGGCGCGACGACGTCGATTTTCGATTCCACCTGGCCGGACTGGGACGAAGCGCTCACCGTTGAGCAGAGTGTGGAGATCCCCGTGCAGGTGAATGGAAAGACCCGCTCACGCGTGCAGGTGCCCCGCGGGGCGCCCGAGGGCATGGTGCTGGCCGCCGCGCTCCGGGACCCGGTGGTGAGCAAATTTGTGGACGGAGGACAACCGGGCAAGGTGATCTACGTGCAGGACCGGTTGATCAATCTGGTTCTTTGAGGGAGTAGCGAAGCGCGAAGAGCGAAGCGAGAAAGGTCGTCCCTCTTGGCTCTTCGCTCTTCGCGACTCCCGAGTTATTCGACTTTAAACGTCGCCAGCATCCCCGCCAGCTGATGCGGCGCCACGTGGCAATGGAAGAGCCACGTCCCCGGATTGTCCGGTACCATATCCGCCGTCACCATTTCCATCGTCGTCAGGCTGAGCACGTCGGTGCGCATGTGATTCGCCACCACCGTCTGGCCATGCCAGTGCGGGGCGTGCATTTCGAAATTCGAGTTGGCGAAGACGTACCAGCGCACCCGGTCACCCTGCTTCATCGTCAGCCCCTGGAGGTTCCCGAACGAGAATCCGTTCATCGACTCCCGGAGGTTGGCGAGGTAGTGGATGTCCGCGAAATCCACCATGCGGGGAACCTTCTTGGGGGCCAGCGCATGGGCATTGATGTTCTCCTCCAGGTACCAGCTCACATTCTCGTCTTCTTCGAGGAACGCCACGACGAACTCACGGTCGACGTCGTTCGGTGACCCGTCCGCCCGGGCCTTGCCCGCCGCGGTCACGATCATCGGGCCGATCAGACCGGCATTGACGTCCTGCTCCTCGTGGGTGTGGGAGTGGTACATCCAGATGACCGAGCTCTTTTCTCCCATCGCGGGGCCGGCGCGCTCCGGAATCGCCCAGGTGTACACGTGGGTCCCTCCCGGCGCCACGCCATCGTCCCCCTTGTTCGCCGCGCCGCTCCCGTCGTCGTACGGCGCCCCTTCCGAGTCCTTGTTGTAGAACACCCCGTGCGGATGCATGCTGTACGGCCGGTCGGCCTTGTTCCGGAACATCACCCGGATGGTATCTCCCACCGAGCCGCGGAGCAGCGGACCGAGGAGGCCCAGGTGCTCCCACTCGGGAAGCCTGGGCTTCTGGGTCGTGAAGGTGGAATCGGTGTACTCGCGGAAGATCGCCTTGCGGTACACCCGGCCGAGGAATTCCTGCTGGGGCACCATGATGAAGCTGTCGATGGTGGTGAACGGGGCGCCGGTGATCTTGTTGCTGCCGCTCGGTGCATAGTCCCAGTCCACCAATTCGGCCGCCACGTAATAGGTCCGGGTGACCCCGCCGCCGCTCGGCATGGAGGCGCAGCCCGTACCGAGCGCTGCAAGCAGCGGCAGCGAGTATGCAATGGCTGGGCGAGAGCGGAATGGTCTCATATTGGACCTCATTGATTGGCGGGGTGAGCGTGGGCCAATCTAGCGTTCTCCCCGCGGATGTCCAGCGCGGCACGACGGGGATATACTATGGCAGCCTCCCTGATCACCGATCCCTGACCCCTGACCCCTGACCCCTGACTTCATGCCAGAGACCGCCGCCAACCCCCGGTTCCGGTCCCTGGCGCAGTTCACCGGACCAATCCTCTGTGTGCTGATCATTCTCTTCGGACCGGCAGACCTCACACCGGAGGCGCGCCGCACCCTCGGGATCGCCGCGTGGATGGTCATCTGGTGGATCACCGAATGTGTACCGATCATCACGACCTCGCTGCTCCCGCTCGTGCTGTTCCCGGTGCTGGGGGTCTCGTCGACCAAGGATGCGGCCCTCCCCTATGCGAACGAGCTGGTCTTCCTGTTCATGGGCGGATTCTTCCTCGCCGCCGCCCTGGAACGATGGGAGAGCCACGTGCGTGTCGCCTATCGCATGGTGCTCGGTATCGGGCTCTCGGGCCGCCGGGTCGTCCTCGGCGTGATGCTGGCGACGGGCTTCATTTCCATGTGGATCTCCAACACGGCGACCGCGGCCATGATGTACCCGATCGCGATCGCGATCGGTGCCCTCTTCGCGCGTGACCCGGCGGGAGACAATGCCCGCACCGCGCTGATGCTCGGCGTTGCCTACGCCGCGTCGATCGGCGGCATGGCGACGCTCATCGGCACGCCGCCCAATCTGGTCGTCGCCGGCGCGATCAAGGAGCTCACCGGCACCTCGATCAGCTTCGTGCAGTTCATGGCGCTCGGGCTGCCGATCACTCTGTTGCTCCTTCCGCTCTGCTGGTTCCTCCTCGTCTTCGTCAGCTTCCCGGGGCGCGGCCGCATCGAAGGAGGCGCCGACGGCATGCTGCGGAGCCGGCTCGAAGGACTGGGGCCGATTCGCGGCGGCGAAGCGCGCGTCCTCCTGATCTTTCTGGGCACCGCCCTCGCCTGGTTCCTCCGGGAGCGGAAGGAGTTCGGAAGCTTCACGGTACCCGGCCTCGTCGATCTCTTTCCACGGCTCTCGGACGCCGCGATCGGCGTGGCCGCGGCGGTGCTCCTGTTCATCGTGCCCGGGACGACCCGCGATGGCCAGCGGCGGCCGCTGCTCACCTGGGCGGAAGCGCGTACGATTCCGTGGGACGTCCTCCTTTTCTTCGGGGCCGGACTCACCCTCGCCAACGCGATCGAGACCCACGGCATCACCACCTGGATGGGCACCTGGCTCCAGGGGCTCCGGGGCCTTCCGCCGGTGGTGATCTACCTCGGCCTCGCGACCACCGTGCTCGTGCTGAGCGAGCTGGCGTCCAATCTCGCCGTCGCCGCGATGATGATGCCCATCGCCGCGGCGCTCGCACAGTCGGTGGGGCAGCCTCCCGTCCTGCTGATGCTGGTGGCGGGGTTTGCGTCGTCCACCGGATTCATGCTCCCGGTGGCCACCCCGCCGAACGCCATCGTCTTCGGCTCGGGGATGATCTCGGTCCGGCAGATGGCCCGGGCGGGGATCCTGGTCGATATCGCGGGGGTGCTGCTCATCGTCGCGGTGATCGGCTTGCTGGCCCCTCTGGTGTTCGGACCCTGACGTCCGGAGACCCTTCATGGAAATCCGCCGCGCGTCCATCGACGACCTCCCGCTCCTCGTCCCGCTCTACGACGGGTACCGGCAATTCTACCGGCAACCGCCCGACCTCGATCTTGCCGAGCGGTTTCTGCGCGACCGGCTCCTCCAGGGCGATTCGGTGATTTTTCTCGCGGAAGATCCGTCGGGGCCCCTCGGCTTTACCCAGCTGTATCCGATCTTTTCTTCGGTGAGCGCGGGACCCGCGTGGGTGCTCAATGATCTGTACGTCGCGCCCGGCGCGAGGCAGGGGGGTGTCGGGCGCGCGCTCCTCGAGCGGGCGCGGGCGCACGGCATCGAGACCGGGGCGCGCTGGCTGTCGCTTTCGACCGGACACGACAACGTCGCGGCACAGCATCTGTACGAGAGTCTGGGATGGATCCGGGATACCGAGTACCATCACTACGAGCTTCCTCTCCCGTGACCACGGGAACCACAGATGGCACAGATGACAACAGATTCAATCAATGCTGTTCATCCGTGAAATCTGTGGTTGACGGGTCCAAGCAAATTGATCTCCACGGTGCCTCCATGCGCCTGGCCATCGCGATGCTCTTCCTGCTCACCCCCGCCGCCGCGTCCGCCCAGCAGCGCGCCCGCGCGCTCGGCCTCACGCCCGGGGCGCTGTCGCCGGGCCCGCACAACGCCATCACCGACGTCCCCGGCGTGCGCGTCGGACACGCGACGCTCCGGCTCGGCGATTCCGTGCGCACCGGCGTCACGGCAGTTCTCCCCCACGGCGGCAATCTCTTTCTCGACCGGGTCCCCGCCGCCATCCACGTCGGGAACGGATTCGGAAAGCTGGCGGGATCCACTCAGGTCAACGAGCTCGGCGAGCTCGAGTCGCCGATCCTCCTCACCTGCACGCTCTGCGTCTGGAAGGCCGCCGACGCCCTGGTGGGCTGGATGCTGGAGCAGCCCGGGATGGAAGCGGTGCGCTCGATCAATCCCGTCGTCGGAGAGACCAATGACGGCTTCCTGAGCGCGATCCGTTCGCGCCCAGTCGGTGCCGAACAGGTGCGCGCCGCGCTCGCCGCCGCGGACTCCGGCGCCGTCGCCGAAGGCAGCGTCGGTGCCGGCACCGGCACGGTCGCATTCGGATGGAAAGGAGGAATCGGCACCTCGTCGCGAACGACGGGGCCGTGGACCGTCGGCGTGCTGCTCCAGGCAAATTTCGGGGGAGATCTGCTCGTCATGGGAGTTCCCGTCGGTCGGCAGCTCGGGAGAACCGGCACCGGGCGCGCCGCGGGGACACGGCAGGACGACGGATCCGTCATCATCGTGATCGCGACCGACGCCCCGCTCTCCGACCGGAATCTGCGGCGGCTGGCCAGCCGCGCGATGATGGGTCTGGGCCGCACCGGATCATGGGCCGGCAACGGCTCGGGCGACTACGTCATCGCCTTCTCGACCCATCCCTCGGTCCGGCGCAATTCACGGGCGCAGGAGCTCACGCCGCGCGAGCTGGCCAATGGAGAGGTGAGCGTACTCTTTCAGGCGGCGGTGGAAGCCACCGAAGAGGCGGTCTACAACGCGCTCTTCATGGCGACGACGGTGGAAGGCAACGGCAATCGCGCCGAGGCCATTCCGCTCGCGGAGGTGAAACGAATCCTGGCGAAACCGCCGAGGTAGGCCTACGGCTTGAGCCAGAGTACGTGCGCCGTTTCCCGCTCCACGGCGGCGCGCGAGTACACCAGCGGGAAATACTTTCCATCGGCCCACAGCGGGAGCAGGTTCCCGTAGAACTCGCTCCCCGGCTGCCCCGATTGTCCCGGAACGCTCGTCGCCGTGGAGTTGTCGAAGTCCGCAAGGTCCACCACGATCCGGTAGGATGCGCCGCCGGTCTGCCGGAAATTCCCGCCCCCCGTCGCATTGACCGTGGACCCGTCCCCGCCGCGCGCAACCGAGGGGAGATCGAACGATGCCGCCAGCGGATGCCGGAATCGCGCCTGGTGCACCGCGCCCCAGCTCCATGTGCCGGGACTCCCCCCGGGTGATCGGCCGAGCTCGGCGAGCGCGTCGGCGAAGGCCGCCACCGCGATGGAATCTCTGACCTCGGCCGGCCGCGGACCGAGGGCCGAATCCGGCCGGGTGACGAGACGGAGAAGCTGGCGGGTTCCGAGCGAGACGCCGGGCGTGGCGGCGGCCTTTCCCAGCCACCGGGCCAGCAGCATCGGACGGAGACTCCGGATCCAGGCCGAATAAATGAGCGGTGCGGCCTGTTCCCGGTGCATCACGAAATCCCATGCACTCAGGAGCCGGGCGGCGGAATCCGACACCGGCGCGCGCACCGCCGACGGATGCCGGCGAAGCGCCGCGAGCAATACAGGCACCGTCGCCTGGGCCGGGAGGGAGAGCTCGTCATGCTGCAGCCGCTCGAAATCAGCGCGGGTCAACCCGGAAGAATCGCGCAGGATCGCGGCGATCCGGTCGAAGCGGAACGGATCGGCCCAATCGTAGTTGAGCGGCGCGGTGTAACCCGGAGGCAGAATGTTGTGATTGGCCGTCGCGATGAAGCCGGCCGCCGGATTGAAGGAGGACGGCAGCCGGTCGGCAGGGAGGAATCCCTGCCATTCGTAGTTTCCGTTGCCGGGCACCGGGAGCAGCCCGCTCCAGCTCCGGATCGGCATGAGGCCGGCGGCAATCCAGCCGATGTTTCCGTCGACGTCGGCGTACACCAGATTCTCGGTCGGCAGCTTCCATCGCGCCGCGGCGCTACGGAACTCCTCCCAGTTGCGCGCGCGATCGATGGAAAGCTGCGCCAGGTATCCCGCCGTCCCGGGCTCGCTGCCCACGAAGCGTAACGCAAACGCCCTCCCCCGGGCCGAATCCGTGGTGACGATCGGTCCGTGATGCGAGAACTCGAGGCGTACGGCGCGGGGCGCTTCGCCCTTGACCCGGATCGTGTCCTCCACCGTCTTGAGCGGAACCCATCGGGCTTCGTGCCAGGTGCATCGCGGTGCGGTGCCCATGCGCGCGGCGCGCGATTGACGAAACCCGGGGCAAACGGAGATTCGCTCGACGTACAGGTCCTGCTGGTCCATTCCGACAATCGTGAAGCCGAATCCCACCTGCCCGTTGTGTCCGCCGGCCACTCCCGGCACGCCCGGCTCTCCGGCGCCGATCACATTCCATCCGGGGCCCACGAGGTGGGTGAGGTAGCGCAATGAGGGGAGGGAGACCGAGCGATGCGGGTCGTTGGCCAGGAGCGGCTTCCCGCTTTTCGTCCGGGCGCCGCTCACGACCCAGTTGTTGGAACCGTCGAGACGTTCGAAGGGAATGACCGCATCCGCTGCCGCGGCACCGAGCGATCCGGTGCCGATGCCCCGGAGGTCGAGCCCCGGCACAGGGTCGAGCGCGCGCGGCGGATCGGTGGGGAGGAGCGCCTGGACCCGGGCGCGCCCGAGCGCAGTGAGCAGCGCGGCACGGCGCACCTCCTCCAGGGCATTGTCGGTCATCGAGAGCGCGCCGAGACGCTGGAGCGGTACCGTCACGTCCCATGGCTCCGGAAGAAACCCGAGCAGGGTGAATTCGATCGGCGGGTGGTCACGCACGTCACGAATCCGCGCATTCACCCCTGCCACAAACGCTTCGATGATCGGCCGCGCGTCGGGGGCATAACTCGCCCACTCGAGCTCGCGATCACCGCGGTACTTGAGAAGCCGGGCGACGCGGTCGCGCTCGACGAAGGAGGGGCCCAGCACCTCGGCGAGCCGCCCCTCGCCCGCCCGGCGCCACATCTCCATCTGCCAGAGACGGTCCTGCGCCACCACGTATCCCTGCGCAAAAAAAAGATCGTGGGTCGTGCGGGCGTAGATGTGCGGGACCCCCCATCGATCGCGGCGGACTTCTACCGCGCTGTCGAGTCCGGGAACCACGACCTCCCCATCGAGAATCGAAAGTCGCGTCCGGGCGGAATCGAGCAGGGATTGCTGAGCAAGCAGAGCGGGAGAAACCGGGAGCAGTGCAAGAATCAGCAGGCCGAGAGAGGAAAGCAGCCGCATCGGAGCTCCGGGGTGTAGACGGGGAGTATGGAGGAAGGCTAATCTCCGTAGCAGGCCGCCCGCCACCGGAGGCAGGAAATGCGTCAGTCATCGTCCGCGGTCACGCTCGCTCTCGCGCTGCTCGCGCTGGGATGCGAAGGCACGCTCATCGACCGCGATCTGCCCATTACGCCGAACTCACCGCCGCCATCTCCTCCGTCGCTCGCCTTCCGGGTAGGCGATCTCGGCGCGGATGTCCTCACCGATATGGCGGTCGATCCGACGGGCAGCGTGTTCCTCACCGGCAGCTTCAGCGGCACCGTGGATTTCGATCCCGGCGCCGGCATCAACGCGCTCACCAGCCTGGGAGGGAACGACGTCTTCCTCGCGAAGTATTCGCCGGCGGGCGCCCTGGTCTGGGTCGACCGCATCGGAGGCACCGGCTCGGAGCGGGTGACGAGTCTCGCACGCGACGCCGTGGGCAATCTCTATCTCGGGGGCGCCTTCGATGGCTCCACCGATTTCGACCCCGGCGCCGGATCCCAGATCCTGACGAGCCTCGGCGGCGAGGATGGCTACGTCGTCAAGCTCTCCGCCGCGGGCGACCTCCTCTGGAGCCGCCGCATGGGGGGCCCGAACGCCGACGAGGTCAGCGGTGTGGGTGTGGACGCCCTGGGCGCCATCTATGCCACGGGGAATTTCAGCGGAAGCGCCAATACCCTCCCCGCCGCCGGTCCGACCCTGGCCGGCAACGGCCCCGCGCAGGACGTGTTCCTTCTGGGTCTCGACGCCGCGGGAGTGGTGAGCTTCGCATTCCCGGTCGGCGGTCCGGAGCCCGATGTCGCCACCGGCCTCGCCGTGACGACCGGTGGGACCGTCGTCATCGGCGGCAGTTTCCGGGGAAGTGCGCGCTTCCTCGCGGGGAGCCTGACGACGCAGCTCACCTCGCTCGGCGGAGGAGATGCGTTCCTGGCCGGCTATTCCGGCGCCGGAGTCCTGCAGTGGGCCCGTGGCATCGGCGGGTTAGGTGACGAGGACATCCGTGCCGGAGGACTCGTCTCCGACAACGCCGGAGGAGTGGTGGCCGCGGGAAACTTCACCGGCACCACCGATTTCGATGGCGGAGTGCTCGTGGCCAACCGAACCAGCCTTGGCGCCACCGACTGGTTCGTCGCGCGTTATGATGGCGCGGGCGGGTTTCTCTCCGTGTTCTCGGTCGGTGCGATTCCGGCGGACCCGGCGCCCCGACCCTTCGTCGATACCGACGGGACGGTGCTGGTGACCGGCGGATTCTCCGGAGCGGTAGACTTCGATCCCGGCGCCACATCGCGGGTGATCGCGAGCCTCGCCAGCGGAGGGGCGACCGATGCCTTCGCCGCGAAGTACACCTTCGGCGGGGGCCTGGTGTGGGTCAGCCGGTTCGGTGAGGGCACCGCCCTGGCGGAGCGGCAGAATCGCGGGACCGCCCTCGCCGCCAATCCGGCGGGCGGAGTCCTCGTCTCCGGCCAGTTCTTCGGGTCACCCGACTTCGACCCGGGCACCAACGTTTTCCGGCTCACCAGTCTCGGAAGCGCGGATGCCTTCGTCGTCCTGCTCACGTCCGCGGGGGCGCTCAGCCTGACACCCTGACGCCTCAGCTTCCCTGCGCCTCCGGGCCGTTCGCCGCGCCGGCGGCACCGCTCGCTGCGATTTCCTTCCAGCTCGGCCGACCGGCCGCTAGCTTCCGCGCAATGCCATCGCATCCTCTCGCTGATTCGAGACCTGGCCGGATCGCGCCTCTCCAGGTGTTCGTGCTGGCCACGCTCCTCGGATTGATCGCGAGCGGACAGCACAATGTCACCATGCGTGTGACCGGAGGCCCCACCAACCTCTGGCATGCGATGGGAATGGGAATGCCCTACTGGTATCTCTGGGCGCTCTGCGTTCCCATCGTCGCGATCGCGGCGCGCCGGGTCCCGCTCACTCGTGAAGCATGGATTTCGAGGGCCGCCCTCCATCTGGGCATCGCGATTCTGGTCACGCTGGTGCATGCGATCCTCGAAATCGGAATCCAGCACGCCTTCGGCATTCGGCACAGCTCGTTCGGTCTCTTCACCCGGATTTCCCTCTTTCGCGCCTTTTCCCAGCTCCCCTACGATCTCCTCGCGTATGCGGCGATCCTGGGAATGGTGATCGGCGCCGAGAGCTCCCGCCGCTACCGGAAGGAACAGCTGGCGGCGGCGGCACTCGGCGAGGAGCTTGCGCTCGCGCGTCTTCAGGCGCTCCGGACCCAGCTCAATCCCCACTTTCTCTTCAACGCGATGAACAGCATCGCGATGCTGGTGCGGAAACAGGAAAACCAGCGCGCGGTCACCATGATCGCGGGGTTGAGCGACCTCCTTCGGTACGTACTCGAGGAACACCCGGAGCAGGAGGTGCGCCTGCGCGAGGAGCTTGCCTTTCTCCAGCGCTACCTGGCGGTCGAGGAGGCACGATTTCCCGACCGGCTTCAGGTGGTGATCCGCGCCGACCCCGGGCTGCTCGATGCCTACGTTCCGAACCTGGTGCTTCAGCCCCTGGTCGAGAACGCGATCAAGCACGGGATCTCCCGGTGCGCCTCGGCCGGGCGCCTCGCGATCACCGCGGAGCGCATGAATGGCGCCCTCACTCTTTCGGTGAGCGACGATGGCCCTGGACCGGAGGACAGCATGGGCAATGGCGCCTCCGGCCTCGGACTTCGGAACGTGCGCGCGCGGCTCGAGCATCTCTATGGGGCCAACCAGGGATTGGTGCTCGCGAACGGACCCGGCGGTGGCGCCGTGGCGACCGTCACCCTCCCCTGGCATCTGTCACCAGTCAGGAGTCACGGCACCCCGGGTGAGTGACCCACTTCGCGTCATCGTGGTGGACGACGAGCCGCTCGCGCGGAATGGCCTCGCCGACCTGGTCCGCCGGGACCCCGAGCTCCTCGTGGTCGAGGAATGCGGAAACGGAGTCGCCGCCGTGGAGGCGATCCGGCGCCTTACGCCCGATCTCGTCTTGCTCGATGTCCAGATGCCGGAGCTCAACGGGTTCGAAGTGCTGCAGCAGCTCGATCCCGACCATCTGCCTGCGGTCGTCTTCGTGACGGCCTACGATCGGTTCGCCGTTCGGGCGTTCGACGTCCACGCGCTCGATTACCTCGTGAAACCCTTCGATGACGACCGCTTCTCGGCTGCGATGGAACGCGCCAAGGCGACGGTGCGGGGAGCCACACTCGGGGAGCTCAGCCGGCGGCTGCTGGGGCTTCTCGGTCAGGTCCCCGCGGCACCTCCAGCCCCAGAGCGATTCCTGACCCGGATCGTGATCCGGGTTGCGGGGCACGTCTTCTTCGTCCGTGTGTTGGACATCGACTGGATCGAGGCCGCTGATTACTGCGTCCGCCTCCATGTGCCGGGCAAAACTCATGTGATCCGCGAATCGATGGCGGGACTGGAAAACCGCCTCGACCCGGCGCATTTCTTCCGGATCCATCGGGGAGCCATCGTGAATCTCGACCGGGTCAAGGAGCTGCAACCCTACTTCAAGGGAGAGCATATCGTCGTCCTCCACGACGGCACCCGGCTCAAGCTCAGCAAAAGCCGCCGGGCCGATCTCGAGGCGCGGCTGGGACAGTCCTTGTAGTCATCGCGAGGGCCC
>Ga0070698_100004487_pt1 | contig 15349 bp, 17 predicted proteins | sample KBSK1502metaG_FD_65477 | JGI IMG/M metagenome (GOLD analysis project Ga0070698, IMG submission 65477) | Corn, switchgrass and miscanthus rhizosphere microbial communities from Kellogg Biological Station, Michigan, USA - KBS K1-50-2 metaG | ecosystem: Host-associated > Plants > Roots >...
GTGATACAGCTCAAAAAGATGATCATCGCTTTGCAACGTCAAGTCGCATGCCTGGAAGAGCTGCTTGCCCGCTGTACATGTGGTGTGCGTGCAGACTACTCCTCCATCTCACGCTAGAGTCGAATCCTGCTCGGCTTCCGTCCTGAATTGGTCACGCTCCTATGCCACCCTTTCCAGAGGGCGAGGAAGCCATGTGATACTCACTGGGGCAAATTGACTTTGTCAGCGAAGAGAGATCCTCTGTTCCTCTCTCTGCACCAGTTGATCGTTATAGCATGTCACATCCTGGCATGATGGGGCGAGCATCCATAGAACTGAGGCATGCCGCAGGAAATCTGAGCGGCGTCAGAGGACTTGCGGTGTCAGGCAAGACTGGCGTCGGGCATGTGTGCTGCGGAATACTGACGTCTTCACCATGGCCAGGAGACCGTCGTACCATGAGAAAAATAATGAGCATGTGGGAAGACCTGCATACAATGGGCTGCCCGGACCTTCGTGAGGATGTGGAACTTGAAAGGTGGTTAGCCACCCTTGACTTCTATATGATCTCGTATATTGATGAGTTCATTCAGTGCAATGGTTCACTTGCTCCCAGCTCGATCGTTCGTTTAGCGAATAGCAAACGAGAGCTTGCATCTCTCCTCAAGCGGCTTGATGGATGGGAGCATAGCTACTTTGAGCTGCTTCTGCAGCTAGCAAAAGCGGTGTTGCGGCGTGTCAAGATCAAAGAGGCTCGCCTGATTGTCGCTCGCGAAGCAACGTATGAATCTGATCTACCCGACTGTGACTGGGGAGAAGCCAGCCTTGCGTGGGAGCCAGCTCAGTGACGTGACGATGAATGGCAGCCATGGAGTGCTTCGGCCTCTGCACTACCAGTCTCTCGGTGAGCGTCTGGAGGTTAGGAGGAACATCCTGTCCTTGCCCCTGATCTACACGCGGGTGCCAAACTAGTCCTGCTAACCCATTTGTGTTGGTTGCTTGCGACATCCGTTCTCAAGCAGGACCGATTACACCAGGTCGATTTTCCTCTCCGCTTGCTTTGCCAATGCGAATAGCGATAGCTGAGTAGAGCGCAGGAGCCAGGGTCCGCTTACCGCTCTCTCTTCTGCTTATAGAGACGGAGCGGTTACAAAAAGGACGCACCCGAAGGACTCCTCGTTGGCACCACCGGCTCGTTAGCGCAACAGGCCGCCGTCCCACAACTGTGACACCTCGGCTGATAGTCGATAATGTGGCCTCTCCTGTCCAACTCAAAGTGGCAACACTCGAGCAACTGCTGTTTGAGTTTCTCCCGTGCCCGCTGCACGCGTGATTTCGCGCCCGAAAAGGATAATCCCAGCCGCTCGGACAACTCCTTTTGCGTAAGTCCCTGATATTCTGTCAGCACGAGTGCCTGCCGGTCCACTTCTGGCAGGCTTTTCACCATCGCTCGCACACTGGGTAACAATTCGCTCACGACGTCGTCACTGGGAAGTTCTTCGGGCAAGTCAAGAACCCCCTCCGCTTCAAGTGGAATCGTCGGCCTGGTGCTGCGGTAGGAATCGATGATAGCGTTGCGCGTGATCTGGTAAATCCAACTCTCCAGCTTCTTCACATCTCTGAGCGTTTCCATGTGCTGGTGGATCTTGAGAAACACGTCTTGCAGCACGTCCTCGGCGGTGGCCTCATCGGAGACGCGCCGCCGGATGAACTGCTGGAGGGGAGTATGAAACGCCTCCCAGACTAACTCGGTCGTCATAGACATACGTTACACCCTTTCTCTGCTGCTTGCGTTGCTCGTCCAGCGTGTTGCAGTGCGCATCCCCAGGAAAGCAGAACCCACCAAACCCAACGGAGGGCCTGCTGGAAGAGTCGTTCGGAGCTTTCAGGCTTTCGTCCGCTGGTCTGCACGAGCCGAGCCAGCTCTGCCCGCCGCACCATCTCCCGGTGGCGCCGTTGTTGAAGAAAGAAAAGTATGTCAGGTGGCATCATCGTGTGTGCTCCTCTCTTGTTGATGCTTTCTCTATGAGAGACGGCGTTTTCACCAAAAGGATGCATCTCCATTCTTTTCCATCACCCTCGGCTCCAACCAGGTCTTCTTCCATCATCGCACGCGCTTGCGCGGAAACAGCCTGTCGTTCCCCGGGCCTTGGCGTCAGTCCGATGCCGATGGCAGCCAGCAGGAAAGCACCTGCGCACAACCAGAACGCTACCTCGTAGCGGTACAGCCCGTCGTAGAGCCAGCCTACTGCGAGCGGTCCGAGGCCTGCGCACACTGCCACCGGGATTCCTTGCACGGCGGTAATCGCGCCATACGCCCGGCGTCCGAAGTGGTCGGCCATCACCGAGGCGCGCAGGGGAGAGAAGGCGCCATAGGCAGAGCCGTAGATCACATGCTTTCTTTCACTGCTCACGCGTGGCCGCTTCTTCCCCATCGTATCAGAGCAATGGGCCAGCAGGCAACTCTGGCAGATGGACAGGAAGTTGGCTCCGGCAAGGCGCAGCGGAGCCGAAGATTGGTCAGCTCTGCCCCCTTGCTGACGAAGCACAGGTCCAGCAGCGAACACACCCTCACCGAAGTCCATCGAACAGCGGGTAGCTGGAGAGATAGCCGAGTTCGACGAGTTCGGTGCGCGGCACGCTGCGCGCCATCGCCTCACGAATCGGTGCGATGCGGGTCAGCACAGAAAAACCCGGCAGCCAGTCGTCATGATGATCCAGAATCACGCGGCGTGGCCGCAGCAGATCGGCCTGCCGCGCCACGAACTGGGCAAGCGTGCCCTGAACGGGTTCGCCATCGATGGTGCCGCGACCAGCGGCCGCCAGGATGGCCACATCCGGGCGCAGATTGTGCAGGATGCCGCTCCAATGTCCGCTGGTATCCTGGTACAGCAGCGAGCCTTCTGGCGTCTCGAACAGGTACACGAAGCTGCCGCCATCGCCGCGTACCCCTTGCGCACTCGCCTGTAAGTGCTCTATAACCTCTGGCCCCAGACTCGCCAGCCCCTGCATCACCTCTTGCAGACGAGCCATACGCTCCTGATAGGGCACTCCCAGGTCGCCCAGGCAGACCTCGTCGGGCTGGACCATCCCCCCTTTCGGCGTCCACACACAGGAATGCAGGCTCGGATAAACCGCGACGGTCACTTCCGAAGAGAGGCGAATGCACTCCCCACCGCCGACCGGGAGCAGCCGTGAAAGCTTCACGCCCTCCTGTTCCATGATGCGCACCGTCTCATGCGAACCGATGATGGTAGCCCCGGTTCGCTTCGCGATGCGTTCGGCTCCCCAGAGGTGGTCGAAATGGGAGTGGCCAACCACGATCCAGTCGGCCCGCTCAATGTCATCCGCTCGCAAGCCGGTGCCCGCAGCTCCAGGGATGCGATCGATATACGCATCCAGGAACAGCACCAGCGATCCGACGGTGAGCCGGAAGGTGGCGCAACCGTACCAGTCAAGACTTGCTGTCATCGTTTGTTGCCTCCTTTTTAAGGACCGGTCAGGCCGGTCAATTGCTCGGAGAGCTGCCGGAGTCGGTGACGAGCCTGCCGATCGTAGGCCTGGCTCTCGGCTCGCGCCTCGCGCAGACCATTGAAGTAGCGCCCGGTGACCTGGTCCAGCTCCGGTGCCGTGATCAGATGCGTGGTGGCCTGCACGCCCTCCTCGATGGTGCTGACACTGCTGCCTCTGGCGGCCAGCACCATTTTCGTCGGCATATAGGTCGCCGGATGCAGGCAGTTGGCCGTGACACCGGTCCCCGCGAGTTCCTCAGCCAGATCAAATGTGAACATCACGAGCGCCAGCTTGCTCTGGCAATAGGCCTGGACGCCATCGTAGTGGTGCTCCAGCATGACGTCACGAAAGTTGATGGGAGCCTGTCCCGCCGAACTCACGTTGACAATGCGGGCAGGGGCCGACTGGCGCAGCGTTGGTAAGAGCAGCCGCGTCAACAGAAATGGCGCCAGGTAATTGACCGCAAAGCGGAGTTCGTAGCCGTCCTCGCTCTCTTGTCGTGCGCCACCTCCCGGCAAGGTGGTCCCGATGCCGGCATTATTGACCAGCACATCAAGGCGTTCCTGCTCGCGAGCCAGCCGTTCGGCCAGCGCTCGCACCTGCGCAAGCTGGGAAAAGTCCGCGCGATACCACTGCAGGCGGGTGTTGCCCGTCTGTGCGCGGATCTCCTCTAGCGTCTGCTGCCCCCTGGCCTCATCGCGCCCATGCAGCAAGAGCGTGGCTCCGGTACGCGCCAGCTGCAGGGCAACCGCCTTTCCCAGTCCATCGGTCGCTCCGGTAATCAAGATGATTTGTTCTCTCAGTGGTCTCATCTGGTCCTTCCTGTCTCTAGAAAATCACTCTCCTGTCAGAGGCAAAGCTGGGGCCGCCGCCGCTTATTTCCTGCCCTGGCTTTGGTACAGTTCGATCAGTTCCTGGACCGTCGTCGCATCCTCCGGCTGCTTGTCTCGCTCTCGGAAGGAGACCAGTCGCGGAAAGCGCAGCGCATAGCCCGGCTCGGCTCCGACTTTTCCAGCCGTATGGGTGGGCGAGCGCGTGATCTCGTCGGCCAGCACCTCGAGGACCAGCTGCGGCTCGACCCACACACTCGGCTCGATCAGCGAGGAGACACGGGCAGGCCGGTGATCGACTTCTAGCCCCTTGGTGCGCTCGCGGATACTGCGCCATTGTTCATCGCTTAATCCTGTGCCGATTTTGGTCACCGTGACGAACTGGTCCTGCTCTGGATCATAGAGCCCCACCAGCAGGGAACCCGCCCCGAGGGCTGCGCGCTTGCCACGGCCATACAGATAGCCCAGCAGGACGCAGTCGATGGTGTCGTTGAGGGCACCGGCCGAGTGCCGCTTGAGCTTGACCCAATTGAAATTGCGCGCGCCTGCCTCGTAGCGGCTCTCCGGCTTCTTCACCACCAGGCCCTCCAGGCCGAGGCTTACGGCCTCGTCAAAGAGCAGTGTGAGCGTGTGAGCATCGCTCACGGTGTGGCTCGTGGTGCGCATGAGGGTGTCGTCGACTGCAATCGTCTCTTCGAGGATCTTCAGGCGTTCGGCAAGCGGGGTATCGAGCAGCGAGACCCCGTCTTTATAGAGAATGTCAAAAACGAAGGCCTTCAGCGGCAATTGCTCGGCCAGGGCCTCGATCCCGTGCTTGCGCCGTCGGCGGGTCGTTTCCTGGAAAGGCAGGAATTCTTCCGAGGTGGCGTTGTAGGCCAGGGCCTCGGCGTCCAGGATAACGCTCTCCGCCTGGACTTGCTTGAGCGTTCCTGCAATGAGTTCGGGGAACATGTGCGACTGGTCTTCCAGGTTGCGCGAGAAGATCGTTACCTGCTGGCCGTCCTTGTGGATCTGCGTGCGCAGGCCGTCGTATTTGTACTGCGCCACCACCGTCCCCATCTTGGCGATGATGGCCTCGGCGCTGGGCAGCCGTTCGGCGAGTTGCGAGTGGATCGGTTTGCCGACCCGGACATCCAGGGCTGCCACCGCGTGCTGTGCCTCTTCCTCGTCGGGATGCTCGAAGATGGTCCTACCAATGAGGCCGAGATCGGAGGTTTTATTGTAGGCCCCCTCCAACAGCTTGCGCTTCCTGGCATCGTTCCACCTGGCCTTCGCCAGCGCGTCGAGCACGGTCGCGTCGCCGATGCCCAGCCGCAAGTTCCCCAGCAGGATGCGCACCACGTATTTGGCGGACACGTCGTCAACACGATTGAGCAAGTCGACCAGCCGCTCGCTCTTTCGTTCGATGGCGCCTTTGCCTGCCGTCTGTGCGATGGCTCTCAAGCCAACAAACACCTCGTCGACACTCAGCATCGTGGGAACACTTCCTGCTTCGCTACTCACCTGCCCTGCAACCAGTCCCAGGTCCCCGAGCGTTGCATAGAGCGCCTCAATGTGCTCTGGCGTGGTGTGATACGCCAGAGCGAGAGACTTCGTCACGCTTTTCTCCGCCATCCCCATCTCCAGCGCCACGAAGAATGGCGCGACTCTCCCCTGGACCAGGTAGCAGACCTGTTCGATCTCCTCTGGGCGTTCGATCGAACGAAACAGCTGGGTGAGCAGCTCGATCAACGTCAGGCGGGAGCTGGTTCCTTCCAGTTCCTCAAAGGTGTGCGCAAGGCGAGCAAATTCCACGGCATGTCCTCCTTCTTTCTGAACGAGTTGAGCAAGCGCTTCGTTCGCCCCGCCAGTATGCCTCTGCTTTCCTTCAGGATGCCCCACATTGGCTTCGGCGGTTTCCATCAGCACCTGCTGTCACCCAATCTGTCGTAATTTAGGTAGGATTAATTTGTACCTTCTGTATTACTGTATTCTTTCCAGAAGTTCATCATGGTACGTTTCATCCAGAGCACCTCAGCAAGAAGCAATTCATCCCGCTATGGTGACCCAGAATGTCAGGGTCTCCCGCACTTTGCGTGAAAGCTCTACCATATCTGAGAAACCGGGGATATGATCTAGCTTCTCCCCATGCCTCTATGTTTTCCCATTGGCTTTGTCGTCTCAGAATCACACAAGATGAGAGAGCCATTTAATTCCAAAGTGTACACTTTGGTCAGCGAAAACGAGGAAGAACCTCACAAAATTCCACTACTTGCCTTTATTTTTTGGGGAGAGATTTTTCTCACTTATTTTTATTACTTCTCTGAGGATTTTTTGATCATCGATACTGCAACTGAGTACCATCCTTGCACCGCAGCGCTCGAGCTCCTTCGCTTTTCCATAAATATCTTCATCATTACTTAGAAGAATGTCAGCGTTGCTGATTATATGATTTATACATACATGTATATCAATGTATGCCCTCCTCCAGTCAGGTGCAAATTCTGCTTCTGGATTTTCTTTTCGTGCTTCTTGTAACATCCTCTCAAAATCAATTTCTGGATGGATAATACCTGTAACCTTTTTAAATAAAGCTATTGTTTCCTCCCCAGCCACATAAAGATTCTCACTGGGATAAAGCTCCGGTTCCACCACTATGGCGTAACGTGGAAGATATTCTGGATCAAAACCATGACGCTTGATTTTTCGCTTTAATTCACTTTCTAGATTTCTCCAGCTATCTGTGTATCGGTCAAGTGACATACCGTGTCTTTCACCTAGCCTGTTTTCATAAGCCATGATAAGAGGTATCTGAAGAGTGATCTTCTTCTGATTATGATAATGAATCAATTCTTGCACAAAAGTAGTTCTTGGATCCATTTCATCAAGCAAAAATATGCAATTAGAGTCGAATGTTACTCTTTTCATCGGGTCTCCCGAGATTTGTAGACGTTCATGGCAATGACGACTTATATAGACTTCACAATACATTGTACACACGTGTAAACTTTGGAATCAATTGGGTCTTCCGCGGCTTTGCATGAAAGCTCTTGCATTCATCAGGCATAAGTTCGCTTCGATAGGCATGAGCAGTGATATACTCTCAGCACAAGTCTTCTTCACCTTTTTGGATTCACGCAAAGAATTCTGACCCGGCATGTGAGGTCGTGGCGACCGACTTCATGGATCTGGTGCAGCAGCTTGACGCAGGGTGAAAGGCCGTGAAGAGAGGAGCAAGTCCTACAGCTTCTTCACAGCGAAGACATCTAGCCCCCGCCTTGACCGGTTCCTGTATCATCAAGGGGCAGTGCTATCGGCTGTTCTCGCCTCCGTGGAAACTGCCGGGCCACGATATGGACCCCACCGAGCGCGTCGAGCTGCTCGTAGGCCTGCCGCACGGAAGCCGGTCGTATCCCGAGCCGTTCGCTCACACTTTTGATGTTATATGTGACCGGCGAATCTCCGCCTGCTCCCTGTTGCCGAGAGACGCGTTCTGCCTCCGCATAGAGCAGGTCGATGGTCACCGCGCGCATGATGAGTGTCGAGTCCGCGGTGTAGAGGACGCCCATGATGATATCGAGCAGCCGGCGCATCTCTAAGCAAGCCTGAAGCAATTCATCCGGGGGCACCTGGGTCAGCTCTTCCAATGAAAGGTGGAGGGAGCGATAGGTCGTATTTGCGCTGTCTGGTTCTCTTTGCTGGGTCATGTACTCTTCTCCTTTTTTTTCTTCTTCTTAACACTGTTCTCAGAACGGCTCACTCCATTGCTTCGGTCTGGTTCAGCGCTGCTTCCCGTACCTGGAGAGGAAATGTTCTATCCATCCTGCTGCTATCAACCAAAAGGTCCTGGTCGTGAGCGATGAGGATGAGCTGCTGTTCTTGATCGAGGCGTATCGGAACCCGCATCCCCGGCAACACGTCCATCGTCCATACCATCTGGTGGCCACCCAGTTCGACCTGGACACGGACCTCGATGCATTGCGGGTATGCAAAGGTCTGGTTTTTCGCAAACTGGATGATGATGCCATCTCGCCTTGTGCTGCCTGTTACTTGCCTCCTCGTAGCCGTGTATCCGCCCATACTTTTCCATCTTTTCCAGTTGCAGGGAGACCTCCCTGCTATTCGTTACCAGTATCTATTCTTCTTCTGAAGAGCAGAAACGACCCGGAGCAATACAGTGCGTCGGCTGGCAGAAACACGCGCGCTCCTTTTCGCCTTTGCTGCTGTTCAAATGGTCAAAATTTCCTCCCAACGCGAGAGCCAGCGCTGGGAGAGCCGTTCCTGGCGCATACGCCAGCTGCGCGTCCATCCCTGGACAGCGAAGACCAGCGTCTCTCTCCCAAAGATGCGGTTGATGGCATCGACGACCGCCATCAGGCGCATCTCGCGATAGTGGTCGAAGAGAGACACTTCCCCGAAAAGATCTGGTTGCACGACGGGCAGCGGTGTGATGCGGCTGAGCACCACGCCCGCTTTTTTATAGCGGTACCCGACCCGGTACATGGCCTGCAAGGCGACCCTGGCGCGCTTGAGCAATTCAGGCGTAAACGCCGTTGGATAGGCCAGGTCGATGACGAACTCGTTGGTGTACTGCGGCGCACTCGTATCGAACGGATTCGTACGGAGAAAGACCGTGAGGCGCCCAGCCAGCGAGTCCTGCTCGCGCAGCTTTTCGGCGGCGCGCACGACATAACAACTGACCGCTTCTTCCAGCTCCGCTTGACTGGTAATCTCCCTGCCAAAGTTTTTCGCATAGATAATCTGCTGCTTGGGTGGCCGCTTCACTTCCAGCGCGAGACATGACGTTCCTTTCAGCTCCATCTGGATTCTGGCTCCCACCACGGTGAGGTATTTGCGCAGCCAGCGCTCATCGGCATCGCGCACATCTCTGGCCGTCGTGATGCCGTAGTTGCGCAAAAAGCGTGCATAGTTCGGGCCAATGCCCCACACATCTTCTATCGCGACCCGCTCCAACATTGCCTTCATCTGCTCCGCTGTGAGCCGTGTCACATCCACCACATCATCAGGGTTTCAGCCAAAAGGTGAAGAGGGCGCATGTAGGATGAGAAGTCTCCCATCAGGAAGCCGTGGTTGCATCTCGTTGACCCGCTGACAGACAGCGAGTAGATCACGAGTGAGTTGCCGGTTGTTGAAAGGATGCAGGTCGACATGGACGGTATCATGGCCCCACTGGATGCGACCTGGTAACCGAAAAAACGGTTGGAGGCGCTGCCACGTAGCATGTGCATAGGTAGAAGGAAAGAAGCGATCACGGATCCACATCGCCAGGTTCGCCAGTGCCAGCTTGCAGGCGGTCATCATCTGATCTTTCCGGTGATCCAGTTCGTACATTAGGCGCTCATTAGCCGCTAGATCCTCCAGAGCACGTAAGAGTTCCCGCTGTTCGCGACAATACCGTTCATGCTTGGTACTTTCCTGGTGACTGTTCTCCCGGACACGAGAGACGCGTTGCCACAACGGCTCTAGCTCGGCATCCGCCTCCGCTTTCAGCTTTTTGCTTTCCGCTCGCAGTTGATAGGAACTCATCCCTTGCGCTTCCAGTTCCCAGATCCGCTCATTGAGTGCGCGATACAATTGTTCGCTGCGCTGCTTGGTTTGCTTCCACAGTTTGGTGGAGAGAGTGCTGGCGCGGTGCTCTTTCACACGCGCGGTCTCACCCCAGCGTTGGACATTTGCCAGTCGTTTCTCCAATGCCTCTCGTTTTTTGCTCACCTCCGAGTTGACCACAGGCATTTTCGCAAAGCCGTGATTAATGTCCAAGCCAAGAGGCAGCAAGAAATCCTTGATCACATTCTCTTGTGCAGGCCACCGGTGGATGTACGTCTGGGCAAGGGTGAGCGCATCGATCTGCTCAGCGGTCGTCACGATGGGAATGAGTTTCGGTTCGGTCGGAGGAGCCGGAGCAGGGGTGGCCTTCCAACCCTCCTGCCACCAAGCGACCTCTTCCTGTCTGATGTCAGCCCACCAGGCACGTGGAGGCTCCTCTTCCGAAAGGGAGCAAGGTACGGTTCTGCGCAAGTCACGGATCAATGCCACTGCGAGCGTGAGCGGTTCCTCGTTCTGCTCAGGACGAGCCAAAACAAACTGAGCAGGAGCGACCTCGCGCAGCACCCTTCCCTGTCGATCCACCGTCAGCGGCACGAACGCTCCGACATTACTGAACGAGTCGAGCCCTGCGTACTGATTGGTCTTGAGGATGGTAGTCAGCGTGCGCCCTTGGGTTTTCAACTGCGCGAGAAACTCCGCTGCCACGGCCTCACGATCGACGACGAGATTGGTCAGAGGCAGCGCTTCGGTCACCTGTTCATAACGAGCAAGAAGGGAGGGAATACCAATGGTCAGATGAAGATCGCCGCGGTGGGTCGTTGCCAAGAGGGGATGGCCCTGCGCATCATGCAACAGCACGAGCGCCCGACAGCCCAGGATTTTGCCCGAGTTCCCGATCAGCCCGCGTGGGATCAAGGCCTGGGTGTAGACGGGCTTACGATGTCCATCCAGGTAAAAAGGTGGTGAGGGGGAATCTCGCATGGCATCTGTTGCCTGCCACAAGGAGGCCGTCCAGCGGGCCAAGGCGTCAGTCAGGACTTGATCCCCATCGAGTTGCGAAAGCCGCAGGAGAAAGCGTTCAGTGTGACGATAACTGTAGGGGTGTGTCCGACCGGTCAGTAAGGCGAGTGCTTGCCCTGTATAGCTGCGCAAATCCCAGAACCGGTGGAGTCCGACCGCCGGCAGAAACAAGAGCGTGAGCAAGAGGCTCCGTTGCCGGTGGAAGAGATGGGATGGTGAGGGTTGAGATCCGCTCGAACGCTGCTTCATTGGCAGGACGTCTTCCAATTGGGACAGGAGCGTGGTGGCGTTCGCAGCAGCCAGCAACAAGAGCCCTCCCGCTCCCTCTCGCCACTCCTGCCCGCCTCTAGGCTGACTCACTTTTTTTTCGCGCTTTGCGGCGGATTGCTCACCCCTAACGTGGCGCGCACGCGGTTGATTTGACTCACACTGACTTGCAAGCTAAAACCCTGGGCCAGGTGCGTTTGGATCTCGTGGCTGGGCGTATGAGGGGCTCGTTGACAGGTCTGTTCCAACCATTGGCGCACCTCACCTCGCAATTTGGCCGGGTGTCCATGCCTGCCTTCGCGCAGCGCTTGTTCGCCCGCTTTCCGCATCCGCTGGCGCAGTCGATAGGCGGTTGATTGACTGATCTGAAGCCCAGCGCGCTTTGCGGCCTCGTGCCAGGGAAGTCCGTTCTCCATGGCCTCAACCACTTGCGCTCGCGCCATAGACAATTCGTTTTCTTCCATAAGGACTCCTCAGAACCATTTCTTTAGCGCTCGTGAGAGCGGCGTGTTTCCACAAGCTCATCGACGTGCTCAAGCAGGATGCAAAGGATGGACGCTCCCACAATAGTGATGAAATTTACTCTTTGGTAACCTCCCACACCCCGAAAGGATTCCCCTCTGTATCAAGGGCATAGGCAAAATATCCCGCTGGTATGAGAGCTTTTGCAGTCGTCACTTTCCCCCCATGGGTGACAATTTTTTCCAATGCGGCGTCAATTGCTTCAACCATAATATAACAAACATACCCTGACACTCCATTCTCTGATGGGAGTGGTTTTTCTCGTTTCCGCATTCCACCTTCTTGATTACCCGCTTCACCTTGTTTGATCGTATCGATCATGTAGAATTCATAGGGAACACCGCCTGATTTTGAAAACTGCCAGCCAAACACGTCATGATAGAACTGCTGAGCTCGCTGAAAATCATCGACCTGAATTTCAAAAAAGCCAATATTTCCTGTGGCCATCGTCTCTCTTCTCCTTCCGTTCTCAGATTAGCTCTGATCCCGACCTGTGATGGAGGGGCTGTGCCAACGAAAACCAGTGCCTCTCCCTGCATTCACTCTCTTCTCGTTACAAATTCAGCACCGTGACCCTATTGTACCGTCTCCCGGTCTCGTTGTGCCAAATGGCAAAAAAGCTTCACTCCCTCAAGCCATTGGTCGGGTCTAGGTCTCCATGCGTTGACTCTTTCTGGCGTGAAACCTTGCATAACTGTCTTCCTCATTCTTTCGAGAAGTCTACCACACAGTACTCTTGCAGTCTACATGCTCCCAGAGAGTTTGCCTTTTTGATGTTTGCACAAGTAGAATGAGATGTAATCGGATTGCGTCAACTGGTGCCAAAATAAGTACGAAGCTGCTCCCAGACTGCCATCACTGGCAGGGTCTCACGCCACAGCCTGTTCCTGTGCGTCTAGAGGAGGAAGACCGACCCCTGGCAGGGTGTCACCCCAATAGCCAACCTGATGCATCTAGACATGGGAGTTCCACCGTGTTAAACTCTAGCACGAGGGGTACAGTCGCGCATGAACCAAAACCACGGCTTTTCCATTGGACTTGTACAAGAGATTCACCTGGAAGGGAAAAGCAGCAACGGCTCCATCTTACAGGGTTTTCAGTGCGTTGAAAAAGCAGGAGGTCTTCCATGTTCCATCGTGTACGCGTATTTCTACTTCCCCCCTTGCTCACGCTCTGCATCGTGGTGCTCGGGGTGTATGGCATCCTGGGCTCCGCCGCACCTAGAGCGCACGCTGCAGGGCAGGCGCAGCCGTTCACCCAGCAGAAAGCTAACTTCCTTCGGAGCATCCTCGACAGCGGGGATGGCACGCTCTCCGAGGCAGACTTCAAGAATCCGCCCAGCCCGATTTGCACTGCTCCTACCTCGTCGGCGGCCAATGTCAATACGGACTGCGAAGCCACGGCACCGCACAACGAGACGACCATCGCCGTCAACCCGACCAATTCGCTCAACAGGATCGGCAGCGTCAATGACTACCAACTGTTCCTCTCCTCAGGCAGCCGGGTCAATGAGACCATCTACTCGCGCGCCCATGTCACCTTCGACGGCGGCAAGACTTGGACGACATACCCCATCGCCTTCCACGGCTACATCGCTACAGGCGATCCGGCGGTGAGTTTCGATGCGCATGGCACCGCCTATCTTGCGACGCTGGGCTTCGTCTTTTCGCAGGGGGTCAGCGGCGGCAACACCCCGGACATCCTGGTGGCGCACTCCACCGATGGGGGCAAGACCTGGTCGACTCCCGTACGGGTGGCTCACGGCACAGGCACCTTCACCAGCCCCGGCATCTTCAACGATAAGGATTATCTCACCGCCTGGGGCAACGGCAACGCCATCGTCACCTGGACGGTCTTCAATGATGGCAAGGGCGGCATTACCATCAACAACCCAATCTTTGATGCCGTGACCCATAATGGTGGCAAGACCTGGACAACTGGCACCGAGATCTCCGGCTCTGCCCCGTTCTGCATCGGCGCGCAGGGCGGCACTGCCTGCGACCAAGATCAGTTTTCAGTGCCCACCGTTGCTCGCGATGGCAGTATCTACGTTGCTTTCGAGAGCCTTGCCAATGCCACTACAGGGCGTGATCAGTACCTGGTCGTCAAGGTGGATCCAACCACCGGTCAGCGCGTAGCTGGTCCTTACCTGGTAGCCGGGCTGATCGACGGCATCACGGACTACCCCATCGATGCGGAGGGCAGGCAGACCTACCAGGATAGCCAGTTCCGCACGAACTCGGCTGGCAACATCACCGCCGACCCAACCAACGCCAGCCACCCGGCCGTCGTGTGGTCCGATATGCGCAACAGCACGCTGCCTGCGCCCAGCGATCCCTACCAGGCCAAGACGAACTCGGATATTGTGGCCAGCCAGTCGTTTAATGGCGGCGTGACGTGGTCGGCTCCCACGGTCCTGCGGGCCAGCGGCGACCAGTTTATGCCCTGGGGCGCCTATGACGCGAGCGGCTTGCTGCGTATCGGCTACTTCGACCGCTCGTACGACCCGGCGAATCACAAATTTGGCTACACCCTGGCTACCGAGACAAGCGCAGGCTCGCTGAGCTTCTCCTTCATTCAGGTGACGACGGCGCTCTCCGATCCGACGCAAAATAATCGCTGGTTCTCCGGTACGACGGTGAACAGCAGCTTCCCCCACCCGTCATCCTTCATCGGTGACTACAGTGGCATTGCCGCCACGTCAAGCGCGGTGACGTTGTGGACGGATATGCGCCTCACTGTCTGCTTCTCCGGTCGGTGCGGATCGGGCGAGGATGCGTTCTTCGGGGCATCTGCGTAGCTGTTCGCGTGCGACGGCTTCCTCTCATCATGGCAGGTTGTACCAAGGTGTGACCTGCCATGTCTTTTCGGTCCATTGGATCTGCCCCAGCCGTCTGCTCGTTTTCCTGACGGTCTGCAAGGTAGCCCTGGCGGATCTGGGGAAGTGAGCGCAACGATTGGGATCGCGAAACTCCTGAATAATCTGCTGATCCCAATGTTGTTCTGATTTTGGCATATTTTCTCCCACGAAACAGATGCGATATCTGTTTTTCTCTTGCCTTAGTTTTCGTAGAGGCCGACCAGCCGGGCCTGGACCAGGATATGCTCGTCGATGGCAGCAAGCAGTTGCTTTCTTGTCAGCCCTGGTTCCAACTGCACTGACGCATCCAGGGCATACAGGGTGAAGAAGTAGTGGTGCGGCCCATGCCCCTGTGGCGGCGCTGGGGCCAGATATCCCGCCAGACCGTGTCCATTGCTTCCAGGTGTATAGGCGTTCTGCGGCAGCCCCTCGGCCAGGCTGCTAGCCGTAGCTGGTATCCCATACACGACCCAGTGCGTAAACCCATAGGTGAAAGGCGCATCAGGATCATGGCAAATGAGGGCGAATTGTCCCGTTCCTTCCGGCACGCCGGTCCAGGCAAGTGGCGGCGACACAGGTTTTTGGCTATCCGCATACGATTGAGGAATCTGCTCACCCATGTTGAAAGCTGGGCTGCTGAGGCGCAGATCTCCGAGATGACTTTTCATAGTGACTCTCCTTTGTTTTGCTTGTCGGAAGTGTAAATACAAACTGTTTACCTTCGTGATTTACACACCTGATCGCGCATCGGTTGGCTTGTCATGGTGTTCCTCATGGTCTGATCCCGAATGGCCCCAGGAAACCAAAATCA
>Ga0070698_100004488_pt1 | contig 15349 bp, 12 predicted proteins | sample KBSK1502metaG_FD_65477 | JGI IMG/M metagenome (GOLD analysis project Ga0070698, IMG submission 65477) | Corn, switchgrass and miscanthus rhizosphere microbial communities from Kellogg Biological Station, Michigan, USA - KBS K1-50-2 metaG | ecosystem: Host-associated > Plants > Roots >...
GCGGAACTTGAGGTACGACGGGATCGCAATGGCGAGCAGGATCCCGATGATGATGATCACGACAAGAAGCTCGATCAGGGTGAAACCACCCTGGCCTTTGCTCTTGTGGATCCTCTGACTAAGTCTTGCAAGCATTCTCTGTCTCCTTCTAGTCGAACCGATTCGGTGACTCTGCTGTAACTATCGGCCGCAAGGCATCTCCCCCATGACCCCCCATTGGGGGGGATATGGACTACCGGAACTCGCCCGGGAGCTAGGAGATCTCGCAGCCGAGGTACTCGAGCGCGAGCGTCGTTTCGTCCATGAAGGCGGCTGCCTCGTCGCGGCTCGTGAAGATGTACGGACCGGGCCGAACGGGGTCGATCCTCATCGTCCCGACGGGATAGACGTCGCTCTCGACGATGAACTGGTTGCCCAGCATCAGGCGACGAAGCGTCACGACCTGGCGGCCGTCCTTGCGCGCCGTGCGCGTGAAGTCGTCATCGACGGCACGTCCTCCAGTCGCGCTCGAGGGCGCCGGCTGCCGGGGCTCGGGCTCCGGGTTGCTCACAGGCCCGCGTTCCGGGCAGCCTGCTGGACGGTCTGCATGTCGGCGAAGCCGGAGAAGCGGATAACGACGTCGCCCGGCCGGCGGAAGACCAGTACCGCGGGATCCTCGAGGATTCCGAGCATTTTCGTGAGCGCCTTCGACTGGCCTTCGTTCATCACGTCGAAGGCAACGAAGCCCACACCTGCGGCGGCGGCTCCGGCTCGCGCCTCGCGCGTCGCCATCTCGTCGAGCGCAACATCGGGTGCGTAGAGCGATACGACAACGATCTTGTTCCGCGAAAGCGCCGCGGCCAGAGCAGCGGGCATGCCGTTTACTGTTTGGGCAGGCTTACGTGCAGCAGGCTTGTGAGCGGCCGGCTTCTTGATTGCGTGCTTCTTCGCCGCGTGCTTCTTCACTGCGTGCTTCTTGACCGGTGCGGCCGTCCGCTTCGAGAGCGGGACGACGGTGTGGGTCGAAGCGGCGCTGGACGATGGCTGGCCCCGGCTCAGCAGAAAGAACCCTGCCGCCAGCGCGAGAAATGCAACGCCAACGACGGTTCCGATGACGCGAAAACGTGGTGTCGAGCTCATGCGTTTTCGGCCCAGCGGGTCCGGATTGCAGAGCCCATCCATTTGTCGGCAGGCTCCTCGAGCAGGTCGATCGACACGATCGTGTCCGGCCTGAGGTAGCGGTCGTTGAAGAAGGGCCAGCTGGCCGCGCCTTCAGCGGCCGAGATCTGGTGAAGGACCTCCTGCGCGCGCGCCGAGGCCTCGGCAGCCGACTCAAACGTGCCGACGTCGAAGACCTCACCGTCGCGCAGGCGGAGCAGGACGACGAACAGATGGGCCGGGCCTGGATCGAGTTGCTCGATCGCGGCCGGAGGATCGAGCGGCGCCGGCCCCGGCTCGGGGGCGATGCCGCCGACGAGCAGGGGGGCGGCGGTTTCGACGTGATGCTCGGCCGCGGGCGGAACGACGGGTGGTTCCGGCGGCGCCTCCGGCACAGGCTGAGGCTCGGTGGCCTCGACCGGCAGAAGGGGGCTGACCGGCGTCAGTGGCTCGAGGGGAGCCGGCTGTGCCTCGACGGGTAGCGAATTGGCGGGAGTGATCGACTCTGGCACGGTTGTCTCCTTCTGCGGCGCGGGCTCTTCGAGGGACGGGGTTGGCATCTCTTCCAGGGCGAGCGGCGGCGGCGGTTCGACGGCCAGAGGCTCGATGGCGGGCTGCTCCAGGGGCGGCTCGAGGACCTCTACTGGAGGCTCGATGACGGGCTGCTCGAGGGGCGGTTGGACTGCTTCGACGAAAGGCTCGAGGACGGGCTGCTCGAGGGGCGGTTGGACTGCTTCGACGAAAGGCTCGACGACAGGCGGCTCCAAGGGCTGCTCGACGGCCTCGACGGCAGGCGCATTCACGATTGGCTGCAGAAGCGGCGCCTCTGACTCGGCATCCCACGCCTCAGCGGGAGGGACAACCGTCGGCAGCGCCGTCACCACGTGCGCGGCATCGGGCTCTTCCGACTGAAACGTCGGCTCGGGTTCGAGGGCCGGCTCGGATTCGAGGGTCGGCTCGGGCGCGAGGGTCGGCTCCGGCAAAGGAACCGGCTCCTGCGCGACGGCCGGCTCCTGCGGTGCAGTCTCCAGGGAGGCGCCGCCGCCGGCATAAGCATCGGCAATCGCGCGGATGAGGTCGGCTTGGGGCGCGACCACGAGCCGCGGCTCCAATCCGAGGGTCCGGCGCAAGTTCTCGATCACGAGCTCGTTGGAGGGGTCGGCCACGGCGACCACGAGGTGCCCCTCTTCAAACCGGAGCGGAAGCGCGTTCTGCATGCGAGCCTTCTCCTCGGGCAGCCTCTCGAGAGCCTCCGCCTCGGCATCCGAACCGCGAACTTCGACGAACGGCAGGCCCTTCTGGCCGGCGAGCAAACGTCCGAGATCGCGCTCGTGCAGCCATCCGCGCTCGAGCAGCACCTCTCCGAGGCGCTTCCCTTTTCGCATGCCTTCCTGAAGCGCGTCCTCGAGCTGCTCCTCGGCGAGGAGCCCGGCCCGGAAGATGAGCGTGCCCAGCGGGACGTCGCGCATCGGTGTCGATCCATCGACAGGAGGCGCGGGGCGCGGCGCAGGGGCAGCCCCCGGCCTGTCGATCCCGGCTCCAAGCGGAACGGGCGCCGGGGAAGGACTGGGGTTGACCGGCAGAGATGCAGGCTCCGCCGAATCGGTGAAGAAGGTCCCGCTCGCTGGTTCGCTTGAAGACATTGCCGCCTTTCGATCAGATGTCTGTGCCTCGGCGAGCTCGTAGTCGACGAGGACAATCCTTTGCTTTCGTATCGGCGCGCTCTCCGGCCGCGCCATCACTCGAATGGGGTACCCCGAACGAGACCTCAGACGAGGACACGACCCAGTTCCTCGAGCGAGGTGACGCCCGAGACGACTTTCGCGAGACCGTCGTCCCACAGAGAGCGCATGCCCTGCTCAGTGGCCATGGCCTCGAGCTCCTCGCGGGTCGCTCTCTTCACTGCGAGCGACTCGATCTCCTCAGTCATCTGGAGCAGCTGGTAGATGCCGATGCGGCCCTTGTAGCCCGTCTGGCTGCAGCGCGGGCAGCCCTTCTTGCGGTAGAACGCCATCCCGTCGGACGCGGCCATCGCTTCCGGCGACACACGGTTTCGCAGCAGCTCGTCTGACGAGGGGTTGTACATCTCGCAACAGTGCGAGCAAAGCTTGCGGGCGAGACGCTGTGCGAGCACGGCGGTAACAGCGGAGCCGGTCAGGAACGGCTCGACGCCCATCTCGTTCAGGCGCGTGATCGCACCTGGGGCGTCATTCGTATGCAGCGTCGAGAGGACGAGGTGGCCCGTCAGCGCGGCCTCGATCGAGATCTTGGCGGTCTCGGCGTCACGAATCTCGCCGACCATCACGACGTCCGGGTCGGAGCGGAGGATCGAGCGAAGCGCCGCGGCGAACGTCAGCCCTGCCTTGATGTTGATCTGAATCTGGTTGACGCCGGCGAGCCGGTACTCGACCGGGTCCTCGATCGTCACGATGTTGATCTCCATCCGGTTGATCTCGGAGAGCACGGCGTAGAGCGACGTCGACTTACCGGAGCCCGTCGGTCCGGTGACGAGCAGCGCGCCGGTCGGGCGCCGAATGATCTCGCTCAGGCTCTTGCGCATATCGTCCGGCAGCCCGAGCTCCTCGAGCGTCGGCGCTTTCTTCGACTTGTCGAGGAGCCTCATCGATAGTTTTTCGCCGTCGACGGTGGGCAGCGTTGCCACGCGAATGTCGAGCATTCGCCCGGCGGTGCGGGCGTTCAAGGAAATTCGGCCGTCCTGCGGCTTGCGGCGCTCGGCGATGTCGAGCTTAGCCAGCACCTTCAGTCGCGTCGTGACGCCGGCCGTCATCCGCTTTGGGATCCGCTGGATCTCGTGGAGCACGCCGTCGATCCGGAACCGAACGATGATCCCGTCCTTCTGAGGCTCGAAGTGCATGTCGCTGGCCCCGTCCTCGGCGGCCTGGAAAATCAGGGAGTTGACGAGCCGGACAAGCGGCGCGTCCGAGATGCCGTCGTCGGCCTCGAGATCGTCCTCGTCGTCCCCAACCTCCTCGATCTCCTCCTCTTCCTCGAACATCGCGCGAGCGCCGAACGCCTCCGCGGCTCGCGAGAGCCGTCGGATCTCGACCTCGATGTCGTCTCGGGTGGCGACCGCGATCTCGAGCTGGTACTTGGTCGCGAGCCGAAGCTCGTCGAGGGCGTGCACGTTCTGGGGATCCGAGACCGCGATCAGAAGCTTGTCGCCGTCGATCGCATACGGGATCGCGCAAACGCGCTCGAGGACGTGGAGGGGGATGAGCTCGGCGGCCTCCGGTGAGACGCCGTTCTCGACGATGTCGACGAGCGCGAGGTTGTGCCGGAGGGCGAACGAACGGGCGATGCTCTCTCCCGACGCAAGCCCTTCGTCGATGATCGCCTGCGCGAATGAGCCCGTCCGGGCGCGATCGCGCACAAAGGCGATCTTGTCGGCCGGCAGGAGTCCTGTCGCCTCGACGACGTCGGCAACGAGCTCGGCCAGCGAGTTGACCTCGAACGCGCCCTGAAGCTGAGCACCGGCGCCCACGTCGTCCTGAGCGGCGCTCTCTGCGTCGGACACTGTTCTCAACATGGGTGGCCGTTCGGGTTCCATACCTCGATTGAGGTATCGGCGGCGGCGGCGGCCCGCTTAAGCGCCTAGCAGCTTCAAGTATCCGTCAAAGATCCATTTCCCCGCAAAGAGGGCGACAATCGAGCCCAGGGCGAGGAATGGAGCAAACGGAATCGCCATCTTCCGTGCCGCCTGTCCGTGGCGCGCGAGCAGGTACACCCCAGGGACGAGGGCGGCGATCATGCCGAGCATGAGCCCGACGGAGACGAGCTTGCCGAGCGCGGCCCCCATCAGAAGCGCGAGCTTGACATCGCCCATCCCCATTCCCGCCGGATATGCGAGCACCGCGAGAAACAGGAAGAGCGAGGCACCGAGCGCGCAGAGGAACCATTCGAAGCTGGGCTCGCGCGCGGTCTGCGCGGCGAGCACGACCACGGTCGCCGGCAGCACGATCCGGTCGGGCACGATCCGGTGCTCGAGGTCGACGGCCGAGATCGCGACGAGGACGAAGCAGAAGAAGGCCGCGATCGCCGCGCGAAGGGTCAATCCGAACGCGAGCACGCAGCCCGAGACGAGCAGCGCCGAGCTGAGCTCCACCGCGGGGTAGATTCGCCCGATCCGGGCGTGGCAATGCCGGCAGCGGCCCCGCAGGACAAAGAACGAGACGAGCGGGATGTTGTCGTACCAGGCAATCGGCGCCGAGCACGACATGCAGGCTGATCCGGGGCGCGCAATCGAGCGCCGAAGCGGCACGCGTGCAGCGATGACATTCAGAAAGCTGCCGATCGCGAGACCGGGAGCAAGCGCGAGTGCAGCAAAAGCAGGATTCATCTCGCCCGTCCTATCGGCCGTACCGACGCCAGGGTTGAGACTCGCGCCAAACCCGACCGCGGCATGGGCGGGACCGTATTGGGCGTCCCTACGCGGGAAGGCGTGATCTAAGTCGCGGAAAGTACGCAGCACTTTGTGCGAGTGACGGGCCCGTGGCCCGTCACCTATCCCAGGCCCGTGGCCTGGGACCACTAGCCGGCGAACATTTCAGGTGGGTTCGGCTGTGCGTAGACCGCGTTGTTCGACGGCATTCCAGCCGGGACGGTCGTGATCAGCGGGAAGGCGTTCGTCGTCAGGTTGTTGCTGAGCAGGATCGAGCTGCCAACCACAGGGCCGCCGACGTTCACGTTGTTCCCGAACTCGATCGCGTTCGTCGCATAGAGGCCGCCCTGGAACGAGTAGTTGTTGTCGAACATGATGCTGTCGCCCGGGTTGACCTGGCCGCCGTTGCCGTTCGCAACGATCGTCAGCATCTCCGTGTTCGGGTTCCACGCCGTGTAGGAACAGGCCCCGGAAACGACGCTGCCACACAGCGAGCCGGTCGACCGAAACGTGCCGGAGAGGTAGATCGTCGCCTGGCCGTTGTACGTGTTGAGGGCGCCGTTCGTGATCCTCGCGCTGCCGTCGATGTAGATCGTGCCCTTCGCGCTTATCGTCTTCGTCGTTGCGTTCCAGGAGAGCTCGCCGCTCGGGGTTGCGTCATCCCACAGCACGGTCTGGCTTCCGGCGTGGGTGGCAGGAGTCGTCCCGTTCGCGCCGCGCGTGACCGTCCAGATCGTCGTCCCGAAGCCGCCGGTGACCGTCATCACCTCGTCGTCGACCCTGATCTTGAAGGGCGTGAGCGGGAAACCCGTGGGCGAAGCGACCACGATCGAGGACTGAACCGACGTGATCGACGACGACAGGCTCGTCGAAGCGCCTGGCCCGACTCGGCAGATGTACGAGGTCGAGGGAGTGAGGTCGAACACTCCGAGGCTGTTGTCGTGACTGGGGTAGTTGTTGTCGAACATCGGGTTTGTCCCGGCCGACGTCGTGCAACTCTGGGCGGGGCCCGGGATCGCGTTCTCGTACCAGCCGTCGAAGTCGGCCGTCGGCGGCGGGATGACCGGCACGGCGTTGTTCACGCCGACGGCCGTTCCGCCGGCAAGCTTGCTGAAGATGTGCCTGATGTCCTGGTTGCCGGTACAGGCAAACCACGAGCCGGGGCCGTAACGACAGGCGCCTCCGATATAAGTCTCGACGCGAGTGGCCATGCTGACGGGCGTCCCGATCGCCGCGTTGTTCTGGACATCGACGTTTCCGCCGACGATCACGACCGACTGTGTGAGCACGACATTCGGGCTCAGGCAGAGGTTGCCGGCGACGTACATCCGGGAGGACCCGACGATGTTGTTGCTCAACTGCTGATCGCAGGTGCTGCCGGTATGACCGGCATAGACGTAGTTCCAGACCGGATTGTTCAGCGGCTGCAGGTAGCTCGGCACCACGGGCACCTTCGCGGTCAGCATTCGCCGCACCGGCGGGAGACCCGGCCCGCTGGGATCGGCGTGCAACCCCAGTGCACTAACAGTCCAGACGGCCGAGTCGCGATCGAGGACTCCCCACCACTTCGCCGTCCCGCCCTCGTACTCGACCCAGGACGCAGTCGCCTCGGTGTGCGGGATGATGTCGGGGTCGAGTGCGTTGTTGGCCGGATTCGCGAGCACGGACATCAGGTTGTTGAGAGCGGCCTCGGCGAGCGAGAACGACCGCTCGTTGGCCGTCGACGTGGCCGCTCCGCGCACGTTCTCCGTCGAGTAGACCATCGCCGTCGTGCTGGTGATGCCGAGCACGAGCGAGATCCCGATGACCATGACCAGAGCCATGCCCTCCTGGCGGGCCAGGCGGCGGCCGAGACGACGGATGAGATCGGCTGTTTGACTCAAGGCTGGTGTCTTCCCTCCCAGACGACGGAGAGACGGTTACGCAGTACTAGCGTCGGCTCTCACTCGAGATCGGGACATCCCTGGAATGGTCGAAAACGTCCCCCATTCGAGGTCGGTGTCACCACTTGGACGTAGCCGAACGTCCCCCGTACCGTTCTGGCCTTAGCCGGCGAACAGGTGCGGCGGGTTCGGCTGTGCGTAGACCGCCTCGTTGGCGGGCATGCCGACCGGCACCGTCGTGACATTCGGGAACGCGTTCGTCGTCACGTTGTTCGCGAGGATGATCTCGCTACCCATGACGGGCCCGTCCGAGAATGAGTTGTTTCCGAATTCGACCTTCGCCGTCCCGAACAACCCGCCCTCGAACTGGCTGTTGTTTTGTAGCTGAATGCTGTCCGCGGGCAGGACCTGCCCGCCGGTGCCGTTCGCGACGATCATCAGCATCTCGGTGTTCGGGTTCCAGTTCGCGAAGTTGCAGCTTCCACCGGAGACACCCCCACAGAGCATGCCGTCGAGATAGAACGTGCCGGAGAGGTAGATCGCTGCCTGGCCGTTGTAGGTATTCAGCACGCCGTTCGCGACCTTTGCACTCCCGTCGATGTAGATCGTCCCTTTCACCGACAACGTCTTCGTCGTCGCGTTCCACGAGAGTTCACCGCTCGCGTTGGAGTTGTCCCAGATCAGCGTCTGGTTGACGACGTGAGATGTCGCCGTCGAGCTGTTGTAACCGCGCGTGACAGTCCAGGTCGTCGTTCCGAACCCGCCGGTCACGTTCATCAGCTCGTCGTCGATCCTGATCCGGAATGTGCTCATGGGGAACCCGGTGGCCGACGCGACACTGATCGCGGTTTGCGTAGCGTTGATCGCAATCGGGAGCGTCGTTGAGGCGCCGGGGCCCACACGGCAGACGTACGAGCTTACCGGCGTCAGGTCGACTATCCCGACGTTGTTGTCCCTGCTGGGGTAGTTCGTATCGAAAGTGGGAGGGGTACCGCTCGTCGTCGTGCAGGGCTGGGTGGGGCCCGGAATCCCGTGCTCGTACCAGGCTGCGAAGTCAGCGACGGGAGCGGCGATCACAGGTGGCGTGTGGTTGACCCCGATCGTGGTCCCGTTGGCGAGCTTGCTGTAGATGTGGCGCGCATCCTGGTTGCCGCTGCATGCAGCCCATGACCCGCCGCCGTACCTGCAGTTGCCACCGACGGATGTCTCTACGCGCGTGCTCATGTTCGTGCTCGCGCCGACACTCGTGTTGTTCGAAAGGTCGAGATTGCCGTTGACGACGAGCGACGAGATCGACGTGCCTGCGTTGTTGCCGATGCAGAGGTTGCCCGCGACGTACATCCGGGCGTTGCCGATGACGTTGTTGCTCAGCGTCTCGTCGCAGGTGCTGCCGATGTGCGTGGCGTACATGTAATCCCACGCCGGGTTGTTCAGCGGCTGAGTGAGCGTCGGGGAGATGGGCACCTCCGCCACCAGCTTTCGGCGCACCTGGGCGGTGCCTGGGCCTGTCGGGTTGTTGTACAGACCGAGCGCCGTGATCGTCCAGATGGCGTTGGGGCGATCAAGCGTGCCGTACCACTTTGCTGTCCCGTTCTCGTAGGTAACGGAGGATGCAGTTGCCTCGGTCGAGGGCAGGGTCTCTTGTTTGAGCGAGTCGTTAACCGGGTTCGAGAGCACCGCCATCGCGTTGTTCAGAGCCGCCTCGGACAGCGAGAACGACGACTCGTCGAGCTTGCTCCGGACGACGTTCTTTGCGTTCGACGTCGTGTAGACCACCATCGTCGAGCCGGCGATCGTGAGCACGGCGAGCATGCCGATGACCATGATCAGGGCCATTCCGTCCTGCTTGGGAATTAGTTGCCGCATTCTCATTTTGGCGAGGAAAGCTCCTCGGACACACTCTCGTGGGGCGCCGCGGGTCCTGCGCCCCCCTTTGGGGTTAACTCGATCAGGGGATCGCTATCGGGTCGTATTGCGGAGGACCATGTCCGCTACGAGCCGCCATTCCCTGCCGTTGGCCGGCTTCGTATTGATCGGCAGCGTGACCCGCAGCTTGCCGAGGCTTGTCCCGCTCACAGGGGCCGTATAGAAGAACATGTTCTGGAGGGTCACATAGTCAGCGATATTGACGCCGTTGCGGCGGAGCTGAAAGCGAGTCCCCGACCCTGACGTGTCATAGGTGACTGTGACAGGCGGCCCACTCGCCGGCCCGCCGCCTACCGTCGGGCATTGGGCGGGCACGGTGACGCTGATCGAGCTCGCGCCGCCCGTGGGGCTGATCGCGCTCGCGCAGTGGATCTCGCGTCGCATCTTGTCGATGGCGATGCGCGCACTCTGCTGGGCCTGGAAGCGCCGGTTCGACTCAAACTCGGCATTTGTCGCCTGAACGAAGAGAGCGGTGAGGGCACCGACAACGGTCCCGAGGATCGACAACACCATCAGGAGCTCCAGCATCGTGTAGCCGGCATCTCTGACGAGGAGCCGGCGCAAGCGACGCAGCTTGCTCATCGCGACTTCGTACGGACCTCCGCAAGCGCTGCGCGGGCAACGCGCTCGCTGCGGCTTCCGATTCCCCAGACGCGCTGGGCGCGCTGGTCGACCTGGATCAGCCGGTCGAGGGCCTGGGCGCCGTGCCACCAGCCGAACTTCGCGCCGGTGACGATCCAGGCGTGCTGGTAGAGCCAGTAGCTCACGTTCGGGTCGGTCATTGTGCGATTTGACGAGAGCCACCGGTCGAGCCGCCGGGCCCTGGCTGTGAGCGGGATCTCGTCGAGTGGCTCGGGCTTCGCACCGGCGACGACGAATGCCGGGGGCCGCGCGGGCTTGTGCTTCGGCTTGGGCTTCGGCTTGGGCTTGGGCTTGGCTTTCGGCTCGGCCTTGGGCTTGGCCTTCGGCTTCGCCTTGGGCTTGACGACCACGCCGACTCGCTGGATGACCGTGCCCCGGAAGGACGAGACGTTCTCGGGAGAGCCGGCCTGCGGATAGTGCGTGTTCATCGAGAGGCCAAGGGTGATCGTCGGCGCGCCGGTGTCGTACACGCGGCTGCCTGGGGCCGGAAACTGGCTCGTGACAGTGTTGGCCGCATAGCCCTGAACGCTTCCGGTCACGCGCCATGCGAATCCGCCGTCCTCGAGCGTGCTCTTGGCAAAGACGTAGGCCTGGCCGCGGACGTCCGGAACGAGCAGGACGCGCTTGGCGGTCGATCCGACCGGCGCGGTTGCTATTGGCCCGCTGTGCGTTTCGGCAGCGAACGTCATTGTCGCGGTCGCAAGCAGCGCGACGACAGAGACGACAAAAACCCTGGGGAGGATGGTGCTCAGCCGCAAAGCCATACTTCGCTCTTCGGCAGGGACAGCCACGAAGTTAAGACCTTTCGACGGTGAACGTGATCACTGCGGGGTCGTCTGACGGCGCCGCCGAGCCGCTCCCAACCACTTCGAAGATGGGCCCTACGTCCATTGTCGGTGCGTCCTGCCAGCGGAAAGCGCGGCCCGCGAAGGACTGGAACCAGGGCTCCACCTGTGGATACGAGCTCGCCGGCTGGAGCTGAAGATGAAGGTGCGGCCCGGTTGCGTGGCCGGTTTGCCCGACCAGGCCGACGGGTTGGCCCGCCGAGACGGCGATGCCGGGCTGGATCCCAGGCTCCTCGTAGGACATGTGGCAGTACGTCCATTCGCGGCCGTCGAGGACCGAGCGCATGGTCAGCCCGATTCCGCAGTTCCCGGTCGGCATGTGCCACGCATCGACGATGAAGCCGTCGGTCAGCGCATAGAGCGGCGAGCCTTCCGGCGCCGCGATGTCAGCGGCCGGATAGTCGTGGTGGTGGTGGCCGACCGAGATGACCGAGGGCCCACCCCCGACGGGGAAGACGTAGTCGCCCTGGAAGAGCGGGGCGGCAAGGATGCTCGCGCCCATCGGCGTGAATGAGCTGGTGAACGTGCTCGCGCGGGCCTGCTCGAGGGCCTTCTCGGCTGCCTTCAGCTTGCGTTGCGCGGCGGCCACGGACGCGGTGGCGGCGGCTTGCCTCGTGCCGATCTGGAAGGCGCTTTTCTGAAGTGCAAGGCGGTTGGTGAGCAGCGGAGCAGCATCGGCCCTCGCGTACATGGCCCGCGTCCGGTGAGCGAGCCTGCGCGCTCGGAGAGTGGCGCTGACGACGACCCGGTTCTGCGTGGCAATCGCCGTCTGCGCGGCCTGGAGGTTGACCTGGAGCCGGTCGTACGTGAAGGGGATGTCGAAGCCGTTCTGCCCGTAGAGGCGCGCGAGATCCAGGATCTCGTCCACGTACCACTGCGCATGGTTGTAGGCGAAGACGCCGCGCGAGATGTCCGTGCGGCCACCGGCCGCGGCGAGGTACCGGGCGGCGGCGAAGATCGCGTCGTCGGGATTCCATGGATCGGCGATCCCGTCTGCGTTTGCATCCATTCCCCACCGGTCCCAGGTGGAGGGCATGAACTGCATCCAGCCGATCGCGCCGGCCGAGCTCGGGCCCATGTTGCGGCCGAAGTTGGACTCGACCTTGTTGATCGCCGCCAGCACCTGCCACGGGATGCCGTACGTGGCTCCTGCGTTCTGCCACAGGCCCTGAAGGGTCGAGAACGGAAGGCCGGCCGATTCCCGCCGCGTGAGGTACGCGGGGGGCAGCACGATCCCGCCCGACGCGTTCGGCGTCTCGGCGCTCGCGAGCGGCGCCATCGCAGGCGCTGAGGCAACGATCGTGAACACCGGTCCGGAAGCGCCGGTCGCCGCTGCGGCTCCTCCGAGCGCGACGACGAGAACGACGAGAGTGGGTAGGAGCCGCCTCATGCTCCGACAATCCGCAGATCGGGCTCGTCCTCGGTCAGCTCTTCGGCGGCGGCTTGAGCTTCACGCTCGGTCGCGTCGTTGTCCTTGACCGCGTGCTCGAGCGAGACGAGGAAGTCGTGCTTGTTCGTCGCGGCCGTCGCCGCTGCCGCACGGTCGATCTCGCCCGAGACGACGAGCGCCATCAGCGCTTGCTTGAAGGTCTGCATGTGGAAGAACGAGCCTTCCTCGATCGCCTGGTGCATCTCGTCCGGGTTGTTCTCGCGGATCAGGTCGGCGATTCGCGCGTTGTTGACCATGACCTCGAACGCTCCGACGCGCCCGCCGGCCGCCCGAGGGAGGAGCCGCTGGCTGACGACGCCGCGCAGGACTCCGGCCAGGATCGAGCGGATCTGCTGCTGCTTGATCCCGGGGAAGAATTCGATGATGCGGCCGATCGTCTCCGCGGTGTCCACGGTGTGCATGGTCGAGAGCACGAGGTGACCCGACTCGGCCGCCTGCATGGCGGTCTCGGCCGACTCGGCGTCGCGAAGCTCTCCGATCAGGATCACGTCGGGGTCCTGGCGCAGCGCGCGCCTGAGCGCCTGCGAGAACGAGTCGGTGTCCAGGCCGACCTCGCGCTGGTTGACGATGCAGCCGTGGTCGGAGTGCAGGAACTCGATCGGGTCCTCGATCGTGACGATGTGCTGGCGGCGCGTCCGGTTGATGTGGTTGACGATCGACGCAAGCGTCGTCGACTTCCCCGAGCCGGTGGCACCCGTGACGAGAATGAGGCCGCGGGCCTCGTCGGCCAGGCGCCGGACTCCTTCGGGCAGCCGCAGCTGGTCGAACGAGGGCACCTCGGTGGGAATGACTCGGAAGGCGAACGACGTCGTTCCACGCTGCTTGAAGCCGTTGACTCGGAACCGCGCAAGATCGGGCGCCATGTACGAGGTGTCGAGCTCGCCGTTCTCGCGGAACAGCTCGAGCCGCTTGGGCGTCCTCGCCGTGACACCCTGGAGAACGACCTCGAGGTCGGCCTCGGTGAGCGGCTTCCAGTTTTCGAGCGGGCCGAGGTCGCCGTCGCGGCGGAGGACCGGCGGCAGGCCGAGCTTGAGGTGCACGTCTGTTGCACCGCTGTCGACAACTGATTTCAAGAGCGCGTTTAGATCCATGGGCCGGGCCACGTTGAGCATCGGCACGGCTGAGGGACGTCTTTAGGTGTGAGCTGTGCGGTAAGCGCGACCGGGATCGCCGGCGGCGCGGGCGATCGCCTCGATGACACGGAGCGAGGCCCGGCGGGGGCCGCGCATCGCGCTCGGGCTCGGCACCTCACCGCCGATCAGCGCGACGACCGCTTTCCACACGTAGGGAGAACGGACGGCTGCGTAGGTCAGGCGCGGGAACCGGTCGAGCGCGACCTTGGCGCCCCAGGCCGCCGCGAGCTGGGAGGAGAGCGCGCGCCGGAGATCCCGGTCGTACCCGGCGAGATCGTCCTTCGCGCCGGCGAGCAGGTCTAGCGTCTCGCCGGCGGCGAGCTTGGCCGAGAGGAAGGCCTCGTAGATCCCGTCGCCCGAGAGCGGGTCGACGAGCCCGGCCGCGTCGCCGAGCAAAGCGAGCCGCCCTTTGGCTAGACGCGCGCGCGCGTGAAGAAGAGGCAAGCGGTACCCGCGGATGTTCTCGAGCCCGGACTCGGGGATCGAGTACTCGCGGCAGAAGCGCGCAAGGTGCTCCCGCATGCGCGGCCCCTCGCGCTCCCAGCCGCCGACTCCGACGTTGACGTGGTCGCCCTTCGGGAAGACCCAGCCGTAGCCGCCGGGCACGTTGGCGAGCTCGAGGCAGAGGCGGCCCTGGTAGCGCTCGCGCGAAACGACGCCGTAGGGGACGTTTGCCTCGAGCGCGACGCCATAGTCGCGCCCATCGTCGAGCCCGGCCGCGCGCGCGCCGACCCCGTTCACGCCGTCCGCGCAAAGTACCGCATTTGCAGCTACTTTCGTTCCGTTCACAACCGCGTGGACTCCGGTCTCGGCCAGCTCGAGCCCGGTCACCTTGGCGCCATCTCGAAAGTCGGCGCCGGCGTTCGCCGCCTGCTCGGCGAGGAATGCGTCGAGCCGGGTGCGCTGGGTCATGAGGACGAGCGGCTCGTCCGTGCGCCGCTCGAAACGTGAGCCGAAGTCGAGACCGAACTCGACCAGGGTCGTCCGGTCCTCGACGACAGTGTCGACCGAGAAGGGGAGCTGCCGGACGGCGCGCATCGTCAGGCCTCCGCCGCACGGCTTGTCGCGCGGGAAGCGGGCACGGTCCGCGAGCAGCACCGAAGCGCCCTCGCGGGCCAGTCGGTACGCGGCGGTCGAGCCGGCAGGCCCGGCCCCGACGACGAGGACGTCGAAACGCTCCACCGGGGCCATCCTAAGGCGAGCGCTCGAGCCGCCGATACAATGGCGCGTCCTCCGGGGGAGTTCCCGAGTGGCCAAAGGGGACGGGCTGTAAACCCGTTGGCTCAGCCTTCAGAGGTTCGAATCCTCTCTCCCCCATCTCTCGCTTCCCTGAGCGGCTGGCCCGGAGCCGGGCTTGCCCGGCTCCGGGCCAGCCTCGCGCCGCTCAGCCCCTTCCTGCGAGCGGCCCGTGCGGCCCAGCACTGTTCCACTCGCATACAGGGTCTGAGCGACGCGTCAGGAAACCGAGAGTGAGGGGCACCGCCCTCGACGGCCAACTGGACGTCCTTTTGTTTCAAAGTCGGCACAAAGAAAGAGGGGCGCCTGTGGCGCCCCTCTCGTTTCGCTTGTCGTTGCTTTCTAGCGCCGGCCGACTACCAGCTTGACTGGGAAGCCGGCGCGCTTGACCGTGCCCGGCCTCGGGCTCTGGCCGATCACGCGGCCGACTCGCCTCGACTGGGCGCGACGGATGCGGCCGACCGAGCAGTGCGCCCGGCGGATGCTCGTCTTCGCCCGACCGAGCGGGAGCCCGATCACCCTCGGCACCCGGCAGCGCACCGTTGGTGGCGGCGGGGGTGGCGGTGGTGGGGGCGGCGGTGGCGGAGGCGGAGGTGGCGGAGGCGGCACTGGTGGCGGTGGTGGTGGCGGGGGCGGCGGTGGCGGCACTGGAGGCGGAGGCGGCGGTGGTGGCGGCGGTGGTGGCGGCGGTGGCGGCC
>Ga0070698_100004489_pt1 | contig 15345 bp, 15 predicted proteins | sample KBSK1502metaG_FD_65477 | JGI IMG/M metagenome (GOLD analysis project Ga0070698, IMG submission 65477) | Corn, switchgrass and miscanthus rhizosphere microbial communities from Kellogg Biological Station, Michigan, USA - KBS K1-50-2 metaG | ecosystem: Host-associated > Plants > Roots >...
AGCCGCAAGACCTTCGGCGGCGCGACGAGGAAGGCGAACCACGCCGCGACGCCGATCAAGACCGGGAGCGGCGTCAGCCCCCACGCAAACTCGCCGCCGACGACGACGACGAGCAACCACCAGCGCTGCCAGGCCGGCGGGCTGTCGCGCCAGAACAGCCACGCGGCGAGGACGAGCACGGTGAAGTCCTGCAGGTGCCAGTACGTCGCGCCGATGGTGGTGGCGACCAGCCCCAGGGCGAAGACCCGCGCGTCCCCGGCGTGCCGGTTCAGATAGCCGGCGACCACTGCTATCACTATGACCACGGCGGAGAAGACGTAGCCCGGGGCGCCGGGTCCGAGCACGTACGCGGGCGTGAAGTAACGGTTGTTGGGGATCGCCTGCGCCTGGCTGAGGATGGAGCGATATTCGCCCAGCCCGCCGGCACCGAGGGAGATGAGGGCGAGGACCGCGAGCGCGCCGGCCACAGCCGCCCACGTGACCGCGACGCGCCACCGCCCTGAGGCGACCAGGACCAGCGGCAAGAGCAGGACGAGCTGCGGCTTGATCGCGGAGAGCCCGAGCACGGCCCCGCCCAGGTACGGTCGGCCGCGCGCTGACAGCCGCCACGCCGCGGCGACGATCAGCAGAACCAGGAAGTCCGGCTGGACGAGGCTCAGGGCGTACAGCACGGGGTACCAGGCCAGGGCGCCCAGCAGCCAGAGGCTTCGCGTCCAGCCGTGACCGGGCGCCGCGAGCCACCACGCCGCCACGAGGGAGACGATCGCCGCCCCCATCCAGATGGCCACGGTCGCATTCGCGCCCAGCGGGACCATCGGCGCCAGCAGCCAGGCGTACGGCGGCGTGGCCAGGAACCAGCCGCCGCTGTGCCACGGCGCACGCGGACGCAGCTCGGAGAAGGTCTGGTGCTGCAGCGAAAGCGAGTAGATGTGGCTCCAGCCATGCTCGAGGCCGATCCGCGCGGCCATGTAGACGAGCGTCAGGTCGTTGCCGAGGAACTCGGCCCGCAGCGGGACGACAACCACGTACCAGCCGGTGAAGCCGATGGCGATCAGCAGGAACCACGCGAGACCGACGGCCCCGAGGTTGTGCCAGGCGCGGACGTCCAGCCGCGCGAAAGCTAGGCGCGCTCGGCCAGTGGGATGGGTTTCCGCGGCTCCGGTCCGATGTATTCCGATTGCGGCCGGATTATGCGGTTGTGGGCCGCCTGCTCGAGCACATGTGCGCTCCAACCTGCGACGCGCGCGGCGGCGAAGGTGGGGGTGAAGTACTCCTTGGGCAGGCCGATCGCCTGCAGCACGCCGGCGGAGTAGAACTCGACGTTGGTCGACTGGGGGCGTTCCGGGTGCTCCTCGTGCAGGATCCGCAGCGCGATCTCTTCGACCCTGGTCGCCAGCGCGTAGAACTTCGGGTTCATGCGCCGGCACATCTCTTTCAGGATCTTGGCCCGCGGGTCGTAGACCCGGTAGACGCGGTGGCCGAAGCCCATGAACTTGTCCTTGCGCTTGCGCATGTCCCTCATGTGGGTCTCGGCGTCAGGCGCGGCCCCGATCACCTCGAGCTGCTCGATCACCGCCGAAGGGGCGCCCCCGTGCGCGGGTCCCTTTAGCGCGCCGATGGCTCCGACCAGCGCGGAGGTCAGGTCGGACTCCGTCGAGGCGATGACGCGCGCCGTGAACGTGGAGGCGTTCATGCCGTGATCGGCGAGCAGGACAAGGTATGTGTTCAGCGCCTGCACGATGTCCGGGCTCGACTCTTTGCCGTTCATCATGTACAGGTAGTTCGCCGCGTGGCCGAGGTCCGAACGCGACTGGATCGGCTCGAGCCCCAGCTGCCTGCGGTAGAACATAGCGAGGATCGTCGGGAACGACGCCGTCGCGTGGATGGCGAGCGGCACGGTCGGCCTGGCCAGCCTGTGCTCCACGCCCTGGACCGAGACGACGCTGCGCAGCACGTCCATCGGATCCGTGTCCGATGGAAGCGCGTCGAGCGCGATGTTCGCGGCCTGGGTGAGCGCCCGATGGCCCGCCAGCTCGAGGGAGAGCGCATCGAGCTCCGCCCTCGTGGGCAGGCGGCCCTCCCAGAGAAGGAACGCGACCTCCTCGAAGGACATCTGCTCGGCGAGGTCGGCGATGACGTAGCCCTGGTAGACAAGGCGGCCGTTCTGGCCGTCGACCATCGAGATCGCGGTCTGCGACGCGACTATGCCTTCGAGGCCGGGGACGTAACCGCTGTTGCCGGCCGTCATCGCTTGGCGAGCTGGGCCGGCTTCTTGCCTGGCTGCGGGCCGATCCACCTCGATGCCGGGCGGATGAGGCGAAGGTCCGACATCGACTCGAGCACGTGCGCGGTCCAGCCGGCGACGCGCGAGGTCGCGAAGAGCGTCGTGAACAGCTCCTTGGGCACCCCGGCGCCGGTGAGGACGACCGAGGCCCAGAAGTCGACGTTGGTCGCGTTGGGCCGGTCGGGATGCGCCTCGTGCAGGATGCGCAGAGCCACCTCTTCGGTCCTCGCCGCGGTCTTGTACAGCTCGGGAGCGGCGGTCTTGGCCATCTCGCGGAGGATCTTGGCGCGCGGGTCGTACGTCCGGTAGACGCGGTGGCCGAAGCCGGAGAACCTTTCCTTGCGTGCGTGCGCGTCCGTCAGCCACCTCTCGGCGTTGTCCGCGCTGCCGATCTTGTCCAGCATGTTGCGCGCGGCGAGGGTGGCGCCTCCGTGCGCCGGGCCCTTCAGGGCCGCGATCGCGCCGACGACGCACGACGTGAGGTCGCTGCCCGTCGAGGCGACGACTCGGGCGGCGAAGGTCGACGCGTTCAGCCCATGGTCCGCGAGCAGGACCAGGTACGTGTCGACGAGGTGGACCTTGGCGGGGTCGGGTTCCTTGGCCTCCATCATCCACAGGAGGTTGGCCGCGTGGCCGAGGTCGACGCGGGGCTCGACCGGCTCCTGGCCCTGGCGGCGCCGCGCGATTGCACCGACGATGGTCGGAAAAACCGCGGTCAGCGCGACCGCCTCGTCGAGTGAGGGTTTGGTCAGCGACCTGGTGGCGCCCTGCGCGGAGACGACGGTGCGCAGCACGTCCATCGGGTCGGTGGCCGACTCCATCGAGCCGAGCGTGCCTCGGGCCGACCTGTTCAAGCCGCGTGCCGCGGCCATCTGTTGACGCAGTGCGGCAAGCTCTTTTTCGGTCGGCAGCTCGCCGTGCCAGAGGAGGTACGCGGTCTCTTCGTACGTCGCGACCGGGACGATGTCCTCGATCAGGTATCCGCCGCGATAGATGAGACGGCCGCCCTCGCCGTCGACTTCGCTGACGGCGGTTTCAGCGGCCACCACACCTTCCAGCCCGGGGCTGAACTCCGCCACTTCGGGCTTAAGTGTAGGTGGAGCCGATTCGCGCCCGCCCCGCCTCAGGCGCGGAGCGCACCGAGGGTAAAGAGAGATGCGCTTCCGATCGATGCGATCGCAGCGCCTGCAGCGCGGCGAGCCACAGGATGACCGCGCCCAGCAGCGCGCTCTCCTCGCCCGCCCGGAGAAACTGGGCGCCAACCCCCTCGGCAAGCCAGTTGCTCATCCAGAGATAGACGGGCCCCATGAGCAACCAGCTCACCGCGACCGCCACGCCCAGCCCGATGTTGGCCTGGCGCAGCGCGGCCGTCCCGAGCACCGCCATCGGCAGCAGGAGCAAGAGCAGGTGGCCGGGCCTGACCACCGCCAGGATCAGCGGCGTGGCCGCCACCACCAGCGCCGCCTCCAAAGCCCGTCCCTCGCGGTCGGCGCGTGGAGCGCGCAGCACGAGCGCGGTCAGGGCGATGACGACGGCGGCGATCCCGTATCCGAGGATGCGCACGGTCAGGTCGATGCCGGTGCCATAGCCGTAGATGCTGCCGGGATGGAGAAGTCGCGCCACCGCGCCTGTCGGCGCGATGTCCATCGGGAACCCGGTGCCCTGGTTCAGGCCGGGCACGACCTTGAAGAGATATTCGACCAGGTACTGCGGGGCGCCGACCGCCCACAACACGGCGATCGCCGCCACGGCCGCCAGCGTCGTCCACCGCCTGCGGAACCACGCGGACACCAACAGAGAAGGCGCCTGGGCCAGCTTTAGCGCGATGCCCGCGCCCAGCGCGACGCCGGCCCACCACCGGTCGCCCGCGAGCCAGCCCGCAAACCAGACCGCTGACAGCGTCAGCAGGAGGACTTGCAGGTTCCGCGAGGTCACCTCGCTGGTGAGCGGAGTGAAGCTGATCGCCGCCAGCACCCAGAGCGCGATCACCTGCCAGTCGCGGACGCGCAGCGCCCGTGCCATCAGCACGATGAAGGCCGCGATGCAAAGGTGCGCGACCACCAGCGCGACGGCCCCGGATACCCGCTGGTCGACGTGGACGAGCGGCAGCGAGAGCCAGGAGACGACCGGGGGGTACAGCGACTGCGTGTTGGCGAGGTCCTTCCAGCAAGCCCGCGTGAGGCAGGCCGAGTAGATGTCGGTCCCAGAGGCCAGCAGCCTGGCCGAGCCGATGTAGTCTTCGAAGAAGTCGACGGCCCCGGTATACGGGTGGACGATCGGCCCGATCAGCGTGAGCCACAGGTAGCCGACGCTGACCGGGACGCCGGCCACGGCGAGCACGACCGTTCGGAAGCGCCGGTTGAGGAGAGCCAGGCGCAGCCGGTGGATCGATACCATGCGCGGCTAGGTTAATGACGCGACCTGGCAGCGCGACCGGTTTAGCGGTTCAGACCATCCCCAGTTCCCAGCGCGCCTCTTCGGACATGCGCTCTGGGGTCCAGACCGGCTCGTAGACGATGTCGACCGCGGCGTCGGAGATGCCGGGCAGCGTGAGCAGGTGGTCGCGTACGTCGGACATGACGTCGGCGGCCATCGGGCAGCCGAGGGCTGTCAGCGTCATCTTCACGTCCACACGCTCGGGCTTGATCGCGATGTCGTAGACCAGGCCCAGGTCGATGATGTTGACGGGGATCTCAGGGTCGTAGCACTGGCGCAGGACCTCGATCACGTCCTCCGGACGCACCGTCGCATCCGGCGCGACCTCGGTCGTCACCGCGGGCTGCTCACTCATGGTTTATCCAAGGGCAGGCCGGCGTCCTTCCACGCCTTCGTGCCGCCACGGAAGTTGACGACGTCCTTGACGCCCAGCGCGACCGCCATCTCGGACGCGACCGCTGACCGCTCGCCGACGCCGCAGACGAAGATCGTCTTGTCCTCGAACTTCTGGGCGGTCGGGTTGGCCAGGATGGACGCCAGGACGACGTGCCGGGCGCCGGGCAGGTGCCCGCGGTCCCACTCCCAGTCCTCGCGGACGTCGACCACGTGGTAGCCGTCGTTGATCAGCTTCTTGATGTCGTCCAGCTTCAGGTCGCGATAAGGCGCTGTCTGCTCAGCCATACCTATTGATTACTCCTCGTCCTCGTCGGCCAATCCATACGCGCCGACCTTCAACACCTTCAGCGAAAGCAGCGCGCACTTGATGCGCGCGGGCGAGATGTCGATCCCGAGCTCGCCGATGACATCGTCCTTGTTGATCTTCTTGGCCTCGTCGAGGGGCAGCCCCTTCAGGCGCTCGGTCAGCAGGGACGCCGACGCCTGGGAGATCGCGCAGCCGCGGCCGTGGAAGCGGATGTCCTCGATCACACCGTCCTGGACGCGGAAGTCCATGCCGACCACGTCGCCGCAGAGCGGGTTGTTCTCCTCGTGGCTGATGTCGGGGTGGTCGAGGCGGCCGTAGTTCCGCGGGTTTTTGTAGTGGTCGAGGATGTACTCGCGATAGAACTGGTCGTCCGCCGACATGGGGGTGCTCAAGCGAAGATCCTCTGGGCCTCTCGGATCGAGCTTACGAGCCGGTCGACCTCCTCCCGCTGCGTGTAGACGTAAAAGGAGGCGCGCGCGGTGGCGGCGACGCCCAGCCGCGTCATCAGCGGCATCGCGCAGTGGTGGCCGGCGCGAAGGCAGACCTGGTCGCGGTCGGCGATCGTCGCCAGGTCGTGGGGGTGGATGCCGTCGAGGGCGAACGAGATGACCCCGGCCCGGCGCGAAGGCGGCGGGCCGTAAAGCGTCAGCCCTTCGACCTCGCTCAGCGCCTCGTACGCGTACTCGGTGATCTCCAGCTCGTGCGCGCGCACCGCGTCCATGCCGAGACCGCTCAGATAGTCGACCGCGGCCCCGAGGCCGATCACCTCGGCGATGGCTTGCGTGCCCGCCTCGAACTTCCAGGGCAGGTCGTGGTACGTGGCGCGCTCGGTGCTGACCGTCTTGATCATGTCGCCGCCGCCCATGAACGGCGGCATCGCCTCCAGCAGCTCGCGACGGCCGTACAGGATGCCGGCGCCGGTGGGCCCCAGCATCTTGTGGCCGCTGAACGCGTAGAAGTCGCAGCCCAGGGCGCGGACGTCGACCGGCTGGTGCGGCGTGCTCTGGGCGCCGTCGATCAGCACCGTGGCGCCGGCCTTCCTGGCCGCCGCGGCCATCTCGCGCGCCGGGTTGATGGTGCCCATCGCGTTGCTCACGAGGTTGAAGGCGACGAGCTTGGGCCCCCGCCTCAGCAGTTCGGCGAACTGGTCCTGCCGCAGCTCGCCCTTCTCGTCGATGTCGACGTACTCGATGTGGGCGCCGCTGGCGGCCGCCAGGATCTGCCACGGGACGATGTTCGAGTGGTGGTCGAGGATCGTGAGGACGATCAGGTCGCCGGCTTTGATGTTCTGGCGGCCCCACGAGTACGCGACCAGGTTGATGGCCTCGGTCGTCCCGCGGGTGTAGACGATCTCCTTGGTCGAGGCCGCGTTGATGAAGGCGCGCACCTTCTCCCGCGTCGCTTCGTAGCGGAGGGTCGCCTCCTCGGCGATGTGGTAGGCGGCGCGGTGGATGTTGGAGTTGAACTTCTCGAAGTACTCCAGCATCGCGCCCGTCACCTGGCGCGGCCGCTGCGAAGTGTTGGCCGAGTCGAGGTAGGCGATGCCAGTCTCGAAGATCGGGAAGTCCTTGCGGATCGCGGCCACGTCGAAGGTGCGGACGGCCACTACTCGGGCACCTCGACGTAGATGTCCGATCCTTCCACGCGCACCCGATACGGCTGGGCAGGGATCACGGCCGGCAGTCCGGTCACCTTGCCGGTCTGCAGGTTGAACCGCGAGCCGTGCTGCGGGCACTCGACGTCCATGCCCCACAGCTCGCCGTCGCACAGCGAGAACTCCTCGTGCGTGCAGACGTCGTTGAGGGCGTAGAAGTTGCCGTCCTCGGCGTGAGCGAGGCACACCGGCGTGCTGCCGGCGTCCACGCGCTTCATCGTTTCGGTGGGCAGCTCCTCGACCGACGCCACGCGGTAGCTAGCCAATGCGCGACTCCAGCTCAGCTTCGACGAGCCTGCGCGCATGCTCGAATGGGATGCGGTCCAGCACGTCGCCGAAGAAGCCCTGGATCAGCATTCGCTTCGCGGTCGGCTCCGGTATGCCGCGCGAGCGCAGGTAGAAGAGGTGCTCGGGATCGACCGGGCCGACGGTCGCGCCGTGCGTGCAGCGGACGTCGTTGTTGTCGATCTCGAGCATGGGGATTGAGGTCGCCTTCGCCTTGTCGGAGAGCACCAGGTTGCGATTGGCCTGGTACGCGTCAGACCGGGCGGCGTGCTTCTCGATCCGGATCAGGCCCGCGTACACCGTGCGCGCCGCGCCGGACAGCGCGCCCTTGAAGAGCAGGTCGCTGCGCGTGTTGCCGACGCGGTGGTCCTGCAGCGTGTGAAAGTCGAAGAACTGCTCGCCCGAGGCGAAGTAGATCGCCTTCAGCTCGGCGTTCGATCCTTCGCCGGCCAGCGATGCTTCGACCCGTGTCTTCGAGAACTTCCCGCCCAGCGTGACGTTGAAGAGGCGCAGCGTCGAGTCCTTCTGCAGCTCGGCGCGCTCGTCGGCGAAGTGCCACACGTTGCGGCCCCACTTCTGCACGGCCACGTAGCCGACGGTGGCGCCCTCGCCCAGAAAGATCTCGGTCGAACCGCTGCGGTAGCCGGTCTCATCGTCATGCTCGGCGATGTACTCGTCCAGGTAGTCGAACTTCGAGCTCTTGCCCGCGACGATCAGCGTGTGCGGCAGGACGCTGGTGCCGGCCTCGTGCGAGAAGTGCTGGCCGATGATCGGCTTGTCGATGACCACGCCGTCGGGCACGTAGAGGAAAGTCCCGCCGGTGAAGAACGCCGCATGCAGCGCAGCGAAGCGGTCGCGGTCGGCGTGCACAAGAGAGAAGAGCCGCGGCTCCACGAGCTCGGGATGGTCCTGCGCGGCTTGGCGCAGGGGCTTCAGGATCACGCCGTCCGGCAGCGCCGAAGGCAGGATGAGCTTCTGGCCGTCCAGGTGCTCGAGCTTCGAGAACTGGTTCGTGTCGAGGCGGCTGACGTCCGTGCGGCGCCACTCCTCGTCGGTCTTGCTGGGCGCCGGCAGGCGCTCGTAGCTCTCGAGCGCCTTGCGTCTGACGTCGCGCAGCCAGCCCGGTTCCCCCTGGAGCTGGTCCAGGGTTTCCTCAGTGATCGCCACCGTCAGCCTACCGAGCCCTCCATCTCGAGCTGGATGAGCCGGTTGAGCTCGACCGCGTACTCGAGGGGAAGCTCCTTGGTGAACGGCTCGATGAAGCCGTTGACGATCATCGTCTCCGCCTCGGCGCGCGGGATGCCGCGGCTCATCAGGTAGAAGAGCTGCTCGTCGCTGACCTTGCTGACCGTCGCCTCGTGGCCGAGGGTCACGTTCTCGGCGTCGACGTCGTTGTACGGGTAGGTGTCGGAGCGCGAGTCGTCGTCGAGCAGCAGCGCGTCGCACTTGACGAAGGACTTGCAGTTGTTGGCGCCGGGGTAGATCTTCACGTGGCCGCGGTAAGAGGTGCGGCCGCCGGCCTTGGAGATGGACTTCGACGTGATGGTCGAGGTCGTGTTCGGCGCGACGTGGATCATCTTGCCGCCAGCGTCCTGGTGCTGGCCCTTGCCCGCGAACGCGATCGACAGCACGTCACCCTTCGCGCCCGGCTCCATCAGGTAGACGCTCGGGTACTTCATCGTGATCTGCGAGTTGTGCGCCACGATGCCGTTGGCGATGAAGTTCGCGGTCCCCTCGACTTCGATGTCGTAGGTTTCGCGGTCGCCGGCGTCCTCGATTCCCGTGACCGGGCTGAAGTAGATCGGCGCATCCGGGTTTCGCTCACCGAAGTACAAGTAGTGGTGCGTGTATTCCTTCTCTTCGACACCGAGAGGCTTGGTCTCGCGTCGCGTCCATGTCGAAACCTTCAATGGGTTCAGGCCGGCTGTGAGGGCGAGAGCCTTGATGTCTTCCAGAAGCTCGCGGCTCGCGCTGGTGATTGACGTGTTGGTGTGGTTTGCGCGCAGGTGGCCGTCAGCGGCGACATAGCCGTCGATCAATGCACGCTTCTGGTCGATGGGGAGCGTGTAGACCCATTCAGGAAGCCGCTTGGTCCTGGCGCTTCCGGCGAATCCGATCAGATCGAGAAATCGCGAAAGGTCAGTTGAGGAGTAGCGAAGCTGAGCGTGCAAGTGGTGCTTGCCTTCGAGTCCGAAAATCTCCCGCACAGCGTTGCGAACACGTAGGTAGGACTTGTCTGTCTCGGGCACACAGAAAATCACTCGTCCACGTTCTTTTGTGCCGTCGCCAAGATAGAAGCCCAGAAGCCACATCAGGGCTGGGTCACTGACTCGTGGAATGCTGACCTCAGTGCGCCCAACAGCCTCAAATGCAGGAATCTCATATGGCCGCCCGTCATCTGGGATCAGCCCTGAGATCGCGATCTCATCGCCAATTCGGATGTCGCTAAGAGGCATCCATGAGACCTGGCGCAGGCGCCCTTGTTTGCGCAAGACGAGGAAGGGATGGTTGTCCGTCGCGACGACCTCACGGTGGTCCGCGGTCGTCATCTTCCAGGTGGGCCGTGGCGGGTTGACTTTGGTGGCTGTGACTGCCTGGCGGACCCACTTGAAATCAGGTGTCAGGCTGTAGACGAAGTCACCCACCCGGATGTCCTCAATCGGCCTGACGTGATTGTTCGTGAAAACGCGGCTTCCGGCTGCGAGACAGCCGAGGTTGCCGTCGACCCACTCCATCGTCGCGTCCTGGTAGGCCATCGCGCGCTTGGTGACGAGGTTGAAGACGTTGGTCGACCAGTTCTGGATCGTCGTGTAGCGGCAGCGCGCGTTCTTCTTGACGATGATCTCGACCACCGCCGAGTGCAGCGAGTCGGTCGTGTAGATCGGCGCGGTGCACCCCTCGATGTAGTGCACGTACGAGTCTTCGTCGCAGATGATCAGCGTCCGCTCGAACTGGCCCATGTTCTCCGCATTGATGCGGAAGTACGCCTGCAGCGGAACCTCGACGTGGACGCCCTTCGGCACGTAGATGAACGACCCACCCGACCACACCGCGCTGTTCAGCGCCGAGAACTTGTTGTCCGCGGGCGGGATGACCGTGCCGAAGTACTCCTTGAACAGATCGGGGTGCTCGCGCAGGGCCGAGTCCGTGTCCAGGAAGATGACCCCCTTCTTGGTCAGGTTCTCCTGCAGCGAGTGGTAGACGACCTCTGACTCGTACTGCGCCGACACGCCGGCCAGGAACTTGCGCTCCGCCTCCGGCACGCCGAGGCGGTCGTACGTCGCCTTGATGTCCGGCGGCAGGTCTTCCCACGACTTCGACTGCTTCTCCGACGCCCGCAGGTAGTAAAAGATGTTTTCGAAGTCGATCACCGACAGGTCGGCGCCCCAGTTGGGCATGGGCTTCTTGCGAAAGATCTCGAGCGAGCGGAGGCGAAACTTCGTCATCCACTCAGGCTCGCCCTTCATGAACGAGATCTCTTTGACGATGTCCGGGTTGAGGCCACGCTTGGCCTTGAAGACGTAGTCCTCGGGTACGAAGAAGCCGTACTTCTCCTTGTAGTCGGATCCGACCTCGTCGAACTTCGGTACGGTGGCCATCAGGCGACCTCCTTCGGCTCTTCTTCAGCGTGTCCCCATTCCGCGTAGCCGGTCGTCTCGAGCCGGTCCGCCACCTCCGGCCCGCCCGACAGCACGAACTTGCCGTCGACCAGGACGTGGACGAAGTCGGGCCGGATGAACTCGAGGATCCGCGTGTAGTGCGTGATGATCAGCACGCCGAGGTTCGGCCCGCGCATGCTGTTGACCTCTTCGGCGACGAACTTGATGGAGTCGATGTCCAACCCCGAGTCGGTCTCGTCGAGGATCGCTATCTCGGGCTTGAGCACGGCCATCTGCAGGATCTCCGCGCGCTTCTTCTCGCCGCCGGAGAAACCGTCGTTGATGTAGCGCGACAGGAACGAGTCGTCCATGTGCAGCGTCTCGAGCTCGCCCTTGAGCAGCGAGCGAAACTCCTTCGGCGTCACCTGCTTCGACTTGTCCTTGCCGTCGTATCCGCGGTGCGCGTTGAGCGCTGTACGAAGGAAGTTGGCCATCGAGATGCCTGGAACCACGACCGGGTACTGCAGCGCGAGGAACATGCCCAGCCGCGCGCGCTCGTCGGGCTCGAGGTCGAGGATGTTCTGGCCTTTGAAGAGGACCTCGCCGCCGTCGACTGTGTAGCCCGGGTGTCCCATGAGCGTGTGCGAGAGCGTCGACTTGCCCGACCCGTTCGGGCCCATCACCGCGTGCACCTCGCCTTTGTTGATCGCGAGGGATACGCCCTTCAGGATCTGGCGTCCTTCGACGCTCGCGCGCAAATCTCGAATCTCGAAGTCAGCCAACTCTCGTCTCGTTCTCCTTCATCACGTAGGTGCAGTCGTCGGCCGCTTCGGCCATCCACGTCGTGCGCTTCACGTCACCGCCCAGCAGCCGCTCGTACATCTGCTGCTCATTGAGGCAGGGCAGCCCGGTGCGGGCGGCGACGTCCTGAATGGGGCAGTTGCAGTGGCGGATGGCGAGCTCTCCGTCGCCGACGTCGACCACCTCGGCCATGTGGCCGTGCTCGGTCGCCAGGCGGGCGAGCTCGCGGACTCGCCCTTCGAAGTCTAGGCCCGCCAGTCGAGGGGCGTACTCCGCCTCGAGCCGGGCCGCGCGCTTCTCGAAGAAATGCTGGAGCTGCTCCTGTGTCATGAAGTCGACCAGCTCGCCGGTCAGCTCACGGTGGCCGTCGGGAAAGTGCTCACCCGCGGCCGCGGTCAGGCGATAGACGTTTTCGGGGCGGCCTCGGCGGTGCGCTTCCGCCGGCGCCGCCACGACCGCCAGGCCCGATGCTTCCAGGGCCTCCAGGTGGCGCAGGGCGCCCTGCTTGGAGACTTCGAGATGGGTCGCGACCTCGCCCAGCGTGGCGTGACCGCGGGTCTTCAAAAAGGCGAGGATAGCTCCACGCTTGGACTCCACGAGAAGGATTCTAGGAGTTTTTCAACAGGGACGTTGAAATACTGGGCTGGGGCGCCGATCGCGTTCCTCGCGCTGTGGCCGCTCAACGTGGCGGCGGCGCCGGTGTGGACGCAGTGGCAGTCCGTGCCGGGCGTCTTCGACCTCGGCGGTCCGCGGGCCGACGGGACTCTGATCGTCGCCGGCTCCGCCGCCCTGTACACCGCCACGGCAGCGGGAGACCTGCAGCCTTTCGCCCGCGGCCCAGGCGGATACCGCGACGACGCCGGAGCCGAGGCTTACCTCGCCGTGTCGCCGGGTCAGCGCGTCGCCGCCTCAGGCTGCGACTTCACCCCGGACGACATCTTCATCCTGCGCCTGCACACGCCGGTCGGCCTGACGCGCGTCGACAGGACGGGCGAGAGCTCGGCCTCGTTCACCAACCTCGAGGTGCCAAGCCTGAACGGGATCGCCTTCGACACCGCGGGCGCGTTCGATCACCGCCTCCTCGTCACCGGCACCGTCAGCGGCAAGACGGAGCTGCTCGCGGTCGACTGCCGGGGCGCGGCCCAGGTGGTCACCAAGACCGCGCCTATCGTCGAGGGCGGCATGGCGGTCGCGCCCGAAACGTTTGGGCAGTTCGCGGGCACCCTGATCGCGCCTGACGAGCTGAGCGGAGTGATCTGGGCGATCACGCCCGTCGGCACCGCGACGCAGGTCGTCAACTCGGGGCTGCCCAAGGGCGGGGACATCGGCGTCGAAGGTGTCGCGTTCGTGCCTTCGGGATTCACGGCCCGGGGCGGCTACGTCTACTACGCCGACCGCAAGACGCCGGGCAACCCGCACCCGGGCACCGACAGCGTGCTGCGGCTGTCGAGCGCCGACCTGGTCGCGGCCGGCGTCGAGGACGGCGACCTGCTGGCCGCGACCGAGGGGGGCGCCTCGATGATCGCCGTCCGGTGCGACGCGACATGCCACGTCATTCCGGTGGTGACGACGCCGACCACGGCGCACGGCGAAGGCCACATCGTCTTCACGATGAATCCGGCGCCGTCCCCTTCGCCGTCGCCGAGCATCAGCCCGAGCCCGGTGGCAAGCGGTCGACAGCTCTCGCCAGCTCCCTTCATCGCGACCGGAGCCGCCGTGCTCTTCGCGATCGCGGCGATCCTGTTTGCCGTCAGCCGACGCCGCTGAGCAGGGATCGCCTTCTCCTCCTGACGGCCCGCGCGTTGCGCGCGTTCGGTTTTGGATTCTGCGCGGTGCTGGTCGGGCTGCACCTCGAGAGGGCCGGCCTGTCGCCCTTGCTCATCGGGGTCACGCTCGGCGTTGGCTTGGGCGCCGCGTCGCTGTACGGCCTGGCCGCGGTGGCCCTCGCGGCGCGCGTGGGACGGCGGCGGACGCTGGCGATCGTGGGCCTTGGCATGGCGGTCGCCGGCCTCGACCTGGCGCTGGCGCAGCAGCACGTCCTGCTCGTACTCGCGGGGGTGACCGGCATGTTGGGCGTGGCCAGCGTCGACCTCGGGCCTTTCGCCCCGCTCGAGCAGCCGGCGCTGGCCGAGGTCACCAGCCCGGAGCGGCGCAACCTGGCTTTCGGCCGCTACGCCCTCAGCGGCGGGCTGGCCAACGCGGCAGGCGGCCTGGCGGTCGGGTTCGCCAACGATCAGCCCGCGCGCTCCTTCTTCCTTCTTTATGCGGCGCTTGGCGTGGCCACCGCCGTGCTGCCGCTGGCCATGACATCGCAGGTCGAGGCGGCGGTGCAGGCGCCCGCCTTCTCGGCCCTGCGCCGGCGAGAGACCCTGCGGATGCTCGGCGGCCTGGCGGCGCTGTTCGCGCTCGACGCATTTGCGGGCGGATTCGTCGCCAACGCGGTGATCAGCTACTGGCTGCACGCGCGGTTCGGCGTGGGCGCCCAGGTCCTCGGTCCGCTTTTCGCGGGACTCGCCCTGCTCCAGGCCGTGTCGTACGAGGTCTCGGGCCGGTTGTCGAGGCGGATCGGGCTGGTCAACACGATGGTCTTCACGCATCTCCCGAGCAACGTCCTGCTGCTGCTCGTTGCGGTGAGCCCGACCTTTGCCTGGGCGGTGGCGTTTCTCCTGGCCCGGTTCCTGCTGTCCCAGATGGACGTGCCCGCCCGGCAGGCGTACGTCGTGTCGATCGTGCCGCCGGGCGACCGGGCCGCGGCGGTGGCGATGACCGGGGCCGTGCGCGGGGTGGCGCAGGCCTTCGGACCCGTGCTGGCGGGCGCGGCCATCGCCGCCTCGGCGTTCGCCATTCCTTTCTGTGCGGGCGGGGGCATCAAGATCGTGTACGACGTGGCGCTCTTCGCGGCATATCGCAACCGCCGCGCCGAGCACGAGCGGGCGCGATAGCGCGCCGTCACAGTCGCCGACCGCGATGCGGCATCCTTGCGGGCGACAGTGGCCGATGACCTGACGCAGCTCGACGCGGCGGAGCTCGACCGCCGCGTGGCCGCGCTTCGCGACCGGATGCGGCCGCTCGAGCAGGACCTGGCGGGACTGCGCGGCGAGCGGGACCTGCTGCTGACCGAGGTGCGGCGCCGCCAGCGGTTGGCCCAGCGCACCACGCGGGCCGACCTGAAGTCGGCGATGCGAGAGGGCAAGCTGCCCACGGTCGCCGAGCTCGTGGCAGGCAGCGACACCGGCTCGCTCGACGAGTTCGTCTACAACCTGAAGACGGGAGGCGAGGTGCGGCTGGGCTTCCCGGGCGCTCGCACGCAGAGCCTTGCCTTCACCGACGGGGTCCAGGTCGCCAACGCCGGCGACCTGGCCCGAGCCGCCGAGCTGTACGCCGCCGGATGGGAGCTGGGCAGCCCGGGCAGGCCCGGCGTCCGAGTTCATTTTCCGGGCACCCGCCAGGAACGGCTGGTGCCGCCGGATGAGGTGTATGCTCGCCCCGGCGAGCGGGCCTCGGGGTGAGGTCGTTGAGCACTATCAGATGCGAAACGATCGCCCTCACCTGTGATCGCTGCCGAGCGGGACCTACCGGCAGC
>Ga0070698_100004490_pt1 | contig 15343 bp, 8 predicted proteins | sample KBSK1502metaG_FD_65477 | JGI IMG/M metagenome (GOLD analysis project Ga0070698, IMG submission 65477) | Corn, switchgrass and miscanthus rhizosphere microbial communities from Kellogg Biological Station, Michigan, USA - KBS K1-50-2 metaG | ecosystem: Host-associated > Plants > Roots >...
CCATTTCGCGGAGTCGGCCGTGCGGGCGTACAAACTGGCGGTTACACCTCCCATGGCGCCGACCGTGCTCGTCCTCGACGGCATCCTGATGGAGGATGGAGTCCCGCGCGACAGCCGCCTCCCGATTCCCCGACTGACGATCCCTGCGCCTCCGCAGGGCGACTCGGGGAGTGTCGAAGAAGTCGCGCGGCTGCTCGTCGCAGCCGAGAGTCCGCTGCTTGTCGCCGATCGGCTCGCGCGAACCGCTAACGGCATGAAGCTGCTCGTCGAGCTCGCCGAGACGTTGCAAGCCGGCGTGATCGATCAGGGCAGCCGCATGAATTTCCCGTCGCGCCACCGGCTGAACCAGACCCAGCGCGCCGCGGCGGCGGTGGGAGAGGCGGACGTGATTGTCGGCCTCGAAGTGAGCGACTTCTGGGCCACCGTCAACACACTGCGCGATCAGCTGCACCGCTCGACGCGGCGGATCGCGAAGCCCACCGCGAAGCTGATCACGATTACGACGGGAGACCTCTACGTGCGGGCGAATTACCAGGACTTCCGGCGCCTGCAGGACCTCGATCTGGCGATTGCCGCGGACGGTGAAGCCACGCTTCCGACGCTTATCGATGCCGTCAAACGCCTGGCCACCGGCGATCGCACGCGCGTATTCCAGGAGCGTGGCGCAAAACTGGCCGAGGCAAGCCGCGCCGCAGCCGAGCGCTCGCGCGTGGCAGCCTCCTACGCGTGGGATGCAAGCCCCGTCAGCACGGCTCGGCTCAGCGCGGAAGTCTGGGCGCAGATCAGGAATGAAGACTGGTCGCTGGTCTCGAACTACTACACCGACGCAAACGGCGGCTGGCCACGAAGGCTGTGGGATTTCGACAAGCCGTATCAGTGGCTCGGCCATGCCGGCGGCGGCGGCATTGGCTATGGCGCTCCCGCTTCAGTCGGTGGCGCACTTGCGAACCGTCGTCACGGCCGGCTGTCAGTTGCCATCCAGACGGACGGCGACTTCATGTACGCGCCGGGTGTGCTGTGGACCGCAGCGCATCATCGCATTCCGCTCCTGAGCGTGATGAACAACAACCGTGCGTACCACATGGAGCTCATGCACGTGCAGCGGATGTGCAACGCGCGCAACCGCGGCGTCGATCGCGGCACGATCGGAAGCGAGCTGACGGACCCGAACATCGACTACGCGAAGCTCGCGCAAAGCCTCGGTGTCTACGCTGAGGGGCCAATCACGAATCCCGCCGATCTCGGCCCTGCGCTCAAGCGCGCGATTGCCGTCGTCAAGCGAGGCGAACCGGCGCTCGTCGATGTCGTGACGCAGGTGCGCTGAGGAGTCGGACATGCCAATCGGATTTCGCGGCACCGCCGCCGTCAGCATCGTGATTGTGGCGGCCACGCTGATGGCGAGCGTCGTCGCGCAGGCAGGACAGGCTGCGCGGGCGCCGCAGCCTGGCACTGACCAAGGTGCTCCCCGCGATGTCCCGAGCGGCCGGCTGGCGTACACGCAGACCGGCTGTGACACGTGTCACGGGACGGATGGCAGCGGCACCGCCGCAGCGCCGCGGATTGCAGCAAGCGCGCTCCAGCTCCAGGCGTTCATCGCGTATGTCCGCAAGCCGACCGGCACGATGCCGGCCCGGAGCGCGGAGGCGATATCAGATCGGAACCTGACTGATATTTACGCGTACCTGCACTCCCCCAACCTGCGATCCGCGCAGACCGCGACGCCTCCGGCCGGAAGCGTGGCGGCTGGCGCAATGCTCTATAAGAAGAATGGCTGCTACGAGTGTCACGTGAACGAAGGGCAAGGAGGGGCTCAGGGGCCGCGGCTGGGGCCGAATCCGATCCCCTTCGTGCGTTTCAGCGCCTATGTGCGAAATCCGGCGGGCGACATGCCTCCGTACACAGCAAAAGTGCTCTCGAATGAGGACCTGGCCGCCATCTATGCCTTCCTGGAAGCGCGGCCGCGGCCGCCAGCGGTGAACAGCATCCCCCTGCTTGCCCCATAACTCTCAAAGGTTCTTTCGTGTTCTTTGTGAGCTTCGTGGCCAATTCGTCTTCGTGGCATTCGCGGCTGACGGCGCGCTTGACGTCATGTAGAGGAATTGATACGTTCGCGCCGCCAATCGGCCGACGGCGGCGATCGGCCCCCTCACCCCCTAATAACAGCCGCCCGCGCTCTTTCATATCGCCCGCGCTCTCGTGATCGCCCACGCTCCCGTAGGTTACCGAGCCCTTTCGTTCGGCGGGTTAGGTGCAACTGAGGAGAGACTATGAAGCTATTTACCGGCTATTGCGTGCGCCATGCGTGTTTGCTCGCCGCGTGGATGATGCTGATGACCGCATCGGTCTTCGCGCAGGCCACGAGCACGTTCAACGGGCGCGTCCTCGATGAGAGCGACCTGGTCCTGCCGGGAGTCACCGTCACCGCCACCAACACGAGCACGGGCGTGGTGCGTACGACCCTGACCAACGGGGAGGGCGCCTACAACATGCCGGGGCTCGAGCCTGGTGTCTACGCCGTCAAGACAGATCTGTCCGGATTTGCATCAGCGGTGCGGCGGCGAGTCACGTTGGCGGTCAACACGACGCTCACGCTCGACTTCAAGCTCGCCCTCGTGGGCGTTCAAGAAACGGTGAACGTGACAGGCGACGCGCCGCTGATCGAAGTGACTCAGTCGAAGTTTGCATCGACCATCGAAACGAAGGAGCTCCAGAATCTCCCGATGATCACGCGCAGCGTCAACGGGATGTTGGAGCTGCTTCCCGGCGCGACGCCGATGGCCCCGATCGATCGGACCAAACAGAGCGTCGGAAATGTGTCCTTTGGCGGCGCCTCAGGGACGAACATCAGCGCGAGCCTTGACGGTGCGGACAACCGGGACAACCGCAATGGCGGGACGTTGATGAACTTCACGCTCGAGAGCCTCGAGCAATTCCAGCTCGCCCAGAGTCAATTCAGCGCGTCGGACGGGCGCACGAGCGGTGTCGCGATCTCGATGATCACCAAATCCGGAACCAACCTGTTCCACGGTTCCGGGTTTCTTTTTGCCCGGGACAAGGCGCTGTCCGCGAAGGACTACTTCTCGAAGCGCGACAATCTGGACAAAAACCCGTTCAGCCGCCAGCAGTGGGGTGGGTCTCTCGGTGGTCCGCTCCTGCGCAACCGGATGTTCTTCTTCGGCGCGTTCGAATACGTCAACGAGGACACGAGCATCCCCGTTCCGAACCAGCAGTTCGACCTGTTCGAGCTGCTCGTGAACGCGACAAGCAGAGGGTTGATCCCGCCTGGGCTGGTGAATCCGAACCATCCACGTTCTGGGCCGATCCCGAGCCACCTCACGATGTACTCGATGAAGACAAACCTCCAAATCAACAACAATCACTCGCTGATGGCTCGCTATGCGGGCCAGGTGGACACCCGATGGGCCGTCACGTTTACTTCGCCGAACAACGATTTGCGTGAGCCGGAGGACAGCTATCAGCATTTCTGGAGCGCCGTCGTCCAGCACGGCTGGGTCCTGGGCAACAGCGGCTTGAATCAGATCACCGGCCACATGAACCATAACGACCGCCTCAGCGATCTGCGCAACGCCATCACGGGAGAGCACTACTCGAGAGATTTCCCCAAAGTGCATTTCTTCCCGCCTCGCCTGTCGTTCCCGGGAGTCAACACGGGGGCCGGCGGAGCAGGCGGTTCACGAACGGATACGAACGTGATGCAGATCCGCGACGACGTGTCGCGGCTCACCGGGACGCACTCGCTGAAGTTCGGCGTCAACTTCAACTACTTGCCCCGGCTGGGGATCCAGAACGCGAACGAACATTTCGCGACGCTGACGTTCTTCGACGATCCGTCGGTGATCCTCAGCAACAGCAACGGACGCTATCCGCAGGGCTTTCAGACACCAGGCATCGTGCGGACTTGGCAGCAAGCCAACGGTGGGGCCGTCAACGGCGTCGGGTCCTGGGCCGAGAGCCGCAAGAACGTTCGTCAGTTCATGACATGGTTCCAGGACGACTGGCGCGCGACATCGCGCCTGACGCTCAACATGGGGCTCCGTTACGACCTCGATATCAACATGCTGGATCAGGAACATAACGCGACCAATGCGACCGCGTTGGCGCTACAGGCGATTGGGAATCCGTACGGCAGGATGCCGAGGACGCCGCACAAGGACATCTCGCCGCGAGTCGGATTCGCTTACGACCTGACGGGAGATGGGCGACGCGTGTTGCGTGGCGGCTACGGGCTGTACTTTGATCAGATCAACCAGAATGCGATCAGCGACAGCTCGCCGCAGAACTGGCGCCCGTTGAACGCTCTGGCCGTCCTGACAAATACAGCGATTGGCGTTGGCCAATTGGCGACGTACCGCTTCGGCATCGATCCGCTCCCGGCGCAGCCCATCGAAGGGAACTCGCTGCCGCCCAACTCCACTGGCGTGTGGATCGGACCCGATATCGTCGATCCGCGCCAGCACCACGCGCACATCGGCTATGCCCACGCACTGGCGGCAAATACCATGGCCTCCGTCGATTTCACGCACGAAGCCGGGACAAAACAGCTGATAGGGTTGAACCTCAATCCCATCGTCAATGGCGTGCGGCGGCTGGCTCCGGACTTCACCCGCGTGTTCGGTCGCCCCGACGTGCTCAGCGGGATAAATGTCAAGGCGTCGATCGGCAAGTCGCAGGTTGACCTCCTGACCTTCAAATTCCAGCGGCGCCTCCCGCGCGCGACGATCAGCGCGCATTACACGTTGGCGTGGGCGTACGCGTATGGCGGGTCGATTGCGGCTCGCGGTGGCGGTGGAATTGGGCAGGACGCCCTCAATCCCCTCGGGCCGGGCGAATGGGGGCCGACCGGACAGGACGAGCGCCATCGCGTGGTGACGACGGGCGTGTTCGAGTTGCCGAAGGGCATCCAGCTCTCGCCCGTGTTCCAGGTGGCCAGTGCCCGCCCGTACAACCTGACGGCCGGCAGCGACCTGAACGCGGATGGGAACAACAATGATCGTTATATCGACCCCGCGACGGGCAAGCAGCTCTCGATCAACGCGGCCCGAGGGGACAATACAGTCGTGCTGGACCTGCGGGCGACGAAGTTCTTCGACCTCGGGAGCGATCGGCGAATCGCCACGTTTGTTGAAGTGTTCAACGCGCTCAATAATGTCAACTTCGGCGGAAGCTATACCGGTAACGGCCGGAGCGTGCTGTTCCGTCAGCCCTCCGGGGGGTTCATCCCAGGGATTGGGTACCCGCGCCAGCTGCAACTGGGCGCGCGGTTCCTTTTCTGAGGCCGCTCGTAGAAGGTAGTAGAAGGTATCAGGAGGCGCGATGTCGAAGAAAACGTTGGCCGGAATCGTGGTCGCCGTCTGCATGGCAACCACATGGCAGTCACACGGGGCCGCCCAGGGAGGTGGCCGCGGCAACGCAGCTCCTCCGACAGGCTTCCCGACAGAGAAGCAACTGGCGGAATCGCAAGAGGGTCAGCGACACATCGCGGCAGCGATGGCGCTGGCGAAAACCGACCTTGTCGACCAAGCGAAAGGGTTCTGCACCGCGACGGGTGTCCAGCGGGAGGCAGTGGCGCGACAAGCCCAAGGACTGCCGCCGGTGCCGGACGTGCACATCGAGCCGGTGAAAATCTTCGACAATCTCTACTACATCGGCTTCAATGACGTCGGCGCGTGGGCCATTCCCACCAGCGACGGCATCATCCTGATCGACGCGCTCAACACCGTTCAGGAGGCCGAAACCGTTTTGGCCCCCGACTTGATGAAAGTGGGGCTCAATCCGGCGAACGTCAAGTACGTGATCGTCGGGCACGGGCATGCGGACCATTGGGGCGGCGCCTCCTACTTTCAGGACAAGTACAAAGCGCGCGTCGGCTTGACCGCTGCCGACTGGGAGATGGTCGAACGGATCAACCCGAATGCGAACGCGCAGCAGGCGAACAGGCCGCGGCCCAAGCGCGACCTGATTCTGACGGACGGCCAGAAAATCACGCTCGGGGATACGACGATCACCATCGGGATTACGCCCGGCCATACTCCGGGTTCGATCGCGATGTTTGTCCCGGTGAAGCATCACGGGGCATCGCACATGGCGATGATCATGAGCGGAACCCAGATGACCTCCGCTGCGTCGTTTGCGGCATTCCAGCACGTGTTCAACGACATCGCCAAGCCGCTGAAGGCCGAGACCGCGCTCAACAGCCATCCAGGCGGCCTGGTCAACACCCTTCCGACGATGGCGGCGCTTCGCCAGCAGTATCCGGCAGGCGCTCACCCCTACCTCCTTGGTGAAGAGCGGTTCGGCCGGTACATGGCGATCATGCTCGAGTGCGGCAGCGCGCGACTCGCCGCGCTGGCGCCTGGCACGCGCTGATGACGCCGACAACGTACGAGAGATGGGAGAACACATCATGCGCCCGATTCGACTGATCCTCGCAGCGCTCGTTCTGTTGAGCCCGTTGTATGCGTTCGCGCAGGCCCCGAGCATCTTCGCTCCAGGTCAAGAGGTGACGGACTACGTCAGCAAGGCAGACTATTTCAGCGTCAACCTTCCAGCTGCGCCCAAGATTCAGGAGATCACCTACCCCTCCGAATATCGAATCACCTTGCCGGGGCGCGTCTATGCATCCGACGCAGGCCGGAACCGCTACTCGGTCACCGTGATCGACTACAGGGACGCGATAAAAATTCACGAGGCGCGAAACGCCAAGTGCATGGAGGACGCAGGAGCCAATCGTCCCGGTCTCACACCGCAGCAGCGCAGAGACGCGGTTGGCGACGCCTGCCAGGACGACGGTCCGGAGGAGATGCACGGCGCGATCATGTACGCGACGTGGAATTTCGTTCAAAAGGCCGCCAAGGTGACGCATCTTGCGGATTACAACACGGACCTTGTTCAAGGCAATGAGATTCACCTCATCAACCCCGATGAATCCCGCACCTACGCAACAGTCCACATGCACGAAAACCGTCTCTACATCACGCAGGCAACCGTACCCAAGGGCGCGCCGGCGGCGAACTGGTTTCAGATCTCGCTCCGATTCCTCGACGCTCAGTACAACCCGGTCCGCTACACGTGGGATGGCTTTCAGCTCTACGCGAATGGAAGGCCGACCCCCCGTGCCGGGCAGGGCGGCGGCGGTCAGGGTGGCCAGGGGCCAGGTGCGCAGGGTCAGGGCCAACAGGGCGGGGCGCAGGGTCAGGGTCAGCCGGGGCGGTGATCGCAATGCAAAATGCAAAATGCAAAATGCAAAATGAGATTTCAAATTGCACAATTCAATTTTGCATTTTGCATTTTGCATTTTGAATTCTTGGAGGGTGAGCATGCAGCGGACATTGTTGGGCCTTGCGGCCATGAGCGTGATGTTGGTGGCGTTGCCGGCGGGGGCACACCATTCCCATAACGCCTACGAAGTCACGAAGTGGACGACGATGGAGGGGACGGTCACAGAAATCCACTACCTCCTCCCCCATTCGTGGGTCTACATCGAAGTCAAGGATGCGAAAGGCGGGGAGCCCACCGTGTGGGCGCTTGAAGCCGCGGGGCCCATGGCGATCACGAGAAACGGCGTGAAGAAGGAAGACGTCAAGCCGGGCGACAAGATCAATGTGCGGTGCCATCTGCTCAGGGATGGCTCCCCCGGCTGTCTGCTCGGGTTCGTGACGCCCACGCATGGTGATCAAGCGCGAGGCCATGGCGTCGAACATCAGTGGGACTAGGTCATTGCTTTTTCGGCGTCGTGCGCGGGTGGGGTACACTGCGCCGGTCCGCCTGACTGCGGACCCGATTACCATAAGAGCTCAGGAGGATAGGCCCATGCGTGTGAATCCGGTCCTGCCGGCGTTACTGCTGGTTGTTTCGGGACCTGCCTTCGCCCAAGGCCAGGAGTCGGATCCGATCAAGTACGTCAGCAAGGCCGACTACTTCTCGATCGATTTTCCAACTGCGCCGAAGGTGCAGGAGATCACCTACCCCGACGAGTATCGGATCACCTTGCCTGGGCGCGTCTATACGTCGGACGCGGGCCGGAACCGCTACAAGGTCACGGTGATCGACTACAGGGACGCCCTCAAGATACACGCGGCGCGAAATGCCAAGTGCTTCGAGGATGCGGGAGCCAATCGTCCCGGCCTCACGGTTCAGCAACGCAGAGACCTGGTTGGAGACAGTTGCCAGGACGACGGCGTGAAAGACATACGCGGCGCGATGATGTACGCGACATGGAATTTCGTCGAGAAGGCGGCCAAGGTGACGCACCTTGCGTACTACAACTCGGACCTGATCGAAGGACATGAGATCCATGTCATCAACCCTGATGAATCCCGCACCTACGCGGTCGTCCACATGCATGAGAACCGCCTCTACATCGCGGAAGCCACCGTACCCAAGAACGCGCCGGCGGCGAACTGGTTCCAGATCTCCATACAGTTCCTTGACGAGCAGTACCGGCCGGTCCGCTACTCGTATGACGGCCTGATGATCTACTCAAACGGATATCCGAAGCCCCCCCGCGCGGGCCAGGGTCGGCAGGGCGGTCAGGGCGCCCAGGGCCAGGGTCAGCCCGGGCGGTGATCCCGATGCAAAATGAATCTTGAGTTCGTTGGAGGGTGAGCATGCAGCGGAAGTTCTTCGGACTGGCGGCCCTACTCGTGGTGTCGGTGGCGGTGCCCCTGTCGGCGCACCATTCCCACAACGCCTACGAAGTCACGAAGTGGACGACCATGGAGGGGACGGTCACGGAGATCCATTACCTCCTCCCGCATTCGTGGGTCTATCTGGAGGTCAAAGACGCGAAAGGCGGAGAGCCGGCTGTGTGGGCGCTTGAAGCCGCCGGGCCCATGGCGATCATCAGAAACGGCGTGAAGAAGGAAGACGTCAAGCCTGGTGACAAGATCAGTGTGCGATGCCATCTGCTCAGGGATGGCTCGCCCGGCTGTCTCCTTGGGTTCGTGACGCCCGCACATGGTGATCAGGCGCGAGGCCACGGCGTTGAACACCAGTGGGATTAGAGGTAAATCCCAAATCCCAAATCCCAAATCCCAAGTTTCAACCACCAACTCCCAATCCCAAGACGCCTTGGGAGTTGGGAGTTGAGATTGGGAATTGGTGTGGCTACTGCGAGCCGCCGGCCGTCGCCATCGCGGCGAGTCTCGCCCGCGCGCACTCGAGCATGATGTCCGAGTAGCGGCCAGCCTTCGCTGCGCTCATCAGCAGTGGGTGATTTCCCGTCGGATAGTTGTCGCGGACACCTTCCATCGCGGTCAGGCTGTTCATCAGGATGTCCGGGTGGCTGCCGAGAAACGTCTCGACGCGCTGAGCCTTCGCATAGTCCGTGAAGACGTGCTTGAACGAATCAAGCGACTCCTGCGTCGGCATCTGCGTGCCGCTCATGATCATCACCATGTGCGTCTGCCCCTTGAACTTCGCGGGCACGATCATGCCGATGGTCCCGGGCGTGTGACCGGGCAAACGCACCAGCGTCACTGTGGTATCGCCGAGCGTCAGCTTCTCTCCGTCGGTGACATCCATGTCGGGCTTCGCCTGAGGACGGTCAGGACGGACCGCGCGCGCGATGGCGTCCCAGTCGGGCATCGCCGCGAGCACCTTGGCGCCGTACTTGGTCTGCAGGTACGACGCGCCGCCGGTGTGATCGTTGTGGCCGTGCCCGAGAAGGACGTACTTGATCTGCGCCGGATCGAGACCCGCCTTCTTCATTTCCGGTTCAATGACATTGGTCGCGTCGGCGGTGCTGTTCAACGTGTCGAACAGGATGATGCCGGCGCTGGTGGGGACCGCCCAGGCGCCGACGTCGTTGAAGCCGACGTAGTACAGGTTGTCGAACAGCTTAATCGGGCCGACCGGTTCCGTCGGGATCCGCGGCAACCCGGCCGCCTGGCGCGCCAGGGCGACGCGCTGCGGGCCGGTGGCGGTGCAGAACCACTTCGCTTCCGCGGCCATATCGGAGCCGCCAATCTTCATCGCGGCGGCAACATGTGCCTGGGCGTCCTTCGATTCCGCGAATTGCTTCGCAGTCGGGAACTCCGGACGCGCGGCCTGTCCGCCTCCGCGGCCGGCGCCCTGTGACTGCAATGCGGCCACCGCGCAAGTGGCAACGATTACGATTCCGGTCAACATACTCTTCAACATCGAGCCTCCCTCATTTCGCCCCAACCCAGGGGCGACTCCCTGAAATCGACCTGCGGCGGATGATATACCGCCCCGGGGCCCGAACGAACCGCCCGGCGACCCTTGGCCCCCGGACCCGTGATATCCTCCTCACCCTACAGGACATCGCGCGCGTTCATTCCGGCAAGCCCCGGGATCACGCGGCCGGCGCACCTCAGGTGCGACCGGGCGCGACATCAACCCCAGCGCCCTGGGGGACACAGTCTAAGAACTACCTGAAACGAACAACGATCACGCGGTGAAGGAGCAGGAGGTACATGTATATGCGGCTGTCGGACCTCGGTGTGCGGCGTGCGTTATGGCTCGTTCTGAGCCTGGTGCTGATGAGCACCGAGCTGGCGTTTGCGCAGGGCACGAGCACGTTCAACGGGCGGGCCCTGGATCAGGGTGACGCGGTCCTGCCAGGGGTGACCGTCACGGTCACCAACACGAGTACCGGCGTGGTGCGTACGAGCGTCACCAACGCCGAGGGGGTGTTCTTCTTACCGGGGCTCGATCCCGGCATCTATAACATCCAGTCGGAGCTGCCCGGGTTCCAGACGTCGGTCCGGGAACGCGTGACGTTGGCGGTCAATACGACGATCACGATCGACTTCAAGCTTGCGCTGGCGAACGTCACCGAAGCCGTCACCGTCACGGGCGACGCTCCGCTGATCGAAGTGACGCAATCGAAGGTCGCGTCGAGCATCGAGGCCAGGGAGCTCGAAAGTCTCCCGATGATCACGCGCAACCTCAGCGGCATGCTCGCGCTGCTGCCGGGCGCGGTCCAGATCGCCCCGACCCACCGGAGCAAGGAAAATGTCGGGAGCGTCTCGTACGGGGGCAGCTCGGGCACGAACGTGATCCCGAACGTCGACGGGGCGGACAACAGGGACAATCAGTTCGGCGGACCGCTGATGACGTACACGGCGGAGGGTATGGAGCAATTCCAGCTTGCCACGAGTCAGTTCACCGCCGCCGACGGGCGCGGCGCGGGTGCGGCGTTGACGATGGTGACCAAGTCGGGGACGAACGCGTTCCACGGCTCAGGGTTCGTGTTCGAGCGCGATGACGCCCTGCAGGCCAAGGACTACTTCACGGAGGTCGCTAACCGCGACAAGGTCCCGTACAGCCGCCAGCAGTTCGGCGGATCACTCGGAGGGCCGATCCTACGTAACCGCGCCTTCTTTTTCGGCGCAGCCGAAAAGGTCAGAGAGGATCTTCGAGTGACGGTGCCCGATAACCTGTTCAAGGAGCAGGAAGTACTCGTGGCCGCGACAAGGGCCGGGGCGTTGCCATCCGGGCTCGTGAACCCAAACCATCCCACGGCGGGGCCGCGGCCGTTGAGCCTCCTGATGTACACGTTGAAAGGCAACGCGCAGGTCACCAACACGCAGGGCTTGATGTTCCGCTACGCGGGACAGCGCGACTACCGGGACGCGGTGGTCTTCAGCCCGGCCAACGACAATCGCGAGCCGGAGAACAGCGCCATCAGGATGTGGAGCGCTGTCGGTCAGCATAGCTGGGTCATGGGAAACCGGGGATTGAATCAGATCACCGGACAGATCAACAGTCTGTATCGCCTCAGTGATGCGACGAGCGCCATCACGGGCGAGCACTACACGCGGGATTTCCCCAACGTGAAGATATTCCCGCCTCGCCTGTCGTTCCCCACCGTCAATACCGGCGCGGGAGGCGGAGCCGGATCGATCACTGATACCCAGCTCATTCAGATCAAGGACGACGTCTCGCTGCAAATCGGGACGCATGCGCTGAAGCTGGGAGCCAATTTCAACTATCTCAACGACATCGGCCTGATGAACGGCAACGAGCACTTCGCGACGCTGGCGTTCTTCGACGATCCATCGGTGATCTTCAGCAACAGCAACGGGCGCTATCCCCAGGGCTTCCAGACGCCCGGCATCGTACGGACGTGGCAGCAGGCCAACCCTGTCCTCGCGGACTCGCTCCTTGACGCACAGCAGGTCATGACGTGGTTCCAGGACGACTGGCGGCTAAAGGACCGTCTCACGTTGAACTTGGGTATCCGCTGGGATGCCGATTTCAACTTCTACGATCAGCAGCATTTCGAGAACAACGCCACGCGGCTGGCGCTACTGGCCATTGGAGATCCACACACGGCGCTGCCGAAAACGCCGATGAAGGACTTCTCGCCTCGGGTCGGTTTTGCCTACGATCTGTCGGGCGATGGGCGGCGGGTGCTGCGGGGCGGGTACGGCTTGTACTTCGATGAGTTCAACATCAACGGGGGGAACGTCTCGGACATTTTCTCGCAGAACAGGCGACCCCTGAACGTCCTGGCGACGCGGACGAACACGGCGATTGGCGTGGGACAGCTGGCGACGTACCGCCTGGGCATCGACCCGTTCCCGGCGCAGCCGACCGAATCGAACACGTTGCCGCTCGGCGCCACGGGCCAGATTCTGGACTCCAACTTCACGGATCCTCGCAGCCACGTGGCGCATATCGGCTATGCCCACGAGCTGGCGAACAACACCAGCGTATCGGTTGACTTCACGCACTCGATGGGACGGAACGAGTTCAGGACGCTGAACATCAATCCAATCGTGAACGGCACGCGCGTGTTGGCCCCGGCGTTTGCCCGCGTTTTTGGAGCCGCCAACTACCTCAACGCCGTCAACGTCTTCTGGGCGGGGAACAAGTCCCAGTACGACGCAATGACGATCAAGCTCCAGCGGCGCCTGTCGCGAGTGACGCTCCAGACGCACTACACCCTCGCGCGCGCGTATGCGTATGGCGGGGTGTCGATGGCACGGGGCGGCGCCCCGGCGCCGCAGGACGCGTTTGCTCCGCTGGCGGACGGCGAATGGGGCCCGACGGGGAGCGACGAGCGCCACCGCTTCGTGGCGATCGGTGTGTTCGATCTGGGGTACGGCATCCAGCTCTCGCCGATCGTCCAGTTGGCGAGCGCCCGCCCGTACCAGCTGACGGCCGGCGCCGACCTCAATGCGGATGGGACCAACAACGACCGCTACATCGATCCGGCCACAGGTCGACAGGTGTCGTACAACGCGGGACGGGGCGACCCGACGTACCTGTTCGACCTGCGCACGACGAAGTTCTTCAATCTCGGCGCGGGGGACTCCCGAAGGGTCGGGGTATTTGTGGAGGCCTTCAATTTGTTCAACACCGCCAATTTTGGCGGTCAGTACTCGGGGAATTCCCGGAGCACGAATTTCCGGCAGCCCACGGACTACGTGCCCGGTATCGGCTACGCGCGCCAGCTCCAGCTCGGCGCCCGGTTCACCTTCTAAGCCGACGAACGCGACAAGAGGCCGTCTGCAGCCACGAGCTGCGACGGCCTCTTCTCCTTCTCTCTCTTACCTCACGGCTTTACGACGATGTAGCGGCCGGCGCCCTGACGCGACGCGCCAGCGAGTTGGGGAACGCGCGACAATCGGCCAGCAAGGTCGGCGGGAAGCGCGACCACGGCATCGCTGGGAAATGGCTGCATCGCGGCCAGCTGTTCCACGCTGACGCTTTGGATCTGATTCTCGCGTAGTTCGCGTCGCACGTCAGGCCGGAGGTAATACACGAACGATACGCGCCCGTCCATGATGTAGATCGTGTGTGGAAGCCGGCCCGGTGTGCTGAAGTATCCGGCCAGATCGCGCGCCGAGTGTGCCTGCGCGAGAGGCGGCCCGAGCAACGCGAACGCCAGTACATACGTCATGCCGGTGGCAACGACCAGTCTCGGCCATGCATGCGCGGCCGGGCGCCTCCGGAGGGAGTTCAGCAGCCACAGCCACACGGCGCTCAAGACGGCGAACGCGACCGCCTCGCCTGCCCTGACCGGCTGATCACCGAAACGGCTCGCCGCCCACGGCGTCAGCGCAGCAATGACGAAAAAGAGGGCGGCGTGGACCAAGGCCCTGGCGCGCAGTGGATGAGCGGATGCGTCCCGCGATTCGGCAGACAACGCGAGAACCCAGGAACGCGACGCGAGGATCGCGATTGCAGGCATTGCCGGCAGCAGATAGGTGACGGCTTTCGATCCCGAGAGGCTGAGTAACACGACCGCTCCCAGGAGCCATGTCCACAGCAGTATTTCCGCGCTTCCCCCTATCCCCTTCCCCCTTCCCCCTATCCCCTTCCCCCTTCCCCCTTCCTCTAACCCCTTCCCCCTTCCCCCTATCCCCTTCAGGTGCACATACAGGATCCACGGCAGACCGCCGCCGACAGTGAGCGGAACGTAGAACCACCATGGCTGCCCGGCGTGACGCTGGGTGTCCGTGGCAAACCCCAGGAGATGCCGATCGATGAAGTAGTACCGGAGGTATCCCGGCTCACGCGCCTCCATCACGAGGTACCACGGCAGAGCGATGACAACGGCAATGGCAAGCACCGCAATCCCCTGCCACGCAACGGTCCATGTGATCCCGCGTGTCAGGAGCAGATACGCGCCGTAGCCGATCCCGACGATCGCGACGCCCTCAAGTCCCTTGGTCAGAACCGATACTCCGAGGGCAACCCCTGCAAATCCCAAATCCCAAATCCCAAATCCCAAATCCAAACGTTGGGGTTTGGGATTTGGGATTTGGGTTTTGGGATTTACCCGCGCTCGCCACAGCAAACCCAGGGCGAGATTCGTGAACGGCACCAGCGCCATATCGTGCACCGGCGCCTGCGCCAGCAGGAACGGCAACACCATCGTCGCGTAGCACGTTGCGGCAGCCAGCCCGGTTGCTCGATCGAAGAGCACCCGAGCAAGCCAGCCGGTCGTGACAATGCCAAGGAGCGCGAACAGCATCCCCGGCAGTCGCGCCGCCGCGGGGCCCATGCCGAACGCGCTGATCGACGCCAGCTGTGTCCAGAAAAACAGGATCGGTTTGTCGAGAAACGCGCGGCCAAGGAAACGCGGGACGAGAAAGTCGCCGCGATCGTGCATCTCCTGGGCGATGACCGCGTGGAGGCCTTCGTCGGGATCAGTAAGGGGGGCGTCGAGGAAAAGCGGACCGAGGTAGAGGACGGCGGCGAGACAGACAACGAGCGGCGCCGTGATCCTCGCGATCGTGTCAGGGATCGGGGATCGGGGATCGGGGATCAAGAACTTTGACCGGAGACCGGGATCGGAGATCAAACGCTTTTGATCCCTGATCCCTGATCCCAGATCCCTTCGAAG
>Ga0070698_100004491_pt1 | contig 15343 bp, 14 predicted proteins | sample KBSK1502metaG_FD_65477 | JGI IMG/M metagenome (GOLD analysis project Ga0070698, IMG submission 65477) | Corn, switchgrass and miscanthus rhizosphere microbial communities from Kellogg Biological Station, Michigan, USA - KBS K1-50-2 metaG | ecosystem: Host-associated > Plants > Roots >...
CGGACACGAAGGGACGAAGTAGAACTTTTGGTAGAACTTTTGTATACAAGTAGATCCATTCACCTGTAAGCTGTTCATAATCAAGAGTCCCCGTAGTTCAACGGATAGAACGGAGGTTTCGCTACGAACCACTATGGTTGGACTTCGACTTCGCTACCGGGACAAAATAACCGACGGTTCTGACCGGAATAGCCTGAAATTGTGGCCGCACATTTAGGCCTTTGGGTCAGCAAAAAGGCATGGCTCGGCAACAAAATGGCAACACACTACTCCGTCGCTTTTTGTTGCCACATTGTTGCCACTTTTGAATACGCTTCGGTTCGATCTTGTGCGGCTTTGTACGCTGTTCTCCGAGAGACGAAAATTTCGCGTAGGGAAAAATTTGGTTTTCAAGACCGGTGCATTAAACCGCTCTGCCATCCCTCCGGAATCGAGCAACGCCAACAATGCCACGGGAGTACGGATTGGCAAATGATCTTGGGCTAGATAGCAATCAGATAGACGCTGCGTGTCTGTTTAAGTACCGGTTTCAAAATAAATGAATCGAAACAAACTGTTCTAAACTCTTCTCTTTAAAGAGCGGCGGAATTCTGCTGCCGGAGCCTACATCGCTCACAAAATCTTCCGCTACGGCGGATGAGCGATGCAGGCTGGCTCGATTTGACGCACGCGGCCCGATCCCTCATGATCGGCGTATGCCGAGAAAGATCGGACTGCTCTTTTCAGGACAAGGTGCACAGCAAGTTGGAATGGGGAAGGATTTGGCCGGCCGTTACGCAGTTGCGGCGAATCTTTTCGCGGAAGCTGATCGCCGATTGGGCAGACCGCTGAGTCAGCTCGCCTTTGACGGTCCGATGGAAGAGTTGACCAAGACGCGGAATTGCCAGGTCGCGCTTTATGTTCATGGTCTGGCGGTGTTACGGGTGATCGAGGAAGAGGCCGGCCCAATCCCCGCCGTTGCTGTTGTCGGGCTTTCTCTGGGTGAGTTTACGGCGCATGCAGCCGCGGAGACCTTCGATTTTGCGACCGGTCTACACTTAGTTGCACAGCGAAGCCGTTTTATGGACGAGGCCTGCAACGAAACGAGGGGAACAATGGCGGCATTCGTGGGCGGCGAAGAATCGCTCATCCGCCAAGTCGCAGCGGAGGCTGACGTCGATATAGCCAACTTGAACGCACCGGGACAGATCGTTTTGTCAGGCGAAATCTCCAAAGTCGAGAACGCGATCGCGATCGCCAAAGAGAGAGGGGTCAGGCGAGCGGTACCCTTAACGGTGGCCGGCGCTTTCCATTCCCGGCTGATGAGCAGCGCTAAACAACGGCTCCAGGCTGAGCTGGCTGCAGCCCCCATTCGGACTCCTCGCTTGACGGTGGTGGCGAACGTCACGGGTTCGCCGGTGCATGACCCGGCAGAGATTCAGGCGACCTTGAGCGATCAGGTGACAGGTTCGGTTCGATGGGTACAAAGCATCGAATACCTGATCGATCGAGCCGGCTGTGATCTGTTCCTGGAGCTTGGCCCAGGTTCGGTTCTTGCCGGGTTGGTGACCCGGATTCGAAAAGGGGCTGAAGTATTGTCTATCGATAATCTAGCGAGCCTGGAAGAAGCATTACCAACTATCCGAGCTGCTGCTGGATAGATCTATTTCCTCCCAACGGAGGAGTCAGACGGCCGCGCGGACAGTAACCGCGCGGCAAACCGATAGTACAGAGCAGACAATGCTACCAGAATGCCTCCCAGTACCGCGCACGATAATATGCGATAGGGAGCACTCACTTCGGCCGTATCGAAGATAAGTACTTTCCCAACCGTGATGAATAGGAGGACGATCGCGCACATCCGGTAAAACTTGCGTTTCCAGAAAATGCCGGTCACGAGCAAGGAGGCGGCAAGGAGTGTCCAGAGGATCGAGAATGCGGCCAACGTGACCGGGAAGGCCCATTCCCAGCTGAGGCGTGCGAGTTCTCCATTGAGGAAACCGAACAAGCTCAGCAGCCCAATAATTTCAAACCAATGAGCCAGACCGGGGTGGACTCCATTCACCATGCCGCGGGAGGCCAAGCACCAAACCGCTAATAGGCACGCGATCACGAACAATCCGACCAGCCAACGAGAAAAGAGATCGTCGACAAATCGCTCATTGGCCAAAGAGAAGCCAGGAATGTCGACATCGACGAAAAGAAATCGAAATGTTACGATGACTCCGAGGATAATCGTACCTTGCAAAAGTACGCGATCCTTCGCTTTGGCCGCAATCCAGTAGGTAGCGATCATCTGAGCGGCCCAGAAAAGGGTTGTCCATTTATCCGAAAGGATCACTGCCCAGGTCAGCAGCAGATAGATCAAGCCCTGCGCAATCAACCAGGTTACGGCTGGTCCGTATGAGCTGGGCGGCCCCGGCCGCGCGCCTTCCGAACGACGCCAGAATACCAAAGCTAGTGACAGAGCAACAACTGAGTATGCAAGGGTAACGATGGACAACGGATTTTTGTCGTACTGCAGAAGCTCGGCCGACTTCCAGACGCAAAGCCAGCCGTTGATCAGGGCGATGAAAATCCCGGTGAACCGCCAGCCACCGATCCAGGAACCGGTCCGGAGAAACGGAAAGATCGAGTAGAGGAAAAAGGACAACTGGGTGAAGCAAAAGGCGTATCCCCATTGCTCAGGAGTTGGATGAGTAGATGACCACACCTGGAATGCGATCCAGCTCAATATCGCTCCAATCCACGAGAGGGAGGACCAACGCTTCACGTAGGCCAACAGCGTGGTGGCAATATTGAGAGCGGACAGGTAGCCAAAGAATACCCAATTACCGATCTCGTCGGAATGGAACAACAGCGGTGATAAATAGCCGCCCAGAAAACTCAGCACCCCCAAAACTCGAGAATCCCACAAAAACGAAATGAGGAGTCCGACCGTACTAACAATTAGCACGACGAATATGGTGAGCCCATCGGGCAAGAGCCGATAGATCTGGTTGGCGGCATAAACGCTGAGATAGAGGGCACCCAAACCCAGAGCAGCAAAGCTAATGTCCAATCCGGCCCATCTACGGCGGCGGCAAATCTCGCCTCCGCCAATCAGCAAGATTCCCACCAGCATGCCAAAGGTGATTTGAATCGGAGGTCGGATCCATTGTTCATCGAAGGCATACTTAAGAAAGAAGCCAATCGCCAATAGCAGTACGAACACGCCAATTCCGAGAAACCATCGTTGACCCAAAGTCACCTCGGCGGAGCGAGGTGGAGGAGTGTCCTTGTTTCCGGCCGGCGAAGTGGCCGATTCACGCCGAGCTTGGATCGATTGAGCTGGGAGCGGTGGCGGCATTGGAATCGGCGGCGGAGCCGGTCCGATTGAGTTCCGGACCAGGCTCGATCGAAAATCACTCAAAAGCCCGCGAAGCTCGGAAACCTCTTTCTGAAGCGTTTCGACCTGTCGATGAATCTGCAGATCCAATCCGCAATTTGGGCAAAATGCGTCACCCGATTCGGCTTGGCATTTCGGGCAAACCATAGGTCAACCAAAGGCGCAATTTCTTGAGCGTTTTCTTATTCCCAGGGACTTCGGAAGGCGCCAGTTTCCCGATATTGGCGTGCGCCATGCACAAATTTGGCAATCTCAGAAAGCCAGGTGAGCCGTTGCTCTGCATCCATGCTGGCAAACTCGGTATGACCATCGAAATCTTCCGATCCCAGTTTCGTCCAGACAGCCAAATCGATTCCCACTGGACTACTCTCTCTTTGGTTCTCCATCGGATACTGGTTTATCATCGTCGATTTCTGTCAGGGCTTTAATGTCGTTCATGTCCTTTTCACGGACAGGACGGACGCGACTTTTCATCTCGATCAGTTTGCGGCGTGAAGCAACCCGAATGGTTCTGCCTCGAATATTCAAAGCATGAGCGTCTGCGACCAGATCGTCAAAGCTATTCTCCCGGGTCAAGAACATGTCGATCTGCCGGTAAGGTTCCTGTGGATTCCAAAACGTGAAAACGAGCGCATTTTTTTCTCGAATAAGCTCCTCTACCCGCGCGGCATCCAAAATAGTATCGGCTGGAATTGGCGCCCGTGGAACCAATCGCAGCTGATCGAGAGCGGACAAAAAGCATCTCAGATTATGCGGATCGAGGGAAACCGCAACGTCCAGGTCGAGAGTCATCCTCTCCACCCCGTGCAGGACAGCAGCAACTCCTCCAGCAACAACAAAATCGACTCCGCGATCTTGTAACGTGCAGAGGATCTCGATCAAATGACTTTCATGGGAGCGCTCCGTCGAAGCCATATTGCATTGAACCACGGTCCTTGGCGCGAATCTAGTAGACGCACTAGCAGCCCGTTGGACTTAGAGATCGAGCGACATGGTAGATAGTGGTTATAATGACAAAACGGCTGGCCGTGAGGACGGGCTGCTGAAAGTTCGCTACGCGAACAGAAATAAGACACACATTTTTCCAATTTACCTCAAACAATGCCGCGGGGCGCTCGTGCACAGTAGACGTACCTTCCAGGTGCGGAACGAGCAGCCCTCGCAGCTGGAAGCCGCGGCTACTCTGCCGTTCGCCGGTAGTTCGGTTCTCCGCGAAGCGGAGTTTGAGGAGCCCCGGACCGCCTGCTGCGCCAAGCAATTTTTTGACCGTGACCGAACACTCTGCTATGATCATTTTTCAGTCGTCCGACTCTGGAAGCCCATGCTACGAAAAACCGTTATTGGCGTTTCTTTTCTTGCATTTGTCGGCCTCGGCATCATTTCGCTCTCAGACTGCTCGATACCGCGACTGGAGGTTTTCCGGACGGCATTATTCAAAAGCCAGGGTTTGATGCTCAAAGCGATCTGTTTCAGCAGCGCGAATGTAGCTGATAAGTTTTCCGGGATCTGCTGGCGGCATGTGCCGTGTTCCTGGAACTTCATCCATGGAAAGATTCGAATCGAGATTTTACAACCGACTACCTGCTCCGCGCCGAGCAGGTCTTTGAGCCCGACCGAGCCACAGACGGCCGGCGAAGATTTCCAGGTCAGAATCGTGGTGGACCCGTCGTAGTCCGCTTTTCTGCACCAACTGCTGGTTAGCACAAAGGAGAGATACGTTGGGTGTCGACGGCAAAGCGGTTTGCCGAAAAGCGAACTAATAAATGCCGCAGGGCGGCATGAGCAGACATCAGCTCAATCGTCGCCCCACTTCTGCTTGAGCGAGTCCTTCGCGCGATCCTTCTGGTCATCGAGCTGATCCATCTTATCTTCGAGCACCTTTTTCTTGTATTTCCACTGCTCTTTGACTGTACCAGAGCTATGATCGATCCAGTACTCGAAATACTTCTTCTCCTGCTTCATCGCGTTCTTCCGGGCGTCCCAATCTGAATCGAACTTGCGGTACGCCTCTTTCTTTGCCTGTTCCCATTGCTCTTTGGTGCGATACACCGGAGTCGCTGATACGCGAGGACGGCTGATAGCGGCCGATGGGCTCGGATTAGGCGTTGCTTGAACTGTCGCATTTCCATGAAAGACCGTATTGGTTGGCTTGGAGACTCCGACCGCCGTGGGCGAAGCGGTTGGTTGCGGCGGATTAGTTTGCGCCGTGGGAACATTTTGGTTGGCTCCGTTGGACTGATTCGCCTCCGAAACACCTTCGCCGAAAGTGAATTGCATCACCTGCCGGTGGTCCGCTTGAATTTCCGCAGTTCGGCTCTGATCAGGAGACCCGGATGTCTTAACGATTACTTGGTGCTTACCGGGTGGCAAAATGCCCTCGATCGGCACCCGGCCGAGGTTGACGCCGCCAATCAGCACCTCGGCGTCCGTGCGGTCTGCGGTGATCGAGAGCAAACCGTAGGTGTGCTTAAACTCGATCACCGAGTTTCCGTCGGGATCAGGAGTAAACACTTGAGTAACGGGAGCTAAGGAGCCGATTTTCGATGTCAGCTCCACTTGCCCCAACGGCAGAGTGTAGTTCAGGGGTGTCTTGCCGATCGCTCCGCCGGCTAAGTAGATTGTCGCGCCGGACGGATCACTTTTCAGGGACACATTTGCTCCCTGGAACGTGTGCTGGATAGCTACCGAAGCGTTGGCCGCGAGATCAACATCTTCAACGATATCCGGCCAACCGGGCCGCTGGATTTTTACCTGATATTTGCCGGCAGGCATATTCTGCACGGTTAATGGCGAAATCCCAGACGTCCTCTTGTTCTCTGAATCTACTATCTGAAATGGAACTCCGGGCGGATTCGTTTTGATAATGAACTGCCCGACATCTCTCACCAGGACGATCGGCGCGAGGTTATTGATCGAATCATTGCTTATATCCGCTTCGACGGAGCGGGGTTGATAGCCTGGAAATTCAATTTCAAGGACCTGTCTACCGACCGGGAGCTCATACTTGACCAGCGGCGTCTTACCAAGTTCGCGCCCGTTCGATTTGACGGTCGCTCCGTCCGGTTTGCTTGTGATAGTAACGAAACCTTGGTGAATTGTCGGTTTTACCGGCTCGGATTTATGCAGAAAGATGCTGATCGCCAGAACTCCAGCCACGGCGACCAAAAGAAACACCCCGACAACCGCGGTTACGATTCGGAGAAGCAATCGAGAAGTTCTCGGTTGCTCTTCTAATTCTCGATCTGGGGCAGGTTCGGTCTGGGCCGCAGGGTAATCATCGGAAAGCGGTGGCGGCATTCCCGCCGGCACCGAAATTGCGCCCCGCTTGGCCTGAGTCTCCGCCTGATCAAGGGCAGACAAAAAATCAATAGCAGAGCCAAAACGGGTTGGATCGACCAACGCAGGCCGTAGGATAGCGTTGCCCGCCTCGGAAAGAGCAGAAAGAGGGCTGAAGCGAACGTTGGGCGCTAGCGTCTGAGTCTGTCTGCTGGCGCCGCCGAGCAATTCGTAGATCATGTGAGCCAATTGTTGCGGCGCAGTTCGGGTTGTCGCGTGCAGACGGCCTGGAACGATTGTTTGAGCGGACCCAGCAAACTGACTGTGCAGAGCTGTACCCAAGCTCAAAGTATCGAGCTTGACCAGAAATGGAGGCCATTTGGTCACGGCCAATCGCTGGAGCTCAAAAATGTTATCGCTGGGATCGGCCGGATCGACATATACGTGCCGCAGTGTGAGATCCGTTTTCAGAAGATTTTTGTTCGAGACAAAGTCAAGGACCTTGGCTAGAGGGCGGACCAAGCGCAGCGTTTCCTCCCACCCGAGCAGTCGACGCGCGCGCAGAAGATCCTGAAAAGAAAAGCCTCGCACCCATTCGCTTAACAGAACAAACCCACGATCCGAGGATTCGATTCCGTATACTTCCGTCAGGCTCGGATGACGAATATTTTTTAATCGACCGATTTCGGCTTTAAGATCACTCGTCTGTTGCGTATCGAATCGACCGGTTACGATAAACGGTCGGAGGGCAAGCACGCTGGTTGATTGCAAGTCCTTTGCTTTGAAGATCGTCGCATCCAGAGGCGATTGGCCGAGGATTTCGTAACGATTCTGAATGATCTGGCCAGTCACAAACCCGTCAGTGCCACTCGAAGTAGATGCCGCCGAATCTTGAAAATCGGCGGCGAGGATGTTCGGGTTGGCGCCCTTTAAGTCCGTGAGTCCCTCATCCAGTGCTTGCTTGATTTCAAGCGGAGCCTGGAATCGATCGGCCGGTTTTTTCGCCAGACACTTCTGGAGAATCCGCGCCAATCGAGGATGGAAAGTTGCTAAAACATCCGATGGAAGCGGCGATCCGAGGTGCTGATGGATCACACTCGCCATCGATCCTTGGAAGGGCGGTTTCCCGGTAAGCATAAACCATAAGGTCGCTCCCAAGGAATAAATATCGGAACGGATATCGATATCTCGCTCTTCGAGTTGTTCTGGACTGGCAAAGTGCGGCGTACCGACAAAACCACCACTGGTAACCGTCACGGATTGATCGGCGCCGGACGAAAGCGATTTCGCCAATCCAAAATCGATTACTTTGACCAGCAGATGGTCTTCGTCTTCATCACGAACCAGCATGATGTTGGACGGCTTAATATCCCGATGAACGAGCTTCTGTTTGTCTGCGGCAATCAAGGCTCGCGCGACCTGGCGAGTGATTCGCACTGCGAGGGAGGGGTCTAATGAACCCTCTTGCTCGACCCGGTGTTCCACGGTCTCTCCCTCCACATATTCCATTGCGTAGAAGAAGCTGTCCGAGACATTTCCCAGATGGAAAACGGAGGCAACATTGGGATGTCGAAGCTGAGCTGCGGCACGCGCTTCTCGCAGAAATCGCTGCCGGGCCGTCTCGCTATTCAGAAACTGCGGATTGATGACCTTCAGGGCGACATCGCATCGCAGGTTCGTATCGAAAGCCTTGTAAGTGACTCCCATCGCACCCCGTCCCAACTCCCAGAGCGACCCATCCGGCCGCCGCAGAACTTGGAAATGTTCGAATTTTTCCGTTTCAGGCACGCGTTAACCCCTCCCGGGCAAGGGCCCCATAAGTCGATGAGGCGCGATTGATGATAAACACGTCACTCGGGCTTGTCGATCACCAGCCGATTCGGATCGGTAGCCTTCGGATCGCGAAAAATCCGCGGAGGATTTGTTGAGATTGCTTTGTATCCGGTGAGGACAAACTCAGGATAGAATGCATTCGATGAGGGTTCATAGACAGTCTGGCCTGAAAAATACCCATCCAGCCGATATTCGCTGTTATTATCGTAACCCATGGCGTTTGCCTGCCGATCGGGCGCCAAAACCTTTTGTTCGTTCAGCATCACCAATTGAGCGCTACTCCAGGGCTGTTGTGGTCGTCGCACATAGCCCCAAAAAAAATAATACCGGCGATAAAAACGACGGCCGATGTAGTAATCGCCTCGTTGTTCTGCGGCGATACGCTGCGCCACTTGCGCTTTGGTCCGCTGGAACTCATCGGTAGCACAACTCGACACCAAGACTGCGAGCGCCGCAGCGGCGAGGATCATTCGTCTCATAAGAGCTGCTTGAGATAAGGATCGATGGCCGCAGCGAACCCATCTTCATCATCAAGATGCGGTAATTGGATCCCTGAAAATACCGCCCAGATTTCGGTATGCTTCGCGGTCTGACCCGGAGAAATCTCCTCGTACGGGCCGAGACTCTCCAACTCAAGAAACTCCTCGTTCGTGAACGTTTCGAAATTTGAACCCAGATCGGGATACTGTTTTCCTTCGATCAAAGGGATGGTCTTCAGGAACAGATGATCTCCTAGGACATAGCCGGCCCATTTTTCGGTATGACGTAAGCCAAATTTAATCGGCCCGCGATCGGCTTGCTGGAGCCGGATAAAACGCTGTCCGAAACGAATCCGATCATCACTCAGATCGGTAAAGGGCCATAGGGTTAAGGATCGATTGGGCAAAAAGTCTTTCGGATGGGTTCCCAGGGGAGGCTGCGGGATAACGGCGAACCCACCGGGCGCCATCACTGAAAGCGCCCAAGGAGCAAATCGAAGAGGTGAGTTACCCTGGTTGGTAAGCGAGTGTTCGACGGTAATTTTTGGGCCACCAGCGGCCAACTGAACCGAGATATCTCTTCGGATCTGTGCCGGTTTTTGCATGAAATGGGTCACCTGCGCGTGGAACTCCCCTTTGATTTCGTATTCGACCGGGAAGTTATCGAGGACGTAGGTAAGGCCGTTCGGGTCGCCGTAATCTTCTGGGGCCGTCCAGAGACGGTGGCCACCCCGAATCTTCCAGGTCTCCTCTTGCGACTTTCCGCTCTGCTCGGCAACGACTTTGAAAACATTGAGGCCGTTGAGCGGACGCAGGGAAATAATCCTTGGACCAGCCTCTCGGAGGATCACCACTTCGACCTGATCGTTGGCGAGCCGGAGATTGTCGGTCCAACCAGCGAACTCGAAATGCTCAGTGACCATGGGCCCGATGTTTAATGCTCGACAGGACTATGGGATTGCTTCGAAGAGCCTCCATTAATGCCTCGATTGCATTAAGAGTTTGTGGGCTGATGTGATGTTCCATCCCTTCTACATCGTGATAAACGACCTCTTCTTCAATCTCCAACATTCGCAGAAAATCGCTTAGCAATTGGTGGCGTCGCATGATGTTGCGGGCCAACGTTTCCCCGGCAGTCGTCAGCACCAAACCACGATACTTTTCGTACTTCAACAGTCCCTCAGCATCAAGTCGCTGTACCATGTTTGTGACGCTAGCCTGAGAGATCTTCAAGCCTTGAGCAATATCGGCCACTCGGGCGTATCCCTTGGTATTGATAAGGTCCAGGATCTGCTCCAGGTAATCCTCGACCGCAGAAGAACGAGCCACCGGCTTATCGGGCATAAAATTTACTTATCATCTATTCCGCGGAGAGTATCAAGCAAACGCGCCTTCCAGGTGCGGACTACCTTCGAGCTGCGGCTACGAGCCAGCTAATTTCCTAGTAACAATGAGTTCACCTGTTGGTTGAACCCGATCACAGTTACCAATGCCCGGCGCAGTTTCATCGTACGACTCTCCCGAGCGAGGGAGGTAAGCCGGTGCCCACCGCGCCGCGTTCCGGGAACGGTCTGGTTGCGAAGCGCCAAAGCGGCAAAGACTGTCTGAAAGAGCGAGCTCGCGCCAAGCGCGTCGCCCAGAGCCGGTTTGTAACTATAAACCAAAGTCGTGGGTAGCAGTTCCCGGAGCACTCGCTCTTCGATTTGATCGATAAACGTGCCGTTGGCGCTAGAAATTACACAATCGGGGGCTTCTTCTTGAATCATTGGCTGAATGACCTGCCGAGCCGCAGCGAGCGCATCGTGTCTGGAAAAAAAAGTTAGTCCGGGTCCGATCCGGACGAGAGGGATCCCATTGGTACGCCCTAACACGACCGCCGCCGCGCCTTCGCCAAAAATCGTTCCCGACAGCTTACCGAAAACTTCGAAGTCCGAATTCCGAGTCGCCATGCGCCAGCTGCCAAAAGCATCGGAGAGGATCCAATCCACTTCCTCGGTGCCAACCACGACGCAGAGTTCGAGCTCGCGTTGATGAGTAAGCAGCTGAGCCGCAAAATGAATAGCGGACAAGCCCACGGCGGAGTCACCTACCAGTGTGTAACTTTGCCCGTCCAGCTTTAGCAGAGCGGCTAAATGACTCGCCGGCGCATTGTATACTGTTTCCGGGAATAACATCGGGCTTACTGCGTTGGCGCCCTGGGTGACGAGCTCGTGATAGAATCGGCGAGTGTAATTCACTCCGCCCGAACAGATCGCGTAAACCACTGCACATCGCGCTCCGAGCTGCACCTCGGGTTGGAACCCGGCATCCGCCAAAGCGTCATAGGCGGCGGCCGCGCCCATTAGCGAAAGGGTTCCAGAACGACGCAGGCGGGGCTGGCGACCGGCTTCGGCAATGAATTTTTCTGGAACCGGTACGTAATAATATTCACGGCCGGTCACTCCGTTTCGCAAAGGTTTGCGAGGCGCTTCATTTCCAGCCACCAGTTGAGCCCAGGTGGTGGCGGCGTTAGGACCGAGCGGGGAGACGGCTCCGACCCCTTGAACAAACAGGCTCATATCCCTCGTAATAACAAAGACGCGTTAGTGCCGCCGAAGCCGAAAGAATTGGAGAGAGCGGTTCGAATAGAGGCCGAACGTGACTGGTTGGCAACCACCTCAAATCTCCAAGTCGGATCAGGTTCCCTAAAATGAATGTTGGGCGGCAGAAACTGCTCCTGCAAAGCAAGCACGCAAAAGACTGCTTCGATCGCACCGGCAGCACCGAGAGCATGACCCATCATCGACTTGGTCGAACTAACCGGTGCACCCGGTAACAGCTGAGAAATGGCGATTCCTTCCGTGGCGTCATTATATAGCGTGGCTGTTCCGTGAGCATTGATATAATCGATCGAATCCGATCCGGCGGATTGAAGCGCACGTTCCATCGAAAGCCGCGGACCGACGCCGGAAGGGTTTGGCTGAGTTAGATGGTAGGTATCGGTTGAGACTCCATAACCGGAAATTTCTGCGTAAGCCGTCGCCTTTCTTTTGTGAACTGACTCTTCCGATTCGAGAATTAGCACTGCGGAGCCTTCCCCCAACACCAGTCCGGAACGGTGCAGATCAAAAGGCCGGATTTTTTCTGGGGTAGAAGCCTGGAGCGAATCGAATCCGACAAAAACCAGCTCAGACAGCGGATCATATCCTCCGCAAATCACACACGAATTCAATCCATCCCGAATGAGGTTAAAGGCGTGTCCAATTGAATTGGTTCCGGAAGAGCAAGCATTCGACACAACTTGCATCGGAAGCCGCAGGCCAACCAGTTCGAGTGCATCCAAGATCGGTTTTTGCGGCATGTAATTTCCAACCCACCGCGCCATCGAACGTCTCGACTTCGACTTTAGAACCGCACGATAAAATTGCTCTCCGTTACTCATTGCGCCGACGGAAGTCGAAAATACCACCAGTTCGGGACTCGTGGTGCCGGCCATCGACATTGCCTCCACCAAAGCGGCAGCGACCATCCGTGAACTTCGGTGCAGGCGCTGAGTCCGGCGATTGGGGGGAAAAACATCTTTCAGCCAATCATCGTTGACCTGACCAGCGGTTTTGCAGCGCGTTTTGGAGACGTCGAATGCGGTCACCGTACTAACTCCATCCCTGCCTGCCCGGAGGCCAGCAAGGTTTTCGCCGGCGCCGTTCCCGATCGGCGAAACGATTCCGAAACCAGTGACCAAGACGCGCTGTTTTTCCTTCATTTCGGCTATTCAGTTAGTTGATACTGCGAGCTTTCTGGGTCGCGCTCATCGCTCAGGCGCCAAAGCAGAGATTAATTGGATTCGTCGTGATGGGACCAGGAATTTTTCGTCGTGACCGCCGCATGCAATTACATTCTTCCATCGACCAAAAAACACCATTAGCGTAAATTACTGATATGGCGGCGAGTCAATCGGATGAATCTGACTATTCCGTCGGTCGTTTTCTTTGGATGGTCGGTAATGCGGTGCACTGGAAATGTCCAACGTGCGGCGAACGCCCTCTATTTGTCCCGTGGTGCAAGGTACGCTCGCTGGGGGATTGGTTTGAACCTCTCGATGGATGTCCAAAATGCGGATATCCGTACGAACGAGAGCCGGGATATTACTTGTTGTCGATTTTTGCCATTAACTATGGAGTTGCGGCCCTGCTTGGGATGATCGTCTATCTGGTTCTGGATTTCTGGGTTCGTTTGCCAATTGGGGTCACACTGGTGTTGACGATAATCCCGATTCCACTCTTCAATCTCTGGTTTGCTCGGCATTCGAAAGCCTTGTTTCTGGCTTTTGACCTCTTTTGTGACCCGCATCATCGGGATCAGGGTGATGGCGATCAACCGGTCAAAGAGCCGGATAGTGTTCCGAAGGACCCGCATTCGCAGCCGGTACGGCGGTAGGGAAGGCGTAAGGGCGTTACGGCGTATGGGCGTAAGGGCGTTGCGCCTCACCCACCGACTCGCGCCCCCTCTTGCGACCATGGGAATTCGATGCGATAGCGAAAAATGTCCGTGTTGGGTACGTTTTCTTTTTTGATGATAGAGATGAATACTTGGAAGGTGATCGGGTTGTCGGGCAGCCTGATCTTCGGGATTCGATTTCTGCTGCAATGGATCGCCTCGGAGCGCGCCGGAAAAAGCATCATCCCGATTGGATTTTGGGAGTGCAGCCTTTTTGGAAGCCTCTTGGCGTTGAGCTATTTCATTTTCTATCGGCATGACTCCGTCGGCATCATAATGACACTCCTCCCGGTTCCGATTTATTTGCGTAACCTTTATTTGAAATGGCGAGAAGTATTGTCGCAGAGGAGGCAGACAGCGCCGATTGAGCCGAAAGAACAAGTTCCGGAGGGAGTCGAAAGCCGATGATCTACTTTGACAACAATGCTACGACCTCGATTGATCCGGCCGTCCTGGAAGTAATGGTGCCGTTCTTGAAAGAAGAGTACGGCAATCCTTCGAGCGCCTACTCGTTCGGAAAACGCGTAGCGCGAGCGCTCGAACATGCCCGCGAGCAGGTCGCAGCCCTTGTTGGCTGCGAGCCGTCCGAGATTCTTTTCACCAGCTGCGGGACGGAATCAGACAATACCGCGTTGCAGTCGGCTCTGTCGATTGATCAGGATCGCAAGCACATCATTACGAGCAAGGTGGAGCATAGTGCTATTATCAAACATGCGGAAGCGCTCGCTCGACGCGGTTACGAAGTGACTTGGCTGGATGTGGACGCTAAAGGAATGATCGACCTTTCGCAGTTGGAGGCGGCAATCCGGCCAGACACCGCAATCGTTTCGCTGATGTGGGCTAATAACGAAACGGGCGTCCTTTTCCCGATCGAAGAAGCGGCGGAAATATGTCGAAAACAACAAACGATCTTTCACACCGACGCGGTGCAAGCGGTCGGTAAAATTCCGATCAATCTCCGTGCAACGTCCATCCAGTTCCTCTCGTTGTCTGGACACAAGCTGCATGCGCCGAAAGGAGTTGGAGCGTTATACGTCAATCGGCGTGCCCGGTTTTTCCCATTTCTTATCGGCGGAGGCCAGGAGGAAAAGCGCCGGGGAGGAACCGAAAACACTGCTTCCATTGTGGCGCTGGGAAAAGCCGCGGGGCTAGCAGGGGCACACATTCAGGAGGAAGATCGATTCGTACGCGAGCTTCGAGACACTTTCGAGCAACAAGCTCTGGAGCGAATCCCGGGAGTAACCGTCAACGGCGATCGGGAACGACGAATACCCAACACGACTAATCTATCGATCGAGGGGATCGACTCCGAAGCGATTTTGATGATCCTGGACCAGCAGGGCGTCTGTTGTTCTGCCGGTTCGGCGTGTACTACCGGCGCGTTGGAACCTTCTCATGTACTTCGAGCGATGGGCCTTTCCAATGAGCAGGCGCGGGCAAGTCTGCGTTTCTCTTTCGGACGCACGAACACGATGGAAGAAGTCAATCGAGCGCTGCAGATCTTGACCCGCGCGGTGAAAAAGCTCCGAGAAATGACTCCGGGTGTCCTGGCAGCCTGAGCTCGGTAGGGACCGGCTTCCGACTTCGCCAAAGTTATCCGCGGTCGAGGTGACTGCGCCGGGAGGCTTCGTCGGACAGGCCTACCGGTCCGGTACATCGCTTGGATATCTCGTATGCGCTCACGGACCCGCAGGCCGCCGTCGCTACGCTTTCGCGCGCCCGAGCCGTGGCTGGCAAAAGCGCATGAGCTCGGCCGCGATCCGGCCGCCGCCTATAAGCATTAACTTAAGGCTTTTTGGAGTGGGTTCTCTACCCCGAAGAGGTCTGAGGTGGTCTGTCAAGTTTTTGGTGAGGAGTTTTTCACCGGAGAAGTGTAAGGGGAGCCACGTTGGAGCAAGGCGGTGAGGTAGAG
>Ga0070698_100004492_pt1 | contig 15342 bp, 11 predicted proteins | sample KBSK1502metaG_FD_65477 | JGI IMG/M metagenome (GOLD analysis project Ga0070698, IMG submission 65477) | Corn, switchgrass and miscanthus rhizosphere microbial communities from Kellogg Biological Station, Michigan, USA - KBS K1-50-2 metaG | ecosystem: Host-associated > Plants > Roots >...
AGCCCAGGAGGCGCCCGCCACCACCCGCCCACCCCAGCCGACGGCACAAACCGCCGCCGGCTGCTGACGCGCGCCCGCACAGCACCCGATTACGTGTCAGTCGTGGGACGGCCTCTAGTGGCGCGACGGCAGCGGTCGAGGCATGATTGTTTCGTGACTGATCGTGATTTGTCGGATACGCTGCGCAAGATGGATGTCGGGACCACAGCACGGTGGCGGGCCGCTGGGGTGTCGGAGCGGCAACTGCATTCGCTCACGAAATCGGGACAGCTGGTCAAGATTCGTCGTGGCGTCTACGCGACCAGCAGGGTCATGGCCCGGGCTGAGACCGACCCCGGTTTACGGCATGCGCTTGACGTCGTCGCGGTCAGGGATACCAGAACCGGCAAAGGAGTGGCCAGCCACCACTCCGCGGCTCAGTTGCTGGGGCTGAACCTGCTGAACGCGCCGCCCCGACACCGTGACGCTCACCGTTCCGCCGGGAACCCGCGTGACCGACCAGGCCAGGAGCCGGGTCATCTGTCACATGGCGGAGCTGCCGGGTGAGCACGTGACCACGCTGTACGGGATACCCGCCACCACGGCGGCGCGGACCGTTGTCGACATCGCGCGGGCGGCCACGTTCATGGAAGGCGTCGTTGTAAGCGACTCAGCGCTGTATGGGCGGCATGCGTCGAAGACGGAGCTACGCCGGGTGCTGCTGCGATGTGACCGCTGGCCCGGGATTTCACGAGCCCGGCGGGTGGTTGATTTCGCGAACGGGCCGCGATCGCACTGTGATCGCGCGGGTTGACTTCTTCTGGCGGCGTTACGGCGTGATCGCCGAATCCGACGGGCTGCTCAAGTATGACGACGGCGAAAGGGCTATCGCCGAACTTAAGAGAGACCGGCTGCTCCGCGAGGCGGGGTACGAGGTCATCCACTTCACCTGGCAGGAGCTGTTCAGCGACCCGGTGCGCGTGGCCGGCCGGATCCGGGCTGCGTTCGAGCGGGCGATCCGCCTTACCCGGTTACGGTTCGCGGGTGGCTCGGTAGGCCTCGATGGTTTGCATCTTGTGCCAGCGGGCGTACTGCTCGATCGCGGCCTGGTCGCGGGCTTCCAGCAGGTCGATGAGGTGAGAGTGCTCGATGATGACGGGCTTGAAGCGTTCGGGCAGGTAGGCGAACATCGTGGAGCGGATCCTGTCCAGCCGCAGGTACGTCTGCTCGAGCAGCTCGAGAAGGTAGGCGTTGCCGCAGCGGGCGACGATCGTGGCGTGCAATCGGCGGTTCAGCCGACTGAACTTGACCGGATCCCCGTGGGCGGCGGCCAGCGCCTCCATCTCGGCGGCGATCCTCCGCAGCCTGCTCAGGTCCGACAGCCGCAGGTGCGCGGCGGCGTCTGCGGTGGCGGCGCCCTCAAGGATCGCCACGGCGACCATCTCCTGCTCCCAGGTGGTCGCGTCGACCGGCGCCACGATCGCGCCTACGTTCGGCTGGAAGCGGACCCAGCCTTCGGCTTCGAGCCGGCGCAGCGCCTCCCGCACCGGGATGGCGCTGACGCCGAGTTCACGGGCGAGGCCGTCGATGTTCAGCCGGGCCCGGGGAGCGAACGCGCCGGAATGGATCCGGTCACGCAGGACCGTATACGTCCGCTCCTGTTTGTTCACATCATCAGAGCGTAGACCGAGAAAGTTGGGTTATCCCACTACCGCACCGGTTTTTCTGCGACGGACAGGTTGACGCATTCACCGAGCCCCTCGACCCAGGTGCGGAGCACCTGGCCGGGCTTGAGGTAGACCGGGGGCTTGCGGGCGTCGCCCACACCGCCGGTCGTGCCGGTCAGCAGCAGGTCGCCGGGGCGCAGGGTGATGGCCTGGCTGACGTAGGACACGATGTCGGCCGGCCCGAACAGCAGGTCCGACGTCCTGGCCAATTGCATGACCTCGCCGTCTACCGAGCACCCGATCTCCAGGTCGGCGGCGTTGCCTACCTCGTCCGGCGTGACCAGGTACGGGCCGGCCGGCGTCGAGTGCTGGAACATCTTGCCTGCCAGCCACTGCAGGGTCCGGCGCTGGAAGTCCCGCATGGACACGTCGTTGCAGATCGTGTAGCCGGCGATCGCGCCCGCCGCCTCGGCGGCATCAGCGCGGTACACCGGGCTGCCGATGATCACCCCGAGTTCGGCCTCCCAGTCGACCCGGTTGCTGACCGCGGGGAGCACCAGGTCGTCGTACGGCCCCATCAGCGTCTCGGCGAACTTGGCGAACAGGGTCGGGTACTCCGGCAGTTCGCGGCCGGTTTCCTGGATGTGCGTGCGGTAGTTCAGGCCGACGCAGATCACCTTGGACGGGCTGGGTACGACCGGGGCGAAGTCGGCCTCGGCCACAAGGACCGGAGCGGCGCCGACCCGGGCGGAGACTCCGCCGGGGCCGCCCTCGGCGGCGAGCAGCGCGCCGACGTCGGTCGCGTCCAGCGGGGTCAGGGTGTCGCCGTCGAATCGGGCCGCCGTCGTTCCGTCAGCAGTACGGATAGTAGCGAATCGCATGGGGTTACTCTAGCGATCCGGCCTCTGTCGCTGAATGACGGAGCCATATACGATCTTGCCGAGATGGCAGAGCACCCGCTGGCAGGCCAGCGTCCGTCCAAGATCGTCGCCGTGCATACGAGCTACCGCAGCCGCGCGATGGAGCGCGGGAACCTGCCGCCGTGGCCGTCGTACTTCCTCAAGCCGCCGAACACCCTCGCCGCCGACGGCGACCCGGTGCGGCGACCGCCAGGGTGCGAGCTGCTCGCCTTCGAGGGCGAGGTCGCCCTGATCATCGGCGGACGGGCGACCCGCGTCACCCCGGCCGCGGCATGGGACTGCGTCGGGTGGATCACGGCGGCGAACGACTTCGGCGTGTACGACCTGCGGTACGCCGACAGAGGCTCCAATGTCAGGTCCAAGGGCATCGACGGGTTCACGCCGCTAGGCCCGGCACTGCTGGACGCCCGCGACGTCGACCCGGAGAACATCCGGCTGCGCACCTGGGTCAACGGCGAGCCGGCCCAAGATGTCGTGACTGGCGATGACCTGCTTTTTTCTTTCGCCGACATCGTGGCGGATATTTCCCGGTTGACCACGCTCGAGCCCGGCGACATCGTGCTCACCGGCACCCCGACGGGCTCCACCGTGGTGCGGCCGGGCGACCTCGTCGAGGTTGAGGTCACCTACGGCTCCCGGACAACCGGCCGGCTCCGCAGCCCCATCGAAGAAGCCGGATATACCCTCAGCCCGCCCGGCGCGATGCCTGACGCGGACGACGTGCAGCGGGAGCTGGCGTACGGCGCCCGGGGCGCGCCCGGCCCCACCGACTCCCCCGCCGAGCTGCTGGCAGCCGTGGGCGATGTAAGCACCGCTACGCTCGCCTCTCAGCTGCGCAAGCGCGGCTACAACTCCGTCACCCTGGACCGGCTGCACACCACCCGGCCGGCCGCGAAGATGGCCGGATTCGCCAGGACGCTGCGGTACGTGCCGTTCCGCGAGGACCTGTTCGCCCAGTACGGGGGGACACTGAGCGGCGGCGGGATGAATGCCCAGAAGCGGGCCGTCGAGCAGATCAGGCCCGGCGAGATCCTGGTCATCGAGGCGCGCGGCGACCCGACCGCGGGAACCGTCGGCGACCTCCTCGGGCTCCGCGCGCAGATCAGGGGCGCCAAGGGCATCATTACCGACGGCGCGATCCGCGACAGTGCGGCGTTGCGGAACCTCGACATCCCTGTCTATTTCGCCGCCGTCCATCCGGCAGTTCTCGGGAGACGCCACGTCCCCTGGGAAACCAACACCACGATCGCCTGCGCCGGAGTCACCGTGCAGCCGGGAGACATCATCGCCGGCGACGCTGACGGCGTCGTCGTGGTACCGCGCCACCTGGCCATGGAAGTCGCGCGCGACGCCGCGGAACAGGAGCTGCAAGAGCAGTTCATCGCCGAGATGGTCGCCAAGGGGCAGTCCGTCGACGGGCTGTACCCGATCGGGAAGAAGTGGCAGGCTGCGTACCAGGCCTGGCGGGGAGAGAGGAGCCCCGAACGTGAGATTTAGGAACGCTCCCGCCCAGATCCGGGGTTCCATCGCTCCGGTTGTCTCGCCGTTCACCGCCGACGGCGCGCCCGACCTCGAGGGGCTGCGCGCGCTGATCCGCTGGCAGCTCGAGTCCGGGTCGCACGGCATCTCCCTCGGCGGGTCCACCGGCGAGCCGTCGGCGCAAACGACGACGGAACGCGCGACCGCGATCAGGGCGGCTGCCGAAGAAATCAATGACAGGGTGCCCTTCGTCCCAGGCACCGGTTCGGCCAAGCTCGACGAGACGCTGGAGCTGACCGCGGCCGCGGCCGACGCGGGCGCGGACGCGGTGCTGATCATCACGCCGTACTACGCGCGGCCCACCCAGGAGGGCCTGTTCGCCTGGTACAGCGCGGTCGCGAGCGAGTTCCCCGGGCTGCCGGTCATCGCCTATAACGTGCCATCCCGCACCGCCGTCGACATCGCGCCGGAAACCGTCGCGCGGCTGCGGCGCAAGCACCACAACATCGTCGGGGTCAAGGAGACCACCAGGGACTTCGAGCACTTCTCCCGGGTGCTGCACGTGGCCGGCCGCGACACCCTCGTCTGGTCCGGAATCGAGCTGCTCTGCCTGCCGTTGCTCGCCCTCGGCGGCGCCGGCTTCGTCAGTGCGACGGCCAACCTGGCGCCTAGGGCAGTCGCGGAAATGTACGACTACTGGGCCGATGGAAAAATCGAGGCAGCGCAACGCATCCACTTCGGTCTTCATCCGGTTACCGACGTGATCTTCACCGAGACGAACCCGGCGGCGGCCAAGTGGGTGCTCGCCCAGGCCGGCCTCATCGGGTCGGGCTACGTGCGGCCACCGCTTGTTCCGCTGACGGAGCAAGGTCAGGCGAAGGTCCGCGAGCTGCTCCGGCAGGGGCTGCCCATGCTCGACGGGCCGGTGGGACGCTTCGCAGACGGCGGCATACGTTCGGGAGAATGACGATGAGCAACCCCGTGCTTCCGGAAAAGATCCTGCACTACATCGGCGGGAAGCACCTCCCGAGCGCGGACGGGGCGACGTTCGAGGTCGCGGAGCCGGTCACCAACCGGGTGTACGCGCAGGTGGCGGCCGGCGGCCCCGAGGACGTGGACCGGGCGGTGGAGGCGGCGACGGCGGCGTTCGAGACCGGGCCCTGGCCGGGGATGGCGGCGCGGGCGCGGGCGCGGGTGCTGAACCGGATCGCCGACGCGATCGAGGCTCGCGGCGAGCAGATCGCCGCCATGGAGACGTTCGACACCGGGCTGCCGGTCACGCAGGCGCGCGGGCAGGCGGCGCGGGCCGCGGAGAACTTCCGGTTCTTCGCGGACATGGTGGTGACCCTGCATGAGGAAGCTTTTAGCTCGCCGGCGCAGCTCGGCTACGTGCTGCGGCGTCCGGTCGGCGTTGCCGGGCTGATCACGCCGTGGAACACGCCGTTCATGCTGGAGTCCTGGAAGCTCGCCCCGGCGCTGGCCGCCGGGTGCACCGTGGTGCTCAAGCCGGCAGAATGGACTCCGCTTTCCGCGTCGCTGCTGCCTGAGATCATGGCCGAGGCGGGCGTGCCGGACGGCGTGTTCAACATCGTGCACGGCATAGGCGAGGTCGCGGGGGCCGCGCTCGTCATGCACCCTGGTGTGCCGCTGATCTCGTTCACCGGCGAGACCACGACCGGGCAGACGATCATGCGCTCTGCGGCCACGTCGCTGAAGGGGCTGTCGATGGAGCTCGGCGGGAAGTCGCCGTGCGTCATCTTCGCCGACGCGGACCTGGACCTGGCGGTGGACAGCGCGCTGTTCGGGGTGTTCTCGCTGAACGGCGAGCGCTGCACGGCGGGGTCGAGGATTTTGGCGGAACGTACCGTGTATGACTCCCTGGTCGCCCGTCTCGGCGAGCGGGCCGAACGGATCAAGGTGGGTGACCCGTCCGACCCCGCGACAGAGATCGGCGCGCTGGTGCACCCCGAGCACTACGACCGTGTCATGTCCTACGTGCGGCTCGGCGTGCGCGAAGGGGCGCGGCTGGTGACGGGCGGATCAAGGCCGGCCGGCCTGGGAGCAGGGAACTACCTCACGGCGACGGTGTTCGCGGACGTGACGCCGTCGATGCGGATCTTCCAGGAGGAGATCTTCGGGCCAGTGGTGTGCGTGACGCCGTTCGATGATGAGGCCGAAGCGGTGGCATTGGCCAACGACACTCGATATGGATTGGCGGCCTACATATGGACCTCCGACCTCAGTCGAGCTCACCGGGTCGCCGGCGCGGTCGAGGCCGGGATGACCTGGGTGAACTCGCATAACGTGCGGGATTTGCGCACCCCGTTCGGCGGGGTGAAGGCGAGCGGGCTCGGGCGTGAGGGCGGGCCGCACTCGATCGACTTCTACACGTCGTCGAGAATCGTCCACGTGGCGCTCGGTGACACGCACCTGCCGCGGTTTGGAGCATGAACTCATGGCTGAATCCCCGCATCCCCCGGACATCGTGCGGTCGGCGTACGCGACGCTGGTCGTGACCGACCTCGCGGAAGCCCGGCGTTTCTGGGTCGACCTGCTCGGATTCGTCGTGACGTACGAGGATGCCGGTGCGCTGTACCTGCGGGGATACGACGAGCTCACGCACCACAACCTGATTGTCAGGTCCGGGCCGGAAGCCGCGGCCGGCGCGCTCGGGTACCGGGTGCGGTCGGACCGTGACCTGGCCAGGGCCGAGGCGTACTACGCGGCCCTCGGCTGCCGGACCGCACGGCTGCCGGCGGGTACGGTGCGGGGCGTCGGGGAGGTTGTGCGGGTCGAGGACCCTCTCGGTTTTCTAGTGGAGTTTTTCGCCTGGTCCGCGCACCCCGAGCGGCTGCAGCAGCGGTACGACCTGCGGCGCGGGGCCGAAGTGGCGCGGCTCGACCACTTCAACATCTGCGTGCCCGACGTGCCGCGCGCCTACGAGTACTACGCCGGGCTCGGGTTCGGGCTGTCTGAGACCATCGAGGACGACCAGACCGTCTACGCCGCCTGGATGTACCGCAAGCAGACCGTGCACGACGTGGCGTTCACAGGCGGCGCCGGGCCGCGGCTGCACCACCTGGGCTTCTTCGCGCACGAGCCGCATTCGGTGCTGCGGATCTGCGACATCATCGGGTCGCTGTCGCTGGAATCGTGCATCGAGCGCGGACCGGGCCGGCATGGCGTGTCGAACGCCTTTTATGTCTATCTGCGCGACCCCGATGGGCACCGTCTCGAGATTTACACGTCCGACTACTACACCGGCGACCCGGACCACCCGGTGCTGCGCTGGTCGGTGCTCGACCCGCGGCGCCGCGACTTCTGGGGCAACGCGGTGATCCCGTCCTGGTACTCGGAGGCATCGCTGGTCCTGGACCTGGACGGCAAGCCGCAGCCGGTGCTCGAACTGGCCCAAACGGCGGAGGTCACGGTCGGCGCCGATGGCTTCACGGCGCCTCCGTCGGAGTAGCCGCGCTTTCAGGTCTCGCGCAGGGCTTTGTCGACGCGATCGAGGCCGTCGCCCCAGGGCCGGGCCGGAACGACCGGCACGCCGCAGTGTCGAGCCCGCGTGGCCAGCTCCGCGCTGACCAGGGCACTGACACGGGCGCGGTCGCGCTGCTGCGCGCCGGGCTCGCGTCGCAGGTAGTTCGCGGCGATCTGATCCTCGTCCTGCTCATCAAGCACCACCGCGCGCACCGCGACACCTGCTTCCGCCGCCAGCTCAGGAAGGAGATAGTCGCCCTCGAAAACCACCGGCGCCGCGAACTCGACATGGTCGGCGATGACCGCCGCGTATGCGGGGCGAAGCGCGCTGGCCACCTCGAAATGCCGCGCGGCGATCCGCTCCGGCGCCCAGGACCTGAACTCGGGGTGCGTCTGCCAGAAGTGCAGGACCGACTGCTGCTCCGGGGTCGTGATCGCCTGCAATGCCGTGACGATGTCGTCGGCTTCGGCGAGCGGGACACCGTAGCGCTCGGCCAGCGGCCGCGCCAGGCACGACTTGCCCGTCCCGGACGCGCCGCATACCAACGTCACGATCCAGGGCGCCCGCATGCGCCAGATCGTACAGTCAGCGCCGCGATCCCGCCCGGCGTACCGTGGGTCGTTCGCGCACGAGGGTGACTTTGCGCACGAGGCAGCACGTTATGCACAAAGTGACCATTTGTGACCGGTCACTCAACCTCGAAAGTGGTCATTTCGTGCGCAAGGTAAAAGGTAGTGACTGGGGCGAGCAATGTGATCGGCGTTGGCTTGGCCAGGCGGATGGGTTTGTAGACTCCAGGTCACTTTGTAGACGCCGTGACCACATTTGATCGTTTCAGCATCCTGGAAAATGGTCACCGCGTCTACAAAGCCAACGGGAGTGACTGGCGTGACTGACGGGCGGAGAAGGCCGAGGCAACATGCCCCGCGGCGATGAGCGAGCCACTGGCATGGCGTTTACTTAGTGGGTTCGTGGCGCCGGTTGCGAGGAGGAAGCCATGGAGAGCGGGTATGCCCCGGTTGACGGGGTTGACGTGTACTGGGAGAGCCGGGGCAGCGGGGGGACGCCGCTGCTGATGGTGCACGGCGGGTACGGGACGACCGCGGTATTCGAGTCCGTGCCTGAGCTGCTCGCGCGCGACCGGCAGGTCGTGGCCATCGAACTGGAGGGGCACGGCCACAGCGGGAACAGCGACCGGCCGTTCACCTGGGAGCGGTTCGGCGAGCAGGTCGCCGGCGTCGTGCGGCACCTCGGCGTCGGCCAGGCGGACCTGCTCGGCTGGTCGCTGGGCGGCGGGGCCGTGCTGCGCTGCGCGATCCAGCACCAGGACCTGGTGCGCAAGCTGGTCGTGGTGTCCGCGCCGTGCCGCCGCACCGCGTGGTTCCCTGAGGTACTGGCCGGGTTCGACTCGATGACCGCGGCGACGCTGGCGCCGATGCTCCGGCAGTCGCCGCTCGGCGTTGCGTACGCCGAGGTCGCCCCCGACCCGGATGCGTTCCCCTCGCTGGTCGACAAGTCCGGTGAGCTGCTGCGCCGGCCGTATGACTGGAGCGACGAGGTCAAGGGGCTGACGATGCCGGTGCTGCTGGCCTACGCGGACGCAGACAGCATCCCGCCGTCGCACGCGGCGGAGTTCTTCGCGCTGCTGGGCGGCGGCCTGCGGGACGCGAACTGGGACGGTTCGCTGGCGCCGGCGTCGCGGCTGGCGATCCTGCCGGGCATGACGCACTACAACATCGGCCCGTCCCCGAGGATGGCGGCCGCGGTGACGGACTTCCTCGGGTGATCGTCAGGCGGGGCAGCATCCCGGGCTAGTCGGCGGCGTGCCGGTCCAGGAACTCGTAGATGTCGACGTCGTCGACGCCGGGGAAGGAGCCGGCCGGCAGCGCGGACAGGATGTGGGAGTGCGCCCTGGCCGACGGCCAGGCCATGCCGTCCCAGCGTTCGGCCAGCGTGAGCGGGGCGCGCTGGCAGCATTCGCCGTCCGGGCAGTTGGACTTGACGCGGTCCGTGGTCTCCCGGCCGCGGAACCAGCGGGAGTGCTCGAACGGGACGCCGAGGGAGATGGCGTAGCCGCGCTCGTCGGCGCGCGGGTCGACCTGGGCCACGCAGAAGTAAGTGCCGGCCGGGGTGTCGGAGTACTGGTAATGCGGCGAGAACCGGTCCGGCGCGGAGAACACCCGGCGGCCGGACCACTGGCGGCACATCCGCTGGCCCTCGATCGCGCCGGTGACGTCGGCGGGGAACAGGATGCCGTCGTTCTGGTAGGCCTTGTAGATGATGCCGCTCGCGTCGTTCTTCACAAAATGGCAGGGCAGCTCCAGGTGGTGGGTGATCAGGTTCGTCACCCGGTGCGCGGCCATCTCGTACGACACGGAGTACACGTCCACCAGGTCCTCGACGGCCAGGTCGCGGCGGGACATCGCGTCGCGCAGGAACGCGACCGCGGCCGTCTCGGGGATGAGCATCGCTGCCGCGAAGTAGTTCGCCTCCACCCGCTGGCGCAGGAAGTCGGCGAAGTCGCGCGGCGTGTCGTGCCCGAGCAGGGAATGACCGAGGGCCTGCAGGATCACGGCGCGGGCCGAATGGCCGCCGACCGGCTCCTGCTTGACGTAGATCCGGTTGCCCCGCAGGTCGGTCAGCGATCGCACCGACCGCGGCAGGTCGGGGACGAACCGGACGGAGAACCCGTGCTGCGCGACGATGGACAGCAGCATGCCCTGGGACAGCGCGCCGCCGGCGTAGCTGGCCCGCGCCAGCGCGCCGGCCGCGGCGCGCTCGATGTCCTGGAAGTAGTTGCCGCGCTCGCGCATCGAGGAGCGGAGCGCCGCGTTGGCGGCGCGCGCCTCCTCCGGGGTCGCGGTGGGCTTGGAGCGCTGCGCGCGCAGTTCGGTGGCGAGGCCGACGAGGTGCTCGAGCACCTCGGTGGGCACCCGGGTGCCGACCCGCAGCTGCGACAGGCCGAGCGCCCGGTAGGACGGGTCGCGCTGGGCCTGCTCGAGGGCGATCTCCAGCTGGGCGCGGCGGCTCGGCGGCTGCTTCTTCAGCAGTTCGCCGACCGGCACCCCGAGCGCGGTGGCGAGCTGCTCCACCAGGGTCAGCCTGGGCTCGCGCTTGCCGTTCTCGATCAGCGACAGGACCGACGGCGTGCGGCCCACGCGGGCGCCGAGATCGGCGAGGGTCATGCCCCGCGCCCGGCGCACGTGGCGCAGCCGCTGGCCGAATGTTGCAAGGTCTAGACCTTCGGTCTCTACCAATTTTGGCGATTCTTTCATCGCGAAAAAGTGTAACACGTTCCCGTTCGGAAAAATATTGAGTTTTTTTAGGGACGTTAGCCCTCGGCGCGGACCGCACCCATCCCGCACCCTGGGGATACGGCACCAAACCGAAAGGCGTAACTATGGACACGATCAGCCAGCAAGCGGCCAACCTGCGTCAACAGTGGGAGACCGACCCCCGCTGGGCCGACATCGCGCGGACCTACACCGCCGAGGACGTGATCCGGCTGCGTGGCTCCATCACTGAGGAGCACACCCTCGCCAGGCGCGGCGCGGAGCGGCTGTGGGAGCTGCTGCACACCGAGGATGCCGTGCGGGCGCTCGGCGCGATCACCGGCAACCAGGCGGTGCAGATGGTCAAGGCCGGGCTGCAGGCCATTTACCTGTCCGGGTGGCAGGTCGCGGCCGACGGGAACCTGGCCGGGCACACCTACCCCGACCAGTCGCTCTACCCGGTGAACTCGGTGCCCCAGATGGTGCGGCGGATCAACAACGCGCTGCTGCGTGCGGACCAGATCGCCTGGTCGGAACGGTCCGCCGACAGCACCGCCCCGCGGCAGAATTGGCTCGCGCCGATCGTGGCGGACGCGGAGGCCGGGTTCGGCGGGGTGCTGAACGTGTTCGAGCTGATGAAGGCGATGATCGAGGCGGGCGCCGCGGGCGTGCACTTCGAGGACCAGCTCTCGTCGGAAAAGAAGTGCGGCCACCTCGGCGGGAAGGTGCTCATCCCGACCGGGCAGCACGTCAAGACGCTGACCGCCGCGCGGCTCGCGGCCGACGTGTGCGGCGTGCCGACGCTGGTCGTCGCGCGCACCGACGCGCACGCCGCGACCCTGCTGACCTCAGACGTGGACGAGCGGGACCGGCAGTTCATCACCGGCGACCGGACCGCGGAGGGCTTCTACCGGGTGGCGAACGGGATGGCGCCGTGCGTGGCGCGCGGCCTGGCCTACGCCCCGTACTCCGACCTGCTGTGGATGGAGACCTCCACCCCGGACCTGGCCGAGGCGCGCGAGTTCGCCGAGGCGATCAAGGCCGAGTACCCGGACCAGATGCTCGCCTACAACTGCTCGCCGTCGTTCAACTGGCGGGCGCATCTCGACGAGGCGACGATCGCCAGGTTCCAGAAGGAGCTGGCCGCGATGGGGTACCGCTTCCAGTTCATCACGCTGGCGGGGTTCCACGCGCTGAACCACTCGATGTTCTCGCTGGCGCACGGCTACGCGCGCGAGGACATGGCGGCGTACGTGCGGCTGCAGGAGGCGGAGTTCGCGGCCGAGCCGCTCGGCTACACCGCCACCAAGCACCAGCGCGAGGCTGGCACCGGCTACTTCGACCTGGTCACCCAGGCGGTGGCGCCGAACGCGGAGACCCTCGCGCTCGCGGGCTCGACGGAGAGCGCCCAGTTCCGCTGAGCCAGAGCTCTGCTGGCCGGGTGGCCGGCCGTCACGACCACTGGTCGGTCGGCTGGTCGCCCGGCTGCTGCTGGATCGGCGCCGTCTGGTTTCCCCAGTCGGATGTAAGCAGCACGCTGCTGCCGGTCCCCGTTGGTGTCGTCAGGTCTTCGTCGGGCTCCATAAAGACAGGCAGCGGAGTCCTCCGCCAGCGGGACGGGATGAACAACGGAACGATCATCGCGAGCCCCGCTGCAGCGAGCACGCCGTTGATCAGCATCGCCTCGAAGCCGTCGCCGAACGCGTCCGCCTTCAGCGGGATGTAGCGCACAGCGCGCCCCACGTTCACCAGGTAGAGAACGGTCCAGGCGAGCAGGCCGAGCCCGGGCAGCCCGGCCGCCAACGGGGAGATCCGCGGCACCGCCACGCAGATCCCGGTCAGCAGTCCGACGCCGGCCAGCGCCGCGAAAGCGAGCAGCACGTTCCGCTGGTGCAGCAGCGAGCCGCCGGCCGCCGGGAGGGTGGCCGCGGCGCCGTTCACCACCGGGACGCGCAACAGGCGCAGGTAGCCCCAGGTCGCGCCGAAGAAAATCGCCACCGCGAGCACGATTGCCAGGAGAAATCCCGCTAGATGCCGCATTTTTGTCGCCTCCTGTCCGCCTATGTTGCCGTCTCCGGCGCGCGTTCGCAGCGAAACCGCGACGCTGACTGCCGGCGCGGCGCGGGCGCGCCCTGGCCGGCGCGGCGGCGCGGCTGGCTGAGAATGAGCTGAGGCCCAATCGCCTGAGAATGAGCTGAGGCCCAATCGGCGGCCAGCTGACTCATCGCTATCCTTGGCGCGTGCACGTTGACGACATTTTCCGGGCGATCGGTTCTTTCGCCGTCAAGTTCCGCTGGGTAGTGCTGGCCATCTGGGTAGTGGCCGCGGTGGCCATCCCGAGGGCCCTGCCGTCGCTGGCCAGCGTGACACAAGGCAACAACAGCGCGTTCCTGCCCGCGAACGCGCCGAGCGAGCACGCGACGACCCTCGCCGCTCCGCTCGGGATCTCGCTGTCCGTCACGCCGATACCGGTGGTGGCCGCGGTACCCACCGGATCGTTCACCGCCCAGGACCAGGCCTATCTGGCCTCCCTGACGACCGACCTGGCCAAGGTGCCGACCGTGACGAAGGCGCGCCTGCTCGGGGAGTCGCAGGTGCCTGGCCCGAACGGCGTCGCCGGCCAGGCCGCGCAGCTCCAGGTGCTCTCCACCGTGAACCTCAACGACGACAAGGCGGTCACGGACCTCGTCGGCAACCTGCGCACCGCGATCACGGACTCATCGCCGCCGCCGGGCATGCAGGTGCACCTGGCCGGCCAGATAGCGATCCAGGTCGACCAGCAGAAACAGTCCGGCAACACGGGCAACCAGGTTCAGTTCGTCGCGCTGATCTTCATCCTGCTGCTGCTGCTGGTGATCTTCCGGTCGTTGCTCGCGCCATTTATCACGGTGATCCCGGCGCTGCTGTCGGTAGCGATATCCGGGCCGCTGGTCGCCGAGCTCGCCAACCACGGGCTCAAGGTGTCCCAGCTCTCCCAGCTGCTGCTGATCGTGCTCGTGCTCGGCGCCGGCACCGACTACGGCCTGTTCCTGGTGTTCCGGGTCCGCGAGCGGATCCGGCTCGGCGACCCCTCGAAGGAGGCGGTGGTCAACGCGCTGACCAAGGTCGGCGAGTCGATCACGTTCTCCGCCCTCACGGTCATCGCGGCGCTGCTGTCGCTGCTGTTCGCGACCTTCCAGATCTACTCCAACCTCGGCATCCCGCTGGCGATCGGCATCGGCGTCATGCTGGTGGCCGGCCTGACGCTGCTGCCCGCGCTGCTGGCGATCTTCGGGCGCGCCGCGTTCTGGCCGTCCAAGCCCAAGCCAGGCGGCGCCACCAGCGGGGCGTGGGGCCGGATCGCCGCGCGCATCGTCAAGCGCCCGGCCGTCGCGCTGACTATCGGCGTGATCGCGTTCGGCGCGCTGGCGACCGCGGTCACCGCGTACCAGAGCGCCGGGTTCGGCGGCACCATCTCGGCGCCCGCCGGAACCGACTCCGCCGCCGGCACCGCGCTGCTCAACAAGTACTTCCCGTCCACGGCCGCCAACCCGACCAACCTCGTCTACAAGCTGCCGGTGCCCGCCTGGGACGAAGCGTCCGCCATCCAGGCGGCGACCGTGAAGCTCGGGGCGTCCAAGGAGTTCACCGGGGTGACCGGGCCGCTCAACCCGGTCGGCGGCACCGGGTTCACCCCGGTCCAGTACAGTGCGCTGCACGCCGTGCTCGGCTCCGGTCCGCTGTCGGCGACCGTGCCGCCCGTACCAGCCGCCCTGGCCGGCAAGGTCACGGCTGCGCAGTGGAACGGGGCGTACCAGCTGTACCGGGCGACCCAGCAGTTCGTCTCCACGGACGGCAAGACGATCCAGTTCGAAACCTCGCTCGCGGCCGGCGACCCGTCCACCACGGCGGCGCTCAACGCCGTACCCGCGGTGCGCGACGCGGCGGCGTCGGTGGTGCCGGTCCTGCACGCCACCGATTACGGCGTCGCCGGCGAGGCGCCCGCGCTGTACGACATCAGCGCGATCTCCAATAGCGACCTGGCGCACGTGATCCCGATCGCGATCATCGTGATCGGCGTGCTGCTCGCGCTGGTCATGCGATCGCTGGTCGCGCCGTTGTACCTGATCGCGTCGGTGGCGCTGTCGTACTTCGCCGCGCTCGGGCTCGCCGTGATCCTGTTCATCGAGCTGGGGAACTCCGGCGGTATCACCTTCATCCTCCCGTTCCTGCTGTTCATCTTCCTGCTGGCGCTCGGCGAGGACTACAACATCCTTGTCATGACCAGAATCAGGGAGGAAGCTCACCATTATCCGCTACGCGAAGCCGTATCTCGCGCACTGTCCGTGACCGGCACCACGGTCACATCGGCCGGCCTGGTGCTCGCCGGGACGTTCGCGGTGTTCGCCGTGGTCGGCGGGCGCGGCTCCGGCGGTTCGCAGATCGTGAACGTCGGCGTCGGTCTCGCGGTCGGCGTCATCATGGACACGTTCGTGGTCCGTACCGTGCTGGTGCCGTGCACCGTGGTGCTGCTCGGCAAGTGGAACTGGTGGCCGTCGAAG
>Ga0070698_100004493_pt1 | contig 15340 bp, 12 predicted proteins | sample KBSK1502metaG_FD_65477 | JGI IMG/M metagenome (GOLD analysis project Ga0070698, IMG submission 65477) | Corn, switchgrass and miscanthus rhizosphere microbial communities from Kellogg Biological Station, Michigan, USA - KBS K1-50-2 metaG | ecosystem: Host-associated > Plants > Roots >...
CAGAATTTAATGGGTTAGTAAGTAAGAGGGTCAATCACAAGATTGGCCCTTTTTACTTTAATTATCTTCATCATTTATTTTATCTCTTTTATTTTTCTTTTCAATATAGTTGAATCGATACAATCGTTTTGTTTATCGAATTTATTTTCTGATTCAAATTAGTTTTTGTTAAAAACAAAGCAGATGTTGACGAAAACCTAACTTTATTTTATGAGTAAGGTGAAAAAAGCTTTTTTCTGTCAAAGTTGCGGATATGAAAGTGTGAAATGGCTTGGTCAATGTCCATCATGCAATCAATGGAACACATTTGTTGAGGAGCTTTTGCAAAAAGAAACTGGAAAGAATAATGGTTGGCAACATTATAATGAAACAACTGAACGATCAAACAAGACAATTCTGCTTAATGAAATAAAAAGCAGTGAAGAAAGAAGATTGATGACTGCTGATGAAGAATTGAATCGGGTGCTTGGCGGCGGCATTGTACCGGGAAGCATTGTACTTGTTGCTGGCGAGCCTGGGATTGGTAAATCCACTTTGTTTTTGCAAAACGGTTTAAAACTAACAGATAAAATAATTCTTTATATAAGTGGTGAAGAAAGTGAACAGCAGATCAAAATGCGTGCAGATCGATTGAATATTAGCAATGAAAACTTTTATTTGCTTACCGAAACATCAACTCAAACTATTTTCCAGGAAATAAAAAAATTAAGGCCAGATCTTGTTATCATTGATTCAATTCAAACTTTACAGACGCCTTATATTGATTCATCGCCAGGAAGCATTTCTCAGATACGTGAATGTGCTTCCGAGTTCCAGCGATTTGCAAAAGAAACTAATACTCCTGTTTTTTTGATCGGTCATATTACAAAGGAAGGTGTTATTGCCGGTCCAAAAATTCTTGAGCACATGGTTGATACTGTCTTACAGTTTGAGGGTGATCGTCATTATGCTTATCGTATTTTAAGAACACTGAAAAATCGTTATGGAAGCACATCAGAGCTTGGTATTTATGAAATGACGGACACAGGAATGAGGGCTGTAACTAATCCAAGTGAAATACTAATTACACAAAAAGAAGATCAGTTGAGCGGAATTGCAATTGCCGCAACTATTGAAGGTATGAGACCATTGCTAATAGAGATCCAGGCATTAGTAACACAATCAGTTTACGGAACCCCCCAACGAACGGTCAGCGGTTTTGATCTGAGAAGATTACAATTACTTCTGGCTGTTTTGGAAAAAAGAGGCGGCTTCCATTTTGGTGTAAAAGATGTTTTTATAAACATTGCCGGTGGTTTAAAAATCGAAGACCCTTCTATTGATCTTGCTGTGTTATGTGCTTTACTATCATCATATGAAGACACGACATTACCACATCATACTTGTTTTGCTGGTGAAGTTGGGCTAAGCGGTGAGATACGAGCTGTTAACCGGATCGATCAGCGAATTGCCGAAGCAGAAAAACTTGGGTTTGAAAAAATTATTGTTTCCAAATACAATCAAAAAGGATTAGCCAAACAAAAATTTAATATTGAAGTAGTAACAATGGGACAGGTAGAAGAACTGTACCGTTATTTATTCTGAAATGATCAGCTTCAAAGAAATAAAAGAATCAATTCTTCATGTAGTCTTTCCTCATGTTTGTGATGGATGTGGAAGTGACCTGCTAAATATTGAAAGTCGTTTATGTATTCGCTGTCTCGCTTCTTTGCCTGAAACAAGTTTTGAACAACACGGCAATAACCCGGTTGAAAAACTATTCTGGGGTCGCATGAAAATAATAAATGCTTTTGCGCAATTCTATTTTACAAAAGAATCATTGATGCAACACCTGATGCACCAATTCAAATACAAAGGGAATAAGGAGCTCGGCCTGCAACTTGGAAGATTGATGGGAAATGCATTAAAGTCCGCGAACAGGTTTAGAGAAATTGATGTCTTAATTCCTCTTCCACTTTTCCCTTCAAAAGAGAAAAAGCGGGGTTATAACCAGGCGACTGTTCTCTGCGATGGAATGGCTGAAATCCTAAACATACCAGTTTTAAATAATGTAATTACGAGACCACAACATACAGAAACGCAAACGAAAAAAGGAAGAATTGAACGCTGGAGAAATATCGAAGGCAAATTCCAGTTGATTGACCCGTTAAAAATTCAAAACAAGCATGTTTTGCTGGTAGACGATGTAGTAACTACCGGCGCCACTCTTGAGGCCTGTGGAAATGAATTACTGAAAGCAGAAAATGTTAAACTATCGATCGCCACACTTTGTAAGGCAGAAAAATAATTAATCATCACAATTATTACTTGTTCATTTCCACTTGTCAACTCTTCGTTCTATTTTTGATGTCAATGAAGAACCTGTTTTTAGTTTCAATATCCATACTTATCCTTTTTTATTCATGTAAAAAAGATTCATTTATTACAAGCACAGATGCACAGGTCAGCATTTCTGCTGATGAAATAAAATTTGATACTGTTTTTACAACGACCGGTTCCATTACCCAATCTTTTAAAATAATTAATGAGAATGATCAGAAGCTTCGCCTTACATCTATTAAACTAATGGGTGGCAGCGCATCTTATTTTAAAATTAACGCAGATGGGTTTGTGGGACCTGAAGTTTCGAATATTGAAATGGAAGCAAATGATAGTGTATACGTTTTTGTTTCTGTAAGCATTAATCAAAGCGCAACCAATATTCCTTTTATCATAAAAGACAGCATACAGGTAAATTATAATGGAACAATACGGCAGGTAAACTTAGAAGCATGGGGGCAGAATGCTCATTTCTTACGCAGTAAAAAGATAACAGCTGATGAAACATGGAATAATGATCTGCCTTATGTAATACTTGGGTCATTGACGGTTGATCCCAATAAAAAACTTACAATTAATAAAGGCTGTCGCATTTATGTGCATGCTGATGCACCGATACTTGTTGACGGCACATTGGAAATAAACGGAGAAAAAGATACCGTTAACAGGGTTTATTTTCGTGGTGACAGGCTTGATGAACCTTATAATGATTTTCCTGCCGGTTGGCCTGGCATTTTTTTAAGAAATACAAGTAAGGATAATATATTAAATTATGCGGTCATTGAAAATGCATACCAGGCTTTGGTTGTTGTTGATCCTTCACCAAATGCGAACCCCAAGCTTACACTAAACGAATGCATAGTTGATAATGCCTATGATGCTGGTATTATTGCTGTGAACAGCAGTATAAGAGCAAGAAATTGTTTGGTTAGCAATTGCGGCCAAAATGTAACACTTGCTAAAGGTGGTGACTATCAATTTACTCATTGTACTATTTCAAGCTTTTCAAATAGCTACATACCTCATCGTAATCCGGTCCTTATTGTAACTGATTATATTAAAGTCAATAATGTTCCTGTTACAGCAGCACTCACCGCTTCATTCCGTAACTGTATTTTTTGGGGGCAGGACGGAACAGTAGACGATGAAGTGTTTGTTGACAAAAAAGGCACGATATTCAATGTTAGCTTTAATGAAAATCTTTGGAAAGTTGTAAACACTCCTGCTAATATTACATCAACCGGAATCATCAATAACCAAAATCCTTTGTTTGACACCATCAATACTGTAAAACGGCTTTATAGTTTCCGGTTAAAAGATGAATCTCCCGCAAAAAACAAAGCAACCAATGCCGGTGTTACCATCGATTTGGATGGTAAACCAAGACCTGTTGGTATTGCTCCTGATCTTGGCTGTTACGAAAAACAATGATTCCGGCAGGATTTTGGCGGCAAAAAGATTTGAGAATTAAGAACTGAAGCTTCTTAACTTTGTTATCCTCTAAAAAATATACAAATGAAAACCTTTTTTCTTGCACTGATAGTTGCAGTATCACTTGAAGGTCCGGCAATTTATGATTTTAAAGTACCCGGACTTGATGGAAGCCCGATTGATTTTTCTGCTTACAAAGGCAAAAAAATAATGATAGTGAACACGGCTTCAAAATGTGGTAATACACCACAATATGCTGACCTCGAAAAATTATATGAAAAATATAAGGACAAACTTGTTATCGTTGGTTTCCCGGCCAACAACTTTGGCGAACAAGAGCCAGGCAGCAATACGGAAATACAAGAATTCTGTAAAAAGAATTATGGAGTTAGTTTTCCTATGGCAGAAAAAATTTCAGTAAAGGGAGATGATATAGCGCCAATCTATAAATGGTTAATTGAACAATCAAAAGAAATGGCGAAATCATTGCCGGCAGAAACTTCAAAAGATCTTGTTTGGAAAAGATACTTACAAAATCCTGTTGACTGGAACTTCACCAAATTTTTATTGGATGAAAACGGAAAATTAATCGCAGTGTTTCATAATAAGGTAAACCCGATGAGTGAAGAGATTTTAAAATATCTGAATTAATATAGAAGTCTTACCAAAATAAAAAAGCGTTCTTGATAAGAACGCTTTTTTATTTTAATATGATTTATTTTCGCTTCAATGCAATTCTCAAAGATCATCAACCAGCAGGAAGTAAAACAGCAGTTGGTTGAATTGATACAACACAACCGGCTGAGCCATGCGTTACTTTTTTTAAGTAAAGAAGGAAGTGGAGCCTTGTCGCTTGCTTTGGCATTAGCTCAATACCTGACTTGTGAGAGGACCACAGTCAACGGTCGACAGACCACAGCACCAACTTTATTATTTGAAGAATCGTCACAACCGTCGCCCGTCGTCAGTGGTCCGTGGTCTGACTCCTGCGGCATCTGTCCTTCATGCATTAAAGCAAGCCGATTAGTGCATCCAGACATACACTTCTCTTATCCTGTTGTTACAAAAAAATCGGGCACACCGCCATTGAGTGTTGATTATATAACTGAATGGAGAGAGTTTGTCAAATTATATTCTTACGGAAATGTGTATGACTGGCTGCAGTTTATTGGGGCTGAAAATAAGCAAGGCAATATAACTGCGAATGAATGTAACGATATCATTCACAAACTGAGCCTGAAAAGTTTTGAAAGCGAATACAAGATCCTCATCATGTGGATGCCGGAATATCTCGGCGCTGAAGGAAACAAATTATTAAAGCTGATCGAAGAACCGCCACCCAATACCTTATTTATATTGGTAGCCCAAAATGAAACTTTATTGTTGCCAACTATAGTGAGTCGCTGCCAGATGATAAAAATTCCTGCATTGGAAACAAGTGATATTGAAAAAGCATTGATCGAAAGAAATAATACCGATCCAGCAAAAGCCAGGCAGGTTGCCGCTACCGCTGAAGGAAATTATCGTGAAGCACTTCAATTGTTACAACATGCGGAAGAGGATTGGCAAGCCTTGCTTCGCGACTGGTTGAATTCGATCATTAAGACCGGCCCGATAGCCCAAACCAAATGGGTAGAGGAGATCAGTCGACTCGGGCGGGAAAAACAAAAACAGTTTCTTCGCTATTTCAATCACCTGCTTGAACAATCGATCCGCTCAAAAGTTATGGGCAGCAATGTTTGGCTGCCTGATAATGAAAGAGACTTTGCCGAACGGCTTAATCGCCTGGCAGACATCAGTCAGCAGCAGGCCATCATTGAGGAACTCGACCGGGCTACCTATTATATAGAACGCAACGCCAACGCCAAGATCCTCTTTCATGCCCTCACAATTAAGCTTTATCATATCATTCAGGACAAAATTGTATTTTTGGCAACTTGAGGGTGAGAGTGGGTCCCGATAGATATCGGGAATGAGTGGTGAGTTTTTAGAATTTGTGAGTATAATTATTGAGTCAACTTTCTGATCTATATTCAACTATGTTGCGTCGCACACTTCAGCACCTGTACATGTATGAGCAAACACTGAATTGCTCAATGAATGTTGAATAGCATTCTGAACGTACAAGAGTGTGACACAACGGACGATGATAGTAGTAATGCGGCCGACCTAATAATTATCTCCTCCTCAATTATTAATTATTCATTCTTAATTATTCATTTTTCTCATGGGTTGCGATAGCTGCGGAACAGGTAAACCGAATGGATGTAAAAGCAACGGCGGATGCAGTACCGGCGGGTGCAACCGCATGAACGTACATGACTGGCTGCTGAATATGCCCATTGCTGATGTGATGGATGAGTGCAAAGTGATAGAGGTAAGTTTTAATCATGGCAGCCGTAAGGATTTTTATCGGAACACAACACTTCAGCAATTGGAAAAAGGCGACCTGATCTGTGTGGAAGGTGTGAGTGGTTTTGATCTTGGTGAAGTATCGATGACGGGTGAGATCGTTCGTATACAGATGAAGAAGAAAGGTGTAGACGAAGGCAATCCTGAAATGAAAAAAATATTACGCCGTGCCAGCGATCGTGATATTGATACATGGCGACATAGCAAGAGCCGCGAAAAAGATGCTATTATCCGTAGCCGGGCTATTGCAAAACAATTGAAACTTGAAATGAAAGTAAGTGAAGTGGAAATACAGGCGGACAGCCGTAAAGCCACATTCTTTTATATCGCCGATGGTCGTGTTGATTTTCGTGAGCTGATAAAAATTTATGCTTCTGAATTTAAGTTGAAGGTGGAAATGCGCCAAATCGGGGCAAGACAAGAAAGCGCAAAGGTTGGTGGCATCGGCAGCTGTGGTCGTGAACTTTGTTGTAGCACATGGCTAACTGAATTCAAATCTGTAAATACAACTGCTGCACGTTATCAGAATCTCTCTATCAATCAAACAAAACTTAGCGGTCAATGCGGCCGGTTAAAATGCTGTTTGAATTATGAACTCGATACCTACCTTGATGCATTGCAAGGTTTCCCCGATAATTGTGATTCGATACAGGTAGCAAAAGGAAATGCTTCCCTGATTAAGAAAGATATTTTCAAGAACCTGATGTGGTATGTGCTGCCGGATAGTAACAAGCAGTACCCGCTAACTATCGAAAGAGTAAGAAAAATAAGATCATTAAATGCCCAGGGGGTAATTCCGGAAGAATTGGAAGTTGCTGAAATTACTTCGTCAAAAATAAAAGAAGTCGAACCGGAATTTGTAGAGCTTGTAGGTCAAATAAGTTTGCGTTCGTTAGAAAAAGCTGATAAGAAAAGAAAACAAAAGCAACAACAGAAGCCAAGACAGCAACAACCTCCTCAACAAAGAGGTCCTCAACAAAATCCTAATAAACAACAAGGTCAACAGCGAGGACCACAGAGACCCAATCAACCAGGAAAGAAATAATCATTTATTTTATTTACCACGGAGCAACACGGAACTTTTTCCGTGCATTTCGTATCTCTATGATATTATTTTTTCAAGAATCAAAAACCAAAGGTCATGAGTAAGGAAATCAGAATTGAAAACTTTCCTTTAAAGGAGGAAACCGATCTAATCATAGGAATAGGAATAGAAATTCATAAGATCCTTGGTCATGGCTTTCTTGAAATTGTATATAAAGATGCCTTTGAATACGAGTTTAGAAAAAGACTGGTAGTTTATGAAAGAGAAAAGGAATACAATATAGTTTATAAAGAGGTTGTTCTTCCTCATAAATTCTTCGCAGATTTCATCGTTTTAGAAAAAGTTATTCTTGAAATAAAAGCCAAGGATGGAATTCCTGATGAAGATTATGCTCAAATGATAAATTATCTGAAATGTTCAGGCTGTAAGGTTGGGTTAATTCTGAATTTTGGCAAATTGAAACTGGATATTAAAAGGGTTGTTTATTAATTTTTGCCACGGAAACACGGAGCAACACGGAATTATTTTCTCCGTGCATTCCGTGCCTCCGTGGCATTTTTTCTTTGTAGGTTTGAGCATGAAACAAAGATTCCTTCGCAGGCTGCTAATTGGCTTTTTAATATTGATCACAATCTGGCTGGTATTTGCACAATGCAGCATGAAATTTCGGATGAGTGACAGTGAAGCGAAAGAAAAATTTTCAAAGAATAATGTTGCGCTTATAACTGAATTCATCAAAATTGATGGCTTTAAAATGCATTATGCCAAAACAGGCAATGATACCCTTCCTACATTATTTTTTGTACATGGCTCACCCGGTGGATGGACCGCATTTGAAAGATATATGCAGGATAAAGATCTGTTGAGCAGGTACAGAATGATCTCAGTTGACCGACCCGGTTTTGGATATAGTCAATTCGGTGATGCAAAAAATTTAGAAGAGCAATCAAAACTTATCAGTCCCATCGCAAAATTATTTCAGAATGGAAAGCCAATGTATGCGGTGGGTCATTCGCTGGGTGGCCCGATGATCGTAAAGCTGCAAATGGATAATGAAAATTTATTTACGGGACTTGTATTTCTTGCTGCCTCCAATGATCCTGATGAAGAAAAACCCGAACGTTGGAGATATGTGATGAAGTCAATTCCGCTTAATTATTTTTTACCCGGAGCTTTTCGTCCAAGCAATAAAGAATTGGTTTATTTAAAAACTGATCTGAAATATTTAGATAAACAATGGGAAAAGATCACATGCCCTGTTTGGATCATTCATGGTGATAAGGATACTTTTGTACCCGTTGGAAATGTTGAATACACAAAAAAGAAATTGACAAAGGCTAAATCGGTTGATGTAAAGATCTTACCTGGTGCAAGACATTTTATTCCATGGGAGCAATATGATGATATAAAAGAAGTCTTGATGAGGCTGCCTGTTTAATAATTATTTAAGTTGCTTTAAAATATCCGGCACTACTTTCGGTACAATACCATAATGATTTACTCCGCTTATAACTGAACGAGTAATTGAAAGACCTGTATAGTTTCTTCCTTTGACCGTAGTATAAAATTCCTGTGAGGAGCTCAATACCTTATTTAAAAATTCAAGTGAACCCGCATAGATCGAAATACTAGAATTGTAACTCTTATTTTTTGTTGCATATTGCTTTTCGATCTTCATCAGTTCTTTATAGTTGGCCCACGCTGAAGGGCTGATTGCATAATAATGATCAAAGAGTTTATTTTCTTTCATTGACATATACAATGCAAGCAAGCCGCCAAAAGAATGGCCAATGAATACTTTACTTTTTGTTTTGTTGAATTTTTTATTGATGTAAGGGAATAGCTCTTCTTTCATGAATAAATAGAATTTCGAGGCCTGCCCAAAATCTTTGTTGCTATAGCCACCAGCATCGGAAGGAATAAAGTCTCTTTGCCTTTTGCTTTCCCAATTCCCTTTATGGGCAATACCGATCAGTATGAACTTTTTAATATTCTCTTCAGGTTGAGATAATATCTCTTTTCCTGAATTAATGCCGGCATCGGTAAAATAAACCAGTTGATAAACTTTGGTAGAATCAAAATTTTTTGGTTTGCGAATAAAGATCTCGTAAGTATCGCCTGTTTTGTTTGATTTAAGATCTTCTCTGGTTGTTTGAGAAACAATATAAAGGGGTAGGAATAAAATGAAGAATATGAGAGATTTAATTCTTGTCACCATAGAACTCATATTCATAAACATTTTTTGTTGATGTCTTTTTACCTCTCTTCCCTGTATCAATTGTAATTTCTTTAACCAATAACCCTTTTTTATTATACTTGTAAGTAGTGACGCTATTTGTTGTTATTCCATAGAGAATTGTTCGTTGAGTCGCCTTGGTCCGTTTCCCGTCTAAATCATATTCATAAGTTTCAGTAGTATTGTTAAATTCATCTTTGGGCATTTCAACTTTTATAAGTTGATCTTTCTCGTTATGGCTATATTCCACGTTAAACTTTGTTTCCTGATTATTTCCCTGCGATCTCATGCTTACCAATTTTCCTTTCTCATTATATTTATACAAGATCGTGTCACCTCCTGCGGATGCTTTAAGAATATCTCCCTTTTCATTAAACCAAAAATAATTTTTTGCTCCAAAGTATTTCGCCGTTGTTATAGTCATATAACTTCCATCGGGATTGTAAAAGTATTCAGTCATATGTTCGAAATCAAAATTAATTGTTTTTTTCAGCCGATCATTTTCATAATAAAAGGTATCCGTCGTAATTTCCGTAAGTCTACCACTTACTCCCTTAATAATATTTCCAGTTTTATCGAAATAAGAAGCTGAAACCTCAGTAAGCGAGTCACCTGTAAAAGATTTTTCCGTAATCTTATAGATATAATACTTCTTGATTTCTTCCCTGGAGATCTGAGCTTCAGAAAAAACAATCTCAAATAAGGATATTATAGTAAGAAAAAATATTCTCATTGCAGGTCATCTTATTGCTTCAATGATCGCATCCTGGATCTTTCCTCTAACAGACAACGACGAAAGCAAGCTATTATTCCTTGTTGGATTCACCCTGTTTGAAAGAAAAATATATACCAGGTTATATTTCGGATCTACCCATACACATGTGCCGGTGAATCCTGTATGACCAAAGGTTTGCGGTGATGCAAGCTCTGATGGATAAGGCTCTCTTCTTGTCACATTATCTTTTTCCGGCTTGTCAAAACCATAAGCACGGCGACTGGTCTTGCTGTGGTACGCCGTAAATAGCTTTATCGTTTCTTCTGTAAAATATCTTTCGCCATTGAAGACACCTCCATTCAATAACATCTGGTAAAGCATCGCAAGATCGTAGGCATCGGAAAATAATCCCGCATGACCTGCCACTCCGCCAAACATGCTTGCACCTTCATCATGTACATCACCCCAAAGTAATTGCCTGCGAAAATGATTTTCCTGCTCGGTCGGAATGATCCTGTTTACACCAAATCGTTCTCTTGGTTTAAATCCTGTTGTTTCTAACCCCATTCTTGAGTAAAAAGTTTTTCTCACATACTGATCAAGCGGCATCCCGGTGAGTTGTTCAACAATTTTTCCAAGAAAAATAAAATCATTGTCGCTGTAAGAGTAACGGCCTAACCGCGGTGGTGCGCTTTTAATAATTCTTGCCAACATTGTGTCCTGCCATTCATTCTTTAAATACAACCCCTCGGCCACCCGTATAGTATAACCTGGCTTAGGTTTATCAGAATACAACGCAGGATTTGGAATGCCTGTAGCGGAATCAATAGTTTCTTTGTAAAAAAAGATCGTAGGGGTCAATCCGACTTCGTGCAACAAGATGTCTTCGATCTTTAATCCAGCTTTATCTGATCCTCTTGTCCATGGCAAGTAATCACCAAGTGTTTTATGTAAACTGATCTTTCCTTCTTCATAAAGTTTCATTACCGAAACTGTGGTCGCAGAAATTTTGGTAACTGAAGCAAGATCATAAATACTTTCAAGAGTAACAGGTTTTGCTTCATCAAATGTATAAGTGCCATAAGCCTTGTCATAAATAATTTCACCGTCTTTCACTGCAAACACCACACAACCCGGAAATGCTTTTTGAGAAATGGCATCATTAACTATTGAATCAATTGCCTGAGACATGATAGCCCTTTTTTCTAATGGTCCCGGTTTTTCAACGGCTGCGATATCAATACCAAAGCCGGCAGAATAATTACATACCCGTACCGGCAATTTACCAGATGCACTGACTTTCCCTTTTAAGAAATCAGCAGCAACTTGTCTTGTTATAATGTCATCCTGGTGACAAGCGATGAGTGCATTAGCATCACAAAAATTTGCCGCAGCCAATACATTTCCAAAGACAAGAGTGATGCTGTTTGTTTTATTCAATCTACGCCATAAGGAAAGAGAAGAGTTTGTGATACCATAATTATTTGCAGGTCGGTTACTGAAATTGTGAATGCCTATTACAACTACATCGTATTTATCAAGTACTTTTTCAAATATCTCATCAGCCTTATCATCTCCCTCCTTCCATGATAACGTATATGTATCTGATCCATACTTATCATTCAATTCCTTTCCAAAGTCGTTTACCACAGAATCTCCAATGGCCACATAAGCGATCCTTGCATTTTTTTTCATTGGCAATGAAGTATTGCCTTGCTTTAAGATCGTGATCGTTTCTTTTGCAATTTTTAATCTTAATGCATCAGTTTTTGCATTAAGGTCCCGGAGAAGATTGTTTGTCTCAATTGGTTTTAACTGGTTTAATCCAAGCTGGTATTTCGCTTTCAAAACTTTTTTCACTTTTGCATCCAGGCTATCCCAGCTAAGTTTGTTTTCACCAATAGCGGTTTTTATTGCTTCTATTGCTTTTCCAACATCTTCAGGTAAACAAAGCATATCATTTCCTGCGATCAAAGCTTCAACAGAAATAACACCACCCGGAAAATATTTTGCAACTCCTTTCATCTCCAGTGCATCAGTAAATGTCAGGCCATTGAAGCCAATATCATTTCTTAAAACACCGGTTACAGTATTTTTAGAAATAGAAGTTGCCCGATGCTCTCCTGAATCGATTGATGGTACAGAAAGATGGGCAACCATAACACTTCCGATACCCGCATTTATCAATTCACGAAAAGGTTTTAACTCATTTGAATCAAGTTGTTCCCTTGTTTTGTTTATCACGGGCAGATCAAGATGCGAATCAATATCAACATCTCCATGACCGGGAAAATGTTTTGCACAAGCCATAATACCTGCATCCTGCATGCCCTTCATGTAAGCAATGCCAAACTTGATCACTTTGTCCCTGTCTTCGCCAAAAGAACGAAATCCAATAACGGGGTTGTTTGGATTATTATTAATATCAACAACCGGTGCATAGTTCACATGAATACCAAGCCGCTTGCATTGTTCACCAACTGCAAGACCCATTTCATACACTAATCTTTGATTATCCATGGCGCCAAGTGTAAGCTGGTAAGGAAATTTTGTAACACTATCGAGTCGCATTCCAACTCCCCATTCACCATCAATTGTTATCATTAATGGCGTTTTGGCAATGCTTTGATAAAAATTTGTAAGATTAGCCTGGCGAATGGGCCCGCCCTGGAAAAAACATAATGCACCGACATTGTATTGCTGAATATCATTCGTCACTTTAGCTATATGGTCTGCTCCAAGATTAGAATGAGCTCTTATTACCATCAATTGAGCTATTCTTTGTTCGGGTGTTAAAGAATTAAAGACACTGTCCACCCATTGATCAACAGAAAGCCTGCTCCTGTATTGAGAAAAAACAATTGAAGAACTTAAAACCGATACGAGAAAGAATATTTTTTTCATGCAAGATGCTTGAGATAATCAACGTATTTTAGCAGCCCAAATTACGAAGAATTGCCCGACAAGATTTTATTATTGCCCGACAACATTGCCAATCAAATTGCAGCCGGTGAAGTGATACAGCGACCCGCCAGCGCTGTAAAAGAACTTTTGGAAAATGCAGTTGATGCAGGTGCTACAGAAATTAAACTTATTATTAACGATGCAGGAAAATCTTTAGTGCAGGTGATCGATAACGGCGGTGGTATGAGTGAGACAGATGCAAGAATGAGCTTTGAACGTCATGCAACATCGAAGATCACGACGATCGATGATCTCTTTCATATAAAAACAATGGGGTTCCGCGGCGAGGCGTTGGCTTCGATCGCTGCAGTTGCCCAGGTTGAATTAAAAACAAAAAGACTGGATGACGAAACAGGAACTTATATTGAAATTGAGAACAGTGTTGTAAAAAAACAGGAACCCGTTGCAACACCAGAGGGTACAAGCATTGCAATGAAGAACCTTTTCTTCAATGTTCCTGCACGCAGAAATTTTTTGAAAAGCAATACAGCGGAAATGAGGCATATCGTTGATGAGTTTACAAGAGTTGCCTTAGCATTTCCCCAGGTCTTTTTTTCTCTTACTGCAAATAACCAGCAGATCTTTCATCTCGAAGCGGGAAATTTAAAACAGCGAATTCTTCAACTACTCGGGAATAACTACAATACAAAACTGGTAACGGTTAAAGAAGAAACCGATTACATGAATATCTATGGCTTTGTAGGTAAACCTGATACTGCGAAAAAGACGAGAGGGGATCAATATTTTTTTGTCAATAATCGTTTTATAAAAAGTGCTTACCTGAATCATGCGGTGATGAATGCATACCAGGAAATGATCACAAAAGATGCCTTTCCTATGTATGTACTTTTTATTGATCTTGATCCAACCCAGGTAGATGTAAATGTGCATCCAACAAAACAGGAAATAAAGTTTGAAGATGAAAAGATCATTTATGCATTTGTGCAAGCAGCGGTAAAACATGCATTAGCCCAATTCAGCATTACTCCCACCCTGGATTTCGAATTAGATGCATCGATACAACAATTGCCATCCATTCAACAACCCTTTACTGAAGAAAAAAAATCAGCGGCTGCATCTACATCTATCTTTAAAGGATTCACAGAAAAGAACAGGGCGCATTTTATTGAACCAACAAATAGAAGTGAGCTGAAGCATTGGAGAGAGTTTTACGAGAGTCCACAGTCAACTGTCGACAGTCAACAGTCAGAAGTTAGGAGTTCAGAGTCAAAAGAAGAGAATGTTCAACGATCAATGCTCAATGTTCAATATTCAAGTAAAGAAGAATCTTCCACTATTTACTCACCATTCACCACTCACCACTCACCACTCACCCAGCTTCACAACGAATACATTCTTTCCCAAACACCAAATGGCTTTGTATTAATTAACCAGCAAGCAGCACATGAAAGAATAATTTATGAGAGATTACAGGAAGCTGCTAAAGGAAAACCAGTAGCTACGCAACGGAGCATGTTTCCTGTTACAATTGAATTGACTCCTGCAGATACAGTTTTATTGGAAGAATTGATGACGGATATGCAACAGCTTGGCTATATGATCGAACCATTTGGAAAAAACACTTTTGTTATACAAGGCACACCGGCGGATGTTACACAAGGAAATGAAAAACAGGTGATAGATTTACTGCTAGAGCAGTTTAAGCATTTTGATTCCGAAATGAAATTTTCTAAAAGAGAAAAGCTAATTCGTTCTCTCGCATGGCAGCAATCCATTAAAGCCGGAAGACAACTTTCCGAAAAAGAAATGGAAGCGTTGGTTGAGGATCTATTCAAATGCAAACAGCCTAACGCTTCACCTGATGGCAATCCCACTTACTTAGAGTTTAAGAAAGAACAGTTAGAAAAAATGTTCCAGCGGCCCCACTAAATCTCTCCGCCTCGGGCGGAAGACTTTGCATCCGCACAAAACCCAAAGCTCAATTATTCTCCTTATTAAGAAATTGTAAGTATTGAAAACGCCTCAGAGAGTGAGGCATGTGTGCTGATGGCCTTCCCTTTGGGAAGGTCGGGATGGGCTTTTAAAACTTATTTCTTATTCCTTCAATAAATTTCTCCACCGCCCTTCTTACTGCCGTTGACGAAGCCTGGTGATTATTAACTAAAGTAGAAAAGATAAGCAGTTTACCTTTTTTAGTATATAAAAAACCGCTGAAGGCAACAACGCCGGAGAGAGTCCCGGTTTTACCAAAAATAAA
>Ga0070698_100004494_pt1 | contig 15336 bp, 14 predicted proteins | sample KBSK1502metaG_FD_65477 | JGI IMG/M metagenome (GOLD analysis project Ga0070698, IMG submission 65477) | Corn, switchgrass and miscanthus rhizosphere microbial communities from Kellogg Biological Station, Michigan, USA - KBS K1-50-2 metaG | ecosystem: Host-associated > Plants > Roots >...
CACGATCGCGATGAACCGCTCCCGCGCCTGCGCGAGAAAACGTCCGTACATCTCGCCCCACAATTTGCTGACGCCGTAGCTCATGCGGGGATTCGACGGATCGTAAAACACCGCGGGAACGGCCTCCGGCGTCGGAATCGGCAGCGGCACGCCGCCGAGCGCCGCGCCGCCGTACACCTCGCTCGTGGAGGCGAACAGCAGCCGTGCGCCGTCGGTCGCGGCGTCGACGAACCAGTGGAACACGTTGGCCGCCAGCGAAGTGTTCACCCACATCACGCGTTCGGGCGCCGCCAGCACGTTGTCGACGCCAACGATGCCAGCCAGGTGGTAGACGCGGTCGGCTCGATCCGGCAGCAGCCGGGTGTTCGCCGGATCGCTCAGGTCCGCCTCGACGAAGCAGACGTGCCTGGATTGTCGCAACGCGTCGAGGGCGCTGCGATCGGCCCGTCGAGACACGTTGTCGACGAGAATGATTTCGTCACCTTCGGCGCAGTCTCGCAGCAGCGTGCGTGCGATCGCGGATCCGATGAACCCGGCGCCGCCGGTGATGACCGTTCGCATCAAAAATGGCGCTGGTAGAACTCGCCGGCCGCCTCGTACGATTCGACGCGGCCGATTTCATGAAACGGCTCGCGGAGCGGAAACACACCGACTCGCATTCCCGCCGCGCAGGCCTTCCGAATCAGATCGGGCATGTCGAACTTCTGAACGGACGGCACTTCGTCCAGCAGCTGTGGGCTCAGGCAGTAGATGCCGGAATTGACGAGATGCGTGATCACCGGCTTCTCTTTGAAATCGGTCACGAGGTCACCGGTGATCTGCGGGTAGCCGAACGGAATACGGACTTCGTACGGTCTGCCGCACAGCGTCAGATCGTAGCTCGCAGCAATGTGGAATTCGCGAAGAATGCCGAAATTCAACCGCGTCAGAATGTCCGCATTGAGCACCAGGAACGGACTGTCCGGCCGGAGCTCTCGCGGGATCAACGCCAGCCCTCCCGCGGTTCCGAGCGGCGCCGGCTCGCGCAGGTAGTGGATCTCGAGCTGCCATTTCGACCCATCGCCGAAGTACTGCTCGATCACATGGCGCAGATACCGCACGTTGATGAACAGGCGCCGGAAACCGCTCGCCTTCAACGCACAGACAATGATCTCGAGCAGAGGGCGGCCACCGACCTCCAGCATCGGTTTGGGCACTGTGGCGGTGAGCGGCCGGAGCCGCACTCCCTCGCCGCCGGCCATGAGCACGGCCGCCGGACAGCCGTCGCTCGTCTCGAAGCCGACCGTCAGCACCTCGAGGCCGGTGACGCGGCCGTCGTCGTCCACGAGCGGCATGTGCCGCACGGTGTTCGCGCGCATCAGCCCCGCGATCGCCTCAGGCGAGAAGCTCTCCGGTACGACTTGCGGGTTTTTGTTGACGACTTCTGTGACCGGAGCATCCAACGTGAGGCCGCGCAGCAGACCACGCCGGACATCGCCGTCGGTGATCGTGCCGACCAGTCGGCCGTCCGCGTCGACGGCCAACGCGATGCCGTGCATATTTCGGTCGATGCACTCCATCGCCACGCTGATCGCGGCGGACGGCGGAATGACGACGTGGTTCAAATCGACTCTCATGGCGCCATTCGCCGATCCGTCACGCCTGCTCCCGCACCGGACCGTCGGTTTCCATCGCGAAGATCGCGCCGCATGACGCGCACGTCAGCCGCGCGGCGTCGCGTCCGTCGGGCTCCAGCCGCACACCGCACTCGCACATCCAGCCGATCCGGCGCGCGGGAACGCCGACCATCAACGCATGGTCCGGCACGTCGCTGGCAACGACGGCGCCCGCGCCGATGAATGCGTACCGTCCGATGGTGTGGCCGCAGATCACGGTGGCGTTGGCGCCAATCGTCGCGCCGCGGCGGACGAGCGTCGGCCGGAACTCCTGCTTGCGCGAGACGTGGCTGCGCGGATTGATCACGTTGGTGAACACCATCGACGGACCGCAGAAGACGTCGTCTTCGAGCACAACCCCTTCGTAGACCGAAACGTTGTTCTGAATCTTCACGTTGTCCCCGATCGAGACGTCGCGGGCGACGAACACATTCTGGCCGAGCGAGCAGTCGCGGCCTAGCGTCGCACCGGCCATGACATGGCTGTAATGCCAGATCCTGGAGCCGTCCCCGATCGTGCAGCCCTCGTCGATCGTGGCGGTCGCATGAGCGAAGTACCCGGAGCGTGGCGCGTGCTCCCTCATCGCCGTACGAGCATCGGATGAAGGTCGGCCGCGTTGTGGGGCGGCGCGACCGGCGTCTGCCGGATGCGATGGGTGAGCGCGATGCTCGGTCGCGCCTCCTCGATGCCGAACCCGCGACCTGCCAATACCTCCTCGTACACCCGCGTATGGAGATTCCCGAAGCCATCGCTGAACTCGAGCTCCTCGGCGTCAACGGTGATCGAACGAAACGTCGTCTTCACGCCCGGCTCCGCAACAAACGGCAGATCCGATATCTCGGTCGAGAGAAACCAGTGCACGCGCGCACGCTCGAGCTCGATGAAGCCAGCCATCCGCTTCTGCTCCTCCAGATGCACGCTCACGGCCACGACCGGTCCGAACAGCCAGATCAGCAGATCGAAGAAATGGATGCCGATATTCGTCAGCAGGCCGCCGGACCGTTCGGCCGAACCCTTCCAGGAGACGTCGTACCAGCGGCCGCGAGCCGTGACATACGTCAGGCACACCTCATGCGGGTGCGACGCCCGCTCCCCTTCGAGCCGGGTTTTGAGCGCCTGCAGCAGCGGGTGGAGCCGGAGCTGCAGGACGGTGTGCACGCGGCACCCGGTTTCGTGCTCCAGCTCCTGCAGCGCATCGAGATTCCACGGATTGATGACGAGCGGCTTCTCGCAGATCGCATGCGCGCCGACGCGCAATGCGAGGCGGATGTGCGCGTCGTGGAGGTAGTTCGGCGAGCAGATGCTTACGTAGTGCGCCCGCTCCTCGTCGGGACCGCGGCGCAGCTTCTCGAGATGACGGTCGAAGCGCTCGAACTCGGTAAAGAATCGGACGTTGAACGAGTAGCGATCGAGGATGCCGACCGCGTCGTGTGGATCGACGGCGGCCAGCAGCCGGTTGCCTGTGTCTTTGATGGCCGTCAGATGGCGCGGCGCTACGAAGCCGGCTGCCCCGGTGAGCGCGAAATTCTTCGGAGTTCCCATGATGTCCGCTGCTGGAGGATCCTCTTACGACCGCTGGTCGCCGTTGCGCGACCTGTTCAGCACATCTCGAAACGTTGCGACGAGCTTCGGCGCATTGACGTTCAGCGAATACCGCCCTTCGATGGTGCGGCGCCCGGCCGCGGCGAACCTGGCACGCAGGTCGGGATCGCTCAAGAGGCGGCCAATCTTCTCGACCCACTCATCTTCCGTTGACGCGAGAAAGCCGTTCACGCCGTCCTGGATGATGCATCGGTTGACACCGACGGCGGCGGCGACCACGGGCACGCCGCACGCCATGAATTGTATGGCTTTGAAGCCACACTTCCCTTTCGACCACTCGTTGTCGACGAGCGGGTACACACCGACGTCGCACGTATTGAACAGCTCGACCTCGCGATCGAGCGACCACGGCACGTTGCGGACCGCCACCCCCCGAAACGCGACGTCACGTCCGGCGCCGCTGACCCGCAGCTCGAACGGATGGCGCTCGCGCACCCGCCGCAACACGTCCTCCATCCGCAGCAGATACGGTGTCGTGGTGGGACTGCCGATCCAGCCGACGACCGGGTCGGTGCCGTTCGGGGCGTCGTTTGGCGTCCGCGGCACGAACCGCGCGGTATCGACACATGTTGGAATCATTGTCACCGCTGAGTTGTACTCACGCGAATAATCCGCAAGGTAATCGTTGCCCACGATGACGTGGTCGCTGTGGCGGATGATGATCGGAACCTTCCGCGGGTACTTCAGGGAAGCGACGACGCGGTTGGCTTCGCTGACGTTCGGCAGGAAGATCGCGTCATCGAAATCGTAAATGACCGGCGGCTGCGCACGCCGGGCAAGCGCCCGCTCGATGAGCGGCGGGCCGATCGGGAACGCCTCCCGGTAGATGAAGACCAGCTGATACGCCGAGAGCGACCCGAGCGATCGCGCCCGACCAAGCGCCAGCTGCGCGAAGATCGCCGCCTTGCGCACGTGATGCCCCGGCCGATAGACGAGCCGGAAGAACTCGGTCGTGTAGAACGGCTTCGCGACGACGTCGAACCCCGCCGCATCAAGATGCGGAATGTACTGCGCGAGGCGAAAGCGAAATCCGGCCGCCTCCTCGGGGAAGGGCGACAAGGCGAGAACACGCGTGCGCGATCCGCTCACCTGTTCCAATCGTCCCATGCCGCCGCAATCGTCCGGCTTGCCACGATGCACACGACGCCGACGGTCGCGACGAGGATCCACACCGGCGCCGGCAGGTTCGGGGCAAAGCGGGTTGGCAGCACGACCCAGAGCAGCGCGTGGACCGTGAGGCCAGCGGTAGTCACGATGCCGACGACCCGAACCTGTTGCCATCGCTCGAACTGCTCGAAGCGGGCCTTTGTCGGCGCGAGCGCAGCCACGATAAAAGAATCCGACGGATTCCAGCCGTGGGAGAGCCGTGCAAATGTGCGGACGATGAGGCTGTCGCCGAAGATCGCGGTCGCCCGCGCGTGCTCGCGATCCGGCACGGTGCGATGCTGCTCGAGAACGCGATCGATCTCACCGAGTTGTCGCCAGAGATGCGCGACAAGACGACGGACCGGTGTCAGTGCGTGGACGACGCGACTGCCGTTCGTTATCAACCGGGACCCTGCCCTGTCGGCGATGCCGACTTGAGCGTGACGCTCTGAATCGACCCTCGAACCGTGTACAGGCCCGTGGAAAACGTCAATGGTGCGCCAACCATGATCGCTTGTCCTTTGTACCGCCAGCCGCCACCGGCCCGATCGAGCCCGATGCGCAGCACCAGCTGGCACGACACGAAGCGGTCGGGGATCTTGGACTCGACCATCAATCCCGGCGACGCGTCGCCCAGCCGCGTGGCGCGCTCCCCCATCACCGTCTGCTTGTTGAGGAGGGCCACGACCGTTGCCTGCCCGGCGTCGACGCCGGTGACATCGTCTCGATCGCCTACTTTGATCAGCGCCGCGAGCTCGGGCAGTGTCACCACCCGCAGGACCACTTCACCGGCCTGCGGGTCGGCGTCGGGCCGCACGGTGTCGACGAGCAGTCTCAGAGTGCCGTTCGTGCCAGGGAGCGGCACGATGACGCCGGCGGCGATCGAGCTTCCGCCGATGCGGCATTCGTCGCGATCGACCAGCTGACACTCAGTCCGGAGAACGACCGGCACCTGCACGGTCGCCCGTTCGGGGACGGCGATGTTGCTGTCCGCAGTCTTGATCCAGCGCTCATCCGGCCGCGGGCTGCCCAGCGCGAGGATCTCGCTTGCCGCCGACCCCGAGCTGGGGAACCGCGCGCCGCGGACGATCTGGCGCGCCCGCGCCTCGTCCAGCCCCACGAGCACCCCCGTGATCTGCACTTTTGTGAACGGCGGCGTCGTCGGCGCGAGCACGGTGATTGCGTTCCGGACACGGGCCACTTCCTGGACGCCGTCGTATAGCGCGAGATCGTACTTGCCCGGTCCGACGTGGGAGAACAGCACGTCTGCGGACTGCTCGTTCTCGAAGAGATATGCGTTGGCGGAAGTTTCGCCGATGTTGGCGCGGAACAGCGACCGGAGACCCGTACCTTTCACCTTGACGCGCATCTCCTGGCCCAAAGGAACTTCAGCGGGCTCGACCGCCGTGATTCTGGGAGCGGGTGTGCGGAAGAGCAGGAATCCGGTGTACGCGACGGGGATGAGAACGAGGCCGACGAGGATGGCCAGCGCGTCGATCAGGTTCATTCGGCCGAACAGCCGCCCGCGTTCGTCGATCAACGGCATGAGGGTTCTCGTGAAAACGGCGCGCGCGCGGAGAACCAGGTGACGAAGACGGTCATCCCGAGCGAGCTGAACCAGATCAGATACGGTGTCGTCAGGGCTCGATGGCGAATGAGCGTGCCGACGTTGCCGCTCGTCAAGGCAACGCCAATCGCGGCGGTGGCGATGTAGCCGATCTGCATCGTCGTCACGAGCCTGTCGCGGCGAAAGCCCGCGATCGCGCCAACTGGCGCGAAGACGACCAGCAGATACCAGACGACCTGTTCCGGCAGATACGCGAGCTCCGCCTTCGATTCGAGATTCCATGGCGCCGGAACAGTGATAAAGCTGAAAAACGCGCGCACCACGTACCGTCCCGCCTGGGCGGGACTCAGCGTCCACGTGTAGAAGGTCGGCTCTGTGTAGAAAGCCGGATCGAGAACCTTATAGCTGTGCCCAATGGTAAACACGTGACCACCGTGCATCCGCGCCGACGCCTGGAGGTTCGCGAGAACACGATCCCTGACGGACGGTGTTCGAACCGCTATACCGATCAGCAGCAGCGCAGCGGCCGCCGCAAGGATCGCCGTGCGCACACGCGTGGTCGCGGCCCACAAGGCGATGCCGATCGCGATTGCCGTCACCGTCAGAGTGAAGCCGCCTGGCCGCAGCAGGCCGACACCGACCAGAAACGCGGCGCACAACACCGTCCGCCGCATCCGGATGCGCCACGACGCGGCTCGAACGACCGCCACAGTCGTCGCCAGCGACGCGGCGGTGAAGAAGAAATACAGCGACTCCTTCAACAGCGAGATCGACCAGACGAAGAGGCTCGGAAGGAACAGGAGCAGCGTCATCCCGAGGAGCGCGGGGAGAAACCCATATGCCCGCCGCACGAGCCGGAACAGGATGACGGCGCCGGCCGCAAAGACAACGCCGTTGACGAGACGCAGCGCGAACGGCGCCGGTCCGAAGAGCAACTGCACGTAGGCGAGCAGGTAGAGAAACGCGCTCCAGCCGTACTCGTCGAACGCATTGATGTAGTCCCACGGCGATCCGGGCATGCCTCCCCAGATGAGCCGGAGGCGCAGGGCACGCCGTTGGGCGTAGGCCTCGTCACCGAACAGCATGAGCGCCCCCTGGCTGTCGTGCGGCGAAATCAACAGCAGCGCCACGACGACAACAACACGGGCGAGCAGCGCGAGGCCAAGGACGAGAATCACCGCGCGGCGCTCGTGTTCCGGAAGCCCGCGCGTCGCCGCGACGATCAGGGCGAGGACGCCGGCCGCGCACCAGATCGACAGCGGCGACAGTGTGTACGCGACGCCGAGAATGGCGCCAGCCGCGATCGCGACCCACACCATCGTCGTCGGAATGCCCGCCGGGAACGACGATTCCGCGGATCCGGCGAACGGCGCCGATGCGGCGACCCTGGTCGTCATGCGGCGAGCTGCTCGAACAAGGCCTCGTACCGTTCGACGACGCGCGGCAGGGCAAACCGTTCGGCGGCGGCGCGCGCCGCGCGGCTCATCGACGCGCGGCGCGGCGGATCGCTCAACACGTCGGCGAGCGCGCGAGCGAACGGCTCGGCCGCATGGTCGTCGACGAGCAGGCCGGTCCTCCCGCGCTCGACGATCTCGCGCGTCCCGGGTGACGACGTGGCGACAACGGGCGCACCGCACGCCATCGCCTCGACGAGCACGTTCCCGAATCCTTCATAGCGTGACGTGAGCGCGAACACGTCGGCGCGCGCCATGTATTTCCACGGGTTCGTTTGAAAGCCGCACAGAAACACGTCGTTCTCGAGCCCCGCACCAGCAATCGCTTCGCGGATCGAACGCTCCAGCTCTCCTTCGCCCAGAATCAGCGCGATGAACGGCCTTTCGCGCCGAAGGAGCCGCAACGATTCGACGAGCAGCGGATAATTCTTCGCTTCGGCAAGCCGGCCGGCGGCAACAATCATCGGCCGCCCATCCGACGCAACCCCCGCCAATGGCTCACGCGACAGCCTGTCGATCTCCGGAAGATCGACCGGATTGGGGATGATCACGATCCGTTCGGCTGCAAGGTGGAACACGCTCGTCAGATCCGCGGCCACCCCAGGCGAGGTCGCCACGACGGCCGCCACGCGCGGATAGGTAGCGCGGACGGCGCGTTCGAAGAGACGCCGCTGGACCGGCTGGTGCCAGTGATAGTCGCGGTCGCGGAGAAACGCCGACACCGGCGTCTGCTGGTTGACGACCACTCGTGGAAACCGCCCCGATAACAGCGCCGCGGCAAACACGGAAAAGTAACTCAGAAAGCAGACGACAACATCCGGCCTCTCCGCCCTGAAGTATCGCGCCAGTTGCGCGACGCGCGACCAGCGGGTGTCCCGCGCGGCGCTCACGAGAGCGACGTCGGGAGAGACATCGCCCAGGTAACGGCCCTCGCGTCGAAACACGTACATGCTGCGCGCGAAATGACTGGCATCGAGGGCGTTCATGATCTTCACTGCCGCACGCTCGGCGCCGCCGCCGTTCAGCGAGGGAAGTACGAAACAGACGTGCAGCCGCGCGGCCATCCCTCACGCCACCCGTGGTGCCGCCGCGAGCGGTCGGCCAACATGAGTCCGGAGCCGATCGACGATGAATTCGGCCTGGTGTTCGAGCGTGTGCTGACGAGCCGTGACGTACCCCGCCTGGATCAAACGCCGCCGCAACTCCGGATCGGCGACGAGGCGCTCCACGGCGTCGGCGGTCGCGCCGCTCGGTCCCGCCTCCACCAATAGACCGTTGCCTTCGTGGGTGATCAGGCTCGGAATGCCAGCGACCCTCGTGGTGACGATCGGAACGCCAGCAGCCATCGCCTCCAGGAGCACGCGAGGGATCCCTTCCCCGGGCAGCGTCGGCAGCACGAACAGGTCGTACTCACGATATGCGGGCAGCAGCGCATCGAGGGCGAGCGGGCCGAGGCAGCGAACGCGGCCGGGCACGTCGAGGCGACGGCTGTCGGCGAGGATCGCCTCGCGCTCCTGCTCGCCAGGCGAGCCGACGACTGGTCCGACGATGTCGAGCGTCACGTCCAGCCCGCGGTCGACGAGCGTGCGCACCATTTCAGGCAGCGTTCGCAAACCCTTTCGCGGATCGATTCGGCTGACGGTCAGCAGGCGAATGGCGGCGCCTAGACACGTCTGCGCGCGGGCGGCGATGTCGGCAGCGCTGATCGTTGTCGTGCGCGTCTCGACGACGGGTGCGTCGGCGCGGCCGTGCTTGCGCGCGAGCGCCGCACCGTTCGCAAAGGTGAGCGCCGTCCGCGTCATCCACCGGATCGAGGCCTCCTCGATTTCGGTGTAGGCGCGCCACAGCCATCGCTTGATCCCCCGATACGGCATCGACGGCAGCAGCGCGCGGAGGTCTCCGACGATCAGCAGGAACACGGGACGCCGCACGATGCGCGCGCACCCGAACGCGAAGAGGGCTGCCGGGGTCGGCACGCGGCAATGCAGCACGTCAATTCCGCGCACCCATCGCCATAGCCGCGGCACGATCTGCGGGAGCTTGGGATAGAACTGCAGCGGCCCGTCAAACGGCGGCAGCGGAGCGAGCGTCACGTTCGGCGATCGGATGGGCGTCCCCGCTCCCCGCGGCTCGGTCAGCGTCGGCACGCAGAGTGAGATCTCGTCGAAATACGGCGCGAGCGAATCAACGTACCGCGCGAACGACCCCTCGACCTCGCGCAGGACGCCGTCGGCGTCGCGCCAGAACGGCATGTGGTAGACGATGCCGAGTTTCATGTCTTCGCGGGTGCTGGGTGCTGAGTGCTGGGTGCTGGGTGCTGGGTGCTGGTTGCTACGCCGCACGGTTCTCTAACAGCCGGTCGTACAGACTGGTGACGGCGGCGACGTACGCGTCGACGCCGAAACGTGGCAGCACGGCGGCGCATCCCTCACGTCCGATGCGGCGACGGAGCTCTCCATCGGCGCACAACCGCGCGAGCGCCGCGCCGAGCGCGGCGGAATCGCCGGGCGCGACGAGCAGGCCGGTGCGGCCGTCGTCTACGACTTCTGGAACGCCGGCCACGGCCGTCGCGACCACCGGCACCTTCGCCGCCATCGCGAGCACGAGCGACAAGGGCAGCCCTTCCCACATCGATGGCAGAACGAAAACGTCCATCGCGCCGAGCAGGTTGCCGAGATCGCGGCGCGCACCGAGAAACTGCACGCGTTCGGTCAGACCCAGCGATTGCGCCAGCGTACCCAGCTGCCCCCTGAGCTCGCCGTCGCCGACGACCAGCAGGCGAACGGCTGCCAGCTGCGGTGTGCGCGCGAGCGCATCGAACAGATAGTGATGGCCTTTTTGTTCGGTCAGCCGGGCGATGATCCCGATGACGAGATCGTCTCGCCGAAGGCCCAGCGACTCGCGCATCGCGTCGCGTGTCACCGTCGGCGCGGCCTGCGAGAAATCGACGGCGTTGTGAATCACTTCGACCTTGGCCGGATCCGCGTGGACTTGTCCGATGTAGAAGTCGCGCACGGATTCCGCCGATGCCACGACGCAATCGGTGCCCGCCATCAGCAGCCGTTCAGCCATGACGTGACTGGCGCGCTTGCGCGCGTATACGTTGACCTCGGTGCCAATCACGACCGGGACTCGCGCGAGAATCGCGGCAACCCGTCCGTACAGACTCGCGGTCAACAGAAAGGTGTGCACGATATCCGGTGTGGCACGGCGAAGATATCGGCGAACGCCGTCCACGGCCCACGGCCGGCGCAGCCCTGGCGTGAGCCCCAGGACCTCCACGGGCGTTCCCGTCCGCCGAATCTCCTCGCCGATGGGCCCGGCCTCGTGGATGCAGCACACACGCGGCTCGAACCGCGCGCGCGGCAGGCCGCGCACGAGATTGAGCACCATCTCTTCCGCGCCACCGACCTGAAAAGCGTGCGCCATGTAGACGACCCGGATCATCACGAACCGACGTGAACGCGGTAGAACGCGACCGTCCGCTGCAGTCCTTCCTCGAGCGGAACTGACGGCTGCCAACCGAAGTCGGCGCCGATCCTCGCAATGTCCGCGATGAAGTCACCGGTCTCGATCTGCTGCGCCAGCGAAGGCCAGTCGACGGACTCAATCCGTCCGCCGCCCGCACACCGCACGATCAGGAGTGCCATGTCCATCAGGCGAGTTCCGATGCCGGTGCCGACGTTGTACGCGCGGCCGTCGCTCCGTTCGGACCCTCCCACGGCAAGAAGGGCTTCGACCGCGTCGTCGATGTAGATGTAATCGCGACGCTGCGAGCCGTCGCCGTAGACCGGCAGCGTCTCGCCCGCGAGCGCGAGATGAATCATCCGGTTCACGACGCCGTACGTCGTCCGCTCACGAGGTTGACCGGGCCCGTACGGGTTCGTCAAGCGTGCGATCGTGTACCGGATGCCGAACAGGCGCGCGTATAGCCGCAGATAGTGCTCCACCGTGATCTTGTGAATCGCGTGGAGACACAATGGCTCCTGCGCAAAGTCCTCGGTCACCGGCAGCGCCGCTGGATGTCCGTATTCGAGCCGCGATCCGGCGAATACGACTTTGGCGTCGCGGTTTTTTGCTCGCAGCGCCTCGAGGAGCGAGAGATTCCCGCGGCAATTCACGTCCAGATCCGTCCATGGATCTTCCATGCTGCGAACCGCCCCGGACTGCCCCGAGAGGTTGAAGATCACGTCCTGTTCTGCCACGGCGGCCGACATGGCGGCTCTGTCTCGCACGTCCGCTTCGATGATCCGCGCCCCTCGCGCCTCGAACCCCGCCGCCGTCTCCACATGCCGGGCGCGGGACGGGGTGACGATGGTGAGTGCGGCACCCCTCGTGAGCAGTCGATCCGACAGACGTCCGCCGATGAAACCAAGTCCGCCCAGCACGAGAACGGAGCGGTTCCGAAAATCGCTCACGCGGCCACCTTTCGCGCGACACAGAGACAATGGAGGTGCGCTTCCGATTGCATCCGGCTCAGTGACTCGACCGCCAGCCGCGGCTCGACGAGCTCGTGGATGCGGGTTTCGTCGGCGTACATGCCGCCGCTGTTGAGGCGCGCGCGCAAGCGTCTGCGAAGCGGCCCGATGCTGATGGGGAGCAGGAGTCGTCCCACACGGCGGCGGAACGTCGGCGGCACTGACACCGATTCGGGATGCACCGTCGTGAACGCAAAACGGCCGCCGCGCTTCAGCCACCGGCTCACGTTGGCGACGACGCGCTCGTTCAGCGGTGAGTGCTCGGCGAGAACACCGATCGAGTACACGAGATCGAATCGCTCGGCGCCGAAGTCGTGCGTGAACACGTCGCCCTGGACCAGCGTGACGGCCGCGTTGATCCGGTCGTGCCTGTATGGATGCCGCGCCTCCGCCAGCATCGCCGCGGACGCATCGAGACCGACCAGGCTGCGCGCGCCGGTCACGGCCCAGAAGTACCGGCCCGTCCCGCAGCCGAGATCGAGCACGTCGATTGGCGGTGCGAACGCCGCGCACACGCGCTGCAGCCACGTGGTAAACAACCGCTCCGGCTCGCTGCCCGACAGTTCGTCGTCGTGGGCGCGATAGCGCCGGGCGTATGGTGCGTCGTACAGCGCCGACGCCTTATCGGCCCATCGCGCCGCGCGCGGCTGCGGCGTCATGCGAACAGCTCCTCCGCCGCGACGAACCGCACGTCCGCAAACCCGGCGGCGTAATCGAGGAAGCGCCGGAGCACGTCTTTCATCACCGCGTCGACTTCCCAGTAGTGGGTGGCGAGACAGAAGTGTCCACCCGCACGGCGGGCTTCGTCGAAGCCGGTGACGAGGTCGTCAAGCGTCGTACCGGGAACCAGGCTATGGCAGCCGAACTCGGCGTGGCGGCGATAGCGCAGCACGAAGGGATAGACGAACCGATCGCCGCGGGTGCGGCCGGTGCGGCCGCGAAAACGGTGAACGCGCAGCCAGTTTCCCAGCGTTCGCGCCTCCCACGGCCGCAACGAAGGGCGGAACGACAGAAACGACCCGAGGATGTTCAACCCGGACGCGCTGACAGCCGCCAGGCCGCGTTTTGACAGCGCGTTGTGCGGCGGCACGAAGATCCGAATCGGGACGCGCACCCAGGCCGCGAGATGGCGAAGGCCATCGGCGACGCGGCGCTCGGGATCCGGCGCGGCCTCGAATTCATATCCGCCGGGAAAGTCCTGATGGGTGTAGCCGTGCAAGGCAATCGTCACGCGACGCTGCCGGACCAGCTCGCCGAGCGCGGCGACGAGCTCGCGATTGCGCTCCAGCGCGAACGCTTCATCCGATCGCCAGTGCGCTTGCGGAATGCCCGCGCGTTCGTAGCCGATCGCGAACGGCACGGTGGCGAGGCACACCGGAATCCGATCCCACACATCCGAGTACACCCGGCTCAGTTCGTCCGGCGCCGTGAAGTAACAGGTGTCATCGTCGCGCAGCGCCACTTTCATGCGGGCACCGGCATCGCTGCCGCCGTCGCGCGCCTGTGCGCGATGATGCGTTCGTAGACCGCAAGCAACTGGCGGGCGCTGGCGCGCCACGAAAACTCGCGAACGGCGCGGTCCCGATTGAAAGCGCCGATCTGGCGCTGTCGGACCGGGTCGGCGAGAATCTCCGTCAGGCGCGCGCCGAGCGCCGACGAGTCGCCGCCCGGGACCAACGCGCCACCGCGATCCGCATCGACGAAACTGGCCACGCCGCCGACGTTCGTCGCGACAACCGGTAGACCGCATGCCATGGCTTCCAGCACCACGTTCGGTGAGTTGTCGAAGTCGGACGACAGAGCGAATACATCGGCGCTGCGATAATACGACGGCGTTTCTGCCTGCGGCACGTAGCCGGCGAAGGTCACGGCATCGGCCATCCCAACCGCGGACGCATGTCGCTTCAATCGAAGATGTTCCGGCCCCTCGCCAACCAGCACCAGACGGACCGACGGGTTGGATTCGCGAACGATGCGCACCGCATCGATCAACCCGCGCAGGTTCTTGAGCGGCACCAGACGGCCAACCGACAGAATCACAGGTTTGTCCGTCACGTCGAGCTCGCGACGGCGGGTCGCACCATCCGGTGTGAAAAGCGCGGCATCGACGCCCTTCGAGATGCGCTGCACCGGGCGGCCAAGCTTCGCGGGCATCTCGTCGGCAGCCCACCCGTCGGCCACGAGCGCGTCGGCCAGCTGGAGATCGCTCGTATATCGCGCATGCGGTTCGCCGGGCAGATTGATCACAACAGGGATGCGATGCCGGCGAAGGCGCGCCGCCTGGTACAGGGCGTGCGCGTGGACAATGTCCGGCCGTGTCGACCTCGCGGCAATCCGACGCCATGCAGCGCGGCAGAACCATTCCTCGTCGGAGTGCAGCGCCGCCATGGTCAAACGCCCGAAGCCGCGGTGGTTCTGCCACCGATACACCGCGTTTCTGGTGTACGGCGAACGGATCAGCGTTGCCTTCAATCCGTCGACCGAATGTCGCGGCCCGCCGAGCAGCAGGGGCCGTCCGGTGATCACGTCGACGTCGACGCCGAGGGCCGCCAGTTCCCGCATCCAGGCCAGATGCCGTGTCTCGCCGCCGCCGCGCATCATCGCCAGGCAGCGGACGAGCATCGTCACGCGCATGCGCGCTCGCGGGAATCGGCACGATCGACATGACACCGCGCCCACAGCTCGAGGCAGACCAGCGCCCAGATGCGCTTCGCATGATCGCGCGAGCCGAGCTCGTGCTGCCGGAGCAAGGCTTCAACCTCGCGGGTCTGGGTCCACCCGCGCTGCGACGTCCGTCGATCGAGCAGCACGTCGCGCGCCCACTCGATCAAACGCTCGTGCAACCACCGCCGCAACGGCACGCCGAAGCCTCGTTTCGGGCGTGACAGCACAGCGACCGGCACCCACGGCGCGATCACGTCGCGGAGGAGGCGCTTCGTCGTACCCGCATTACCGTGCCGTGCCGCCGTCTGTGCCGCGGCCAGCTCGATGACACGGTGATCGAGAATCGGGCACCGCGCCTCGAGCGAGTGCGCCATCGTCGCGCGGTCGACCTTGACCAGGATGTCGTCGGGCAGGTAATGGCGCTGGTCCCACTGCTGAAGCCTCGACAGCAGGGTTCCATTCAATCGACGGAGATCCTCAACCGCCTGATGCTCCGGCAACATCGGCGCCGCCGCGATCACGTCGGGATGAACGACGGCCTCGAGGAGGTAGCTCGGGAAGACCGCGCGGCGCCAGACAAACCACTCCTCGGCATCGAGCGACATCGTCGTCAACCGCCCCTTGCCGCGGGCATGGACGGGGACATGACGGGCGCCGGCGGCCAGCACACTGCGCAGCACGCGTACCGGCGGCGTTCCGGTCCGGGCCAGCGCGTCGGCATACGGCGTATATCCGGCGAACAGCTCGTCGCCGCCGTCGCCGGTGAGACA
>Ga0070698_100004495_pt1 | contig 15334 bp, 14 predicted proteins | sample KBSK1502metaG_FD_65477 | JGI IMG/M metagenome (GOLD analysis project Ga0070698, IMG submission 65477) | Corn, switchgrass and miscanthus rhizosphere microbial communities from Kellogg Biological Station, Michigan, USA - KBS K1-50-2 metaG | ecosystem: Host-associated > Plants > Roots >...
TCGAAGTTGATTCCCTCACTGTCGTAACCACTGCCATGGCACGGACATTTGAACTTGTTCTCACTCGCCTTCCAGTCAGGAGTACAACCAAGATGCGTGCAGCGTGCATAGATCACGAACAGTCGATCTGAAGTTCTGGTCACCCAGATTCGGTATTGCTGTTGCCACTTGGTATCGACACCGATGGCATATTCAGCAGGTGCGCCGATGCGAAAAATGCTGGAAGGTTCGAGAATCGAGCGCGGCAGAAAGAACCGCACAAACATCAGAAAGAAGGTAGTGAGTGCGCCGGCGACAGTGGCCCAGACGATGCGCCGTCGCATCTTGTTCACCGGAGGATCGGAACTCGCCTCCACGACCGCGGCGGCAGGCTTTGCCGGAGCCGCAGGACGTGCGGGAGTACCTACACTCGGGGCAGACAATTGATCGGCTTGACTATCCAAGACCAGACCTCCGTCAAATCAGTTCCGAATTGCCAGGTGTTGCGAACTTCCGTGGGTACACTTCGACTTTACTAACGGAGAGTTAATTATACAATCCCACCTTGAACAGGGATTCCTCTCTGAGCAGTAAATCGAATTATTTGCTTAAACATGAAGAGCGCCGCACCTAACAAAACAATATATTAATATGGTCGGCGGCAGTATTTATACATAATTTCCTGATTGGCTGGCAAGAAGTATCGATGTCTAAAGCGCACGTAGTCATTTATTCACGACCGGGTTGCCATCTTTGCGACGAAGCAAAGGCGGCAATCATGAGTGCAGGGTGTAACGATCAGTTTGTTTTGGAAGAGATCAATATTGAATTTGATGAAGAGCTGCTCAGGAAATATAAGTATGACATTCCCGTTATTTCGATTAACGGTGTTGAGACGTTTATACATCGCGTGGACCCTGCTGAGTTTAGCCACAGATTACACGAATTAAAAACACGGATTTGATCCGTTATCAATCCGCGTTTATCTGTGGCTAAAAATGAGACTGTTGCTGAAGCTCCTGGATGGATTCAAACAATTTCATCTTCTCGGATTCGTTTGTGGATTGACGGTAAGCCATCACGAGATCCTTGAGACCGGCGAGTTCTTTGTAGAGACCGGCGTTTTCGATTGGTGGGGTTAGGTAAGAGATTAGCTCGGCGTATGAGCGGCGTTTTGCGATTGAGCCCTCGGACGGGTTGTTGACACTGTAGATGTAGAAGTTTGGCAGCTCGTCGATTAACCTGTCAGGCCAGCACTCACCGGAGAGTCCGATTTGCTTTCCTGGCATGAACTCGAGGGCGCCGTGAGTGCCGAAGTGAATGATGCCGTCGGCATTAAATACTTTCGAGATGTAACTATAGAACGCCATGAAGCCATGATGAGGCGAGCCACCGCGCGCCATCATCATGCGCATCGGATCTCCCTCAAAGCCAAATGTCGGTTGCACGCCGATGAAAACGTTTCCCAGCCTGAGTCCCTGAATTAACAATTCATTCCCGAAGGAATTGATCTTTCCCGGCGCTGTTCCCCAATCGTTTTCAACTTCTCTGACATAAGGACAGAGTCGCCGGTATTCCTGGACGTTCATGCGATAGGCGACGTTTGCGGGCGCGCCAAACTCTTCGGAGTTGCCTTCGATCAGTTTCTGGCGCAAGGCGTCTGACGATTCGGGTACCTCGACTCGATAACCTTCGCCGGACAGTCGCTTCAAGACGTCGAACACACCCGGAAACACATCGAGGTCCGCAGCCGTGCCGATGTTTCCTTTGTTTGGTGGGAAGCAGAACAGCACGATCGCGAGTTTGACCTTGTCGCGAGGCGAATTCTGTAGCTTATTCCAATGCCTCAGCCGTCTTGCTAATCGTGTACATCGATCGTCGAGCGCGACCGGTTCTTGTCCGCGACTCGGAATCCCACCATAAACAAACGGCTCTGTTGCACCGTCGATCTCCGGTATCGCGATCTGCATGCCTGCCTGAATCGGATTAAGTCCGGTTTGCGAATCAGACCACGCTTCGATCGTTTGCGTATCGAGACTGACTGCCGAACGATATGGAATATTCAATTCGCGCAGAAATTCCGACGCCGCGGCGCTGTCGTTCATTGCCGGCCCGCCAACAAAACTGAAACCAGTCAGCGAGACGATTTGACTGACACGGGCTTTAGTCTTCTCCGGTTCGACAAAAAACTTCGATACGGCTTCGCGGTTATCCATCAACGTGGCAATCGCGGGAATTACGCTCAGCCCTTCAGCTTCGATTGAGTTTATGAGCGCGTCGTAATGCTTTGTTGTTTTGCTGATGACCTGTGGCCGCATCAGCAACAGACCGATCGTCGACTCAGCATCGAGAGGTTTCTGATACCACTTCCGGTACGCCGCAAACGTTTGAAACAACCCCGGCGCTTCAGGATGATAAATCGCCACTGACGGCATCTGCTCCGGTTTCGGAACGCGAATCTTCTTCAATCGCTCGTCACGAACATAATGAACGAGCGAGTAGAGCAGCATCGATTGGATGTTCGCCGGCGTCGGCTGAAGGAAATAGCAGAAGAGATAGAGGTAATGCTTTGCGTCAGTGAGTGCACCCGCGGTCGGCACGAACTTGAGAATGCCGGGAAGCCGATCGACCAGTTTGAGGTACTGCCCGTGATTACGGCTCGACTTACCCCGCTTTGCCTGCGCCCCAACCCACGAGCCAACAGATTTCAATAATCTGCCGCCTTTGCCGTTTTGACCTTTACCGAATGTCGCGATATCGAGCCGGCCGAGTCGGGTTCGACGCATCAACTCCGGCATACAGTTGATGACAATCACCGCATCGTGTTGACGATATTTCTCCAGCGCAGCGACGAGCCGAGTAGCATTCTCGCCATCCATGACGTGGATAACAAAAACAACATTCGCGTCCTTAAGATCGTCTTCAACCTCTTCCCACTCGCGATCGCTAAACGGCGATCCGAAGTTATACGCAGCGACACGCAATCCGAGCTTGTGCACACGATTGATCTCGCGCTCCGCGTTCCTTAGCGGCGCCAACAAACTCGATCCAACATATAGAATTGCTATCTTCAATCCGTGTTATCCGCGGCTAAGCAACTCCCTCTAACTGATCCTCAAGATTCCTGCTGATCTCTCGCAACCGTTCCAGCACGCTTTCATCAACATCCCAATACCCGCGCCCATTCGCCTCCAACAGCCTCTGCGTCAACGAGTGCGCCGAGTGCGGATTCAAATCGCGGAGCCGCTCAAGCATCGTCTCATCAAACAAAAACGTGTTCGCCACCTCCGAGTAGATCCAATCGTCAACCGCATCCGCCGTGGCACTCCATCCAAAAGTATTCGAAACGTGATTCTCAATTTCCGCCACGCCTCGGAACCCGTGCTTCAGCATCCCCTCATACCACTTCGGATTGAGCGTCTTGGCGCGCGTTTCCAAACGCACAGTCTCTTCGAGTGATCTAATCTTCGCGTCACGCGACAAACTGTCAGATAGGTAAATCGCCGGCCGCGCCTTCGCGCGCTGCTCGACTGCTTTCGACACGCCACCGAGATACTCAAAGTAGTGGTCCACATCGGTGAGCCCGATCTCGAACGTATCGATGTTTTGGTACGTTGCCTCGACACGCGAGAGCGCGCGGTCCATCGCAAGACGCGCTTCCCTGCCCTCAATTGACCTGCCCTTCGAATCGCGCCCGTATGCGAAACATTTGCGCGTCACAAAGAGATCTCCAAGCGTGTCTTCGCGCTCCCACTGCGAATCCATCACCATGAAATTCACATTCGTGCCGTAATTGCCAGGCGCATTCGAGAAAACACGCACAGCCGCATCATCCATATCGCAGGCATCCTGCTCGATCTGTTGCAACACGTGTTTGCGAACGTAGTTCGATTCCAAAGGCTCATCGAGCTGCGCAACCAGACGCACAGCCTTATCGAGCAGTTGGACTGTTGGGCTAAACAGATCGCGAAAAATTCCAGACACCGTCATCACGACGTCGATGCGCGGGCGACCCAGTTCGCTGAGCGGAATAACTTCGACGCTCGTAGTCCGATTTAAAGCATCTCTACAGGGCCGCGTGCCGAGCAACCACAGCGCCTGGGCCACGCCTTCACCCTGCGTCTTGATGTTGTCGAGCCCCCAGAGCACGAGCGCCATCGCTTCCGGATAACGCCCATTTTCCTGCTTGTAACGGTCGAGCAGACTATTCGCGACGGCCTCACTGCGCGCAAAGGCTACCGCGGACGGAACGCCGTACGGATTGAGCGCGTGAGTGTTTCGACCGGTTGGGAGAATGTCGGGATTCTGAATAATGTCGGCGCCTGGTCCAGGTTCAATGAATTCGCCACGCAGTGCGCGCACGAGTGAATCGATCTCGCTGTTTGTTTGGAGCTTTGTGGTAACTGTCTCGAGGAGGGCAAAGACAGGCCGTGTTGTTTCCGCGTCCACCCCGTTCGTTTCCAGGAACGCGACTGCGGCGTCAGATCCATTGGCGACGAACGTGCGCACGGCTTCGTCGATCAAATCCTCCGGAAGCGCACGCGTCCCAGCTTCGGGTCGATCGAATGACGCGATCATCTTCAACAGATCTGTTTTCTCACCTGCGGACGAGGCGCGGCCAAAAACGTGCAGACCGGTCGGGATCAATCGCTGCTCGATCTCGACTAACTGCTCGTAAAGTGCGAACACTTTCGCGTCGCGCTCGTTGTTTGGATCATTAACCACGGATTTTACGGATTGGCGGGAGCGATTTTCACGAATCCCGCGCGGAGGATCCACGCCAGACGTCGCGTCTCTTCAGTAGATTCAAACTCCTTTTGTGTGTCCACAACGACCACACGAGCTTTTGTTCTCTTCAGGGCCACAGTCAATTCACGCAACTCTGATTCAATCTTCACCTGTCGAAACGCGCGCAGGTTCAAACCACCACGTCTCAGCGGCACATTTGAACGACCGTCAGTAAACAAGAGCACAACTGTCTCGCCAAATTTGTTTCGCACCAGCTCCAGCAACTCAATTGTAGTCACCAGGCCTAAACCGAGCGGCGTGCTGCCACCCATGCGAAGCGAGTCGAGTACGCGGCGCGCCCGCAAAATACTTCGCGACGGCGGTAGATCGAGGTTCGCAGTTGTGCCGTGAAACGAAACGATCGCGACGCTGTCGCGATTCAGATACGACTTGCGGAGCAACTTGAGAATCGTGGTTTTCGCGCGCGCGATTCGATTTGCGGCCATACTTCCTGAAGCGTCGATGGCAAACACAAACAGCCTGCCCTGTTTGTGCTTCAGCAGTTTGTAACGCAGCGCCTCTGGATCTACAGCAGCCGGCTTTCGCTCGCGTAACGACGAATCGAGCCCGACAAGCGCTCGCAGTGTGGCGTCGAGCGCGATCCGAGCGCCTGCGCTTCTGAATGTCACGGCGCGTGTGTATCGCCCGCGTCTTTGCGATAACGTCGCTTTCGCTCCGCTCGTGCGTCGACTCTGCGAACGCGATTTTTCTCCGCGCTCGGTTTTCATGTGCTCATCAAGTCGGAGCTCGCCGGATTTTTTTTCAACTGCCGGCGGCGCCAAGACATCAGCTTCATTTGGTCTCGAAGTACTTCCCGACGCCGAACGGCGTTGTCGCGGGGCATCTTTGTTTGCCTTGCCGGGCTGGTCGCGGTTCTGCGTGTCGCCGCCGTTTCCGCTGGGAGGCTGTGGCGGCGCAGTGTTTGGAAACACTTCCTCGACTGCTTGTTGGACCTGTTCGCTTGTCGCAGTTTCATCCAGTGCATCGCGGCGCAAACGGTGTCGCAGCGCCATCGCCGAAACGCGTTTTACGTGTTCCTCAGTAACTGCCTTCCGGCCCTCGAATGCGGCCAACGCACGTGCAGCGCGCATGATCGTCAACTCACCGCGATGACCGTCGACTTTCAGATCCGCACAAAGTTGCGCGATCTTCTCGAGCACCGTGCGCTCCAAGTTTATCTTCGCGAGGTTCGCTCGCGCTCGCGTGACTCGTTTTCGCAGTTGTTCCTGGTCGGCGTCGTAAGATTTACAGAACGCGTCTCGCTCTCGATCGTAACGTTCCCGACGCTCGACGATATCGACTCGATTCCGCAGATAGTTCTCGGTGACGACTTCGGCGTGCAATCCAAACCGATCGAGTAGCTGAGGTCTCAGTTCACCTTCTTCCGGATTTCCCGAGCCAATCAACACAAAACTCGCCGGATGCTCAACCGAAATCCCTTCGCGCTCGACCTTGTTCACGCCCGTGACCGCAACGTCCAGCAACAAATCGACCAGATGATCTTCGAGCAGGTTTACCTCGTCGATGTAGAGAAAGCCTCGATTAGCACGCGCCAGCAAGCCTGGATCGAAGACTTTTCTGCCAGCCGAAAGTGCGCGCTCAATATCAATCGTTCCACAAACGCGATCCTCAGTCGCTCCCAACGGTAGTTCAACAACGGGCACGGCGGCCTGCTTTGTACTGACCTCCTGAGCCTGCCGACACTGGTCACACAGATTCAGATCGTCGCCCGGATCACAGTTATAAGGACAACCATTGACCACGGTGATCTGTGGCAACAGATCTGCCAGAGCTCGCACGGCAGTCGATTTCCCTGTGCCACGGTGGCCCATGATCAAAACGCCGCCGATCAGCGGATCGACAACGTTCAGCAGCAACGCCAGCTTCATCTCTTCCTGGCCGACGATGGCGGTGAATGGATAATTTTTGCGGTTGTTTCTATCCACGAGTTAGACAGCTTACCTGATTTCAATTCTCTCTGTAATCTGCGGATACAAATTTCTTGACATTGCCCTAAAAGGGGCATAGAGTGCCGCCACTCCCGACTTACAAAATCAGTCAGGCCCAGCTAATTCGATTTACTATTCGAGCAGAGTCCGCGCCTCTGCCCTCTCTCTCACAACTAGGGCTAGTCCTTGGTTTCTTCTTGCGTGAGGGGACTCATTAACTCTGGTCATACCCCCCTAACGACTCGAGCTGCCTCTGCAGTCCAAGTCAAGCAGGGTTTCAAAAATCAAGGCAGAACTGTGCAGTTTGCCGACGGGTGAGCTGTGGGTTCTGTACCGTAACCCGTTTGTAGCTCCTAGGAGGTCAAGTTCAATGAGGAAAGTTCTACCTATTCTGACTCTAGTCTTGTTCGCGGTCGCGCTCTTCTTACCCCTGAGCGAGCCCCAGCCAGTCGCCGGTCAAGCTGCAACCGAAGCTCTCACCACTGACATGGACGCCAAGACCGATGACCTGTTCAACGGTTTCGGCGCACTGGGAACACCGATCGACGAATGCGTAGCTGAACCTGTTGCGCCCACCGCGCGCGGAAACGGCAGGTTCGAAGACAATAAGTTCATCTTCTCGGAACGAGAAACTATAGCTGACGGCCTTGGACCAACCTATAACGACGTCGGTTGCGTTGAATGCCACCAATCAATTGACGTCGGCGGCTTCGGCCAGCAGATGGAATTCAGGGCAGGCCACATTACTAATGGTGCATTCGTCGACGCACCTGGCGGGCAACTGATTCATGCTCGAGGGACGGATTCCGATATCGTCGAGCACATTTCGACCGCCGAAACCGTCAAGGCATTCCGCGTCGTCACAAGCACAATTGGCGATGGCTTCGTTGAGTGTATTGCAAATCAAACACTGCAGAATAACGTCGCTAATCAGCCCGCCGCACAACAGGGAACTCTCACCGCTGTTCCGGTAACCGAAGCGAACAACACGCTGCGCATTGGCCGGTTCGGATGGAAGGCGCAACATGCCAGTCTGCTTTCGTTTGCCGGCGATGCCTATCTCAACGAAATGGGCATTACCAATCCGTTCGATGGTTTCGGTGGCCGCAGTTCCAGTGCCGCCGATGCCGGAACGCACGAGAATCCGGCAAGCACGGCTGATGGCGTGATCAACGTTACGTTCCCGTCAGCTTTCGATCCGGTTGCGGATCCGGAAGATGATGGCGACGACGTGTTGGCTTTCGCCGACTTCATGGCAGCAACACGCGCTCCTGGTCGTCAGAATCCTATTCCGGCGGCCGCGACACGTGGCGATTCGCTGTTCACCAGCGTCGGTTGTGCTGTTTGCCACACCCGCACCTTTGTAACGGCAGCTGCGGGAACCTCCATCAATGGTGGAGCATTCGCGGTGCCAACAGCTCTCGGCAACAAGATCATTCACCCGTTCAGCGATTTTGCCCTTCACAATATCGGCACGGGCGATGGTATTGTTCAGAACGCTGGACAAGGGTCGGCAAATCAGATGCGAACAGCGCCGCTATGGGGCATTCGAGCCCGCAACAGGCTCATGCATGAGGGCCTGAATGTAACTATTTTCGATTCGATTCAACTGCACGCCGGACAGGCAACGACAGCGAGGAATAACTTCAATTCCCTGACTGCCGCGCAGCGGAACGATCTCATTGCATTCGTGCTGTCGCTATGATCTTCCTTCGACAGACGAATTGACGCGGCACTATCCCCGAAGCTCGCTGAATTCTTTCGGCGGGCTTCGGTTTCCTTTTGGAGTGCGGCGACCTGGCGCCGCTTTTTGCCTCGATCAAGATTCACCGATAACAAAGTGGCGCCAGGCCGCCGCACTCCAAAAAGGTCAAATACTTATGAGACTGTGCTCAGCTTGTTTGTTTACAGTTTTGTTGTTCGCGCTCTCCGCGTGTTCGTCATCAAGAGGTCCGGTTGCGGAGCAAACACCATTGGCTTATCAGCCTTCGCCGGAATCGACGCCAGTGCGACTGACTGCTCCTGCGGCCGCGAAGACATCTGAAGTCCAGGACGCCGTGAAAAGAGTCTTCAAAGATGCCGCAGTCGTCGATACAAACTACAATCCAAACTTTCTCGCCGGTGATTTTAATGGCGACGGCTCACAAGATCTTGCGGTGATCGTGAAACCCGCAAAGCTCGATCTTATGAATCAGCAACTGCCGCCGTGGCTGGTGCGCGAACCACGCTCGAAACGCGACCTGCGCATAGCGTCGCGAATCGAGAAAGATGAGACATTGCTCGCAGTGATCCACGGCTACGGTGCGAACGACTGGCGCGACCCGGAAGCAACGCAGACCTTCGTCTTGAAGAATGTCGTCGGCAACGATCTTAAAGTTCACACCGGACAGGAATTTGTGACTGCAAATAGCGGTCGAAAGCTACCACGCCCGCAGGGTGATTTGATCGGAGAAACGGTGCAGGGCTCTCCCGGATATCTTTACTTTGCGTCGGCTACGTATTCATGGTACGACCCGAAGACGTTTACGGGCGTCGAGACTCCTCCCGGCGCGTTTCATAAACCACGCGCGATGAGATAAAGGAGAATTTGAGATGAGCATTGGGAAATACTGGATCCTCGCACTCGTCGTCGTCGGCTTTACTGCAATCGCTGCGCAAGCGCAGACGGATCCAGCCGTCCAGACGATCACGGCTGAAGAGCTCAAGGCAAAAGTTACTGCCAATCAGCCGGTCACGATCATCGATGTGCGAAGTTCTGAGGGCTATGCAAACAGCAATAACACGGTGAAAGGCGCACTTCACTTCAAGTTGCGAAAACTGAAGGCGCGACTCGCGTTTCCACCCTTTAAAGATCTACCGAAGGATCGAGAAATCGTCACCTACTGTGCGTGTCCTAAAGATGAGTCGAGCATCGCCGCCGCCCAAATTCTCCAGGCCAGCGGCTTCAAACGCGTACGCGTGTTGCAAGGTGGTTGGCAGGAATGGTTGAAAGCAAACGGCCCGGTCGAACCACGATCAAAGACCTAATCCGTGTAATCCGCGTCTGAATGCTACAATCAGCCGCAGAGGACGACGACAATATTAGGGATCAGCAATCTCGGATGCGTGCGTGGAGATCGCAGGCTTTTTAGCGGACTCGACTTTGCCGTGCCCGCGGGAACTTTTGTCCAGCTCACTGGGCCGAACGGAAGCGGCAAAACAAGTTTATTGAGGATTTTGTGCGGACTGCTCCCACCCGCGGAAGGCGACGTTACCTGGGAGGGTGCGAATATTCGCTCACTCGGTGAGGAATATGTCGCCGCCGTGACTTACTTAGGCCATCGTCACGGAATAAAAGATGAGCTCAGCGCCATCGAGAATTTGCGAATTACAAATGCCTTGAATGGCGTTGACGTCAGCAAAGACAAGGCTCACGGGGCACTTGAGCAGATGGGTTTGGCCGGTCGCGAGTCACTTCCGGCACGACTGTTGTCAGAAGGTCAGCGCCGACGAGTGGCCCTCGCGCGACTGCTTGTGTGCAACACAAAGCTCTGGTTACTCGATGAGGTGTTGACCTCATTGGACAAGTCGGCAGTTGCGCTCGTTAGATCTTTGATTGAAAACCACCTGGACGGCGGCGGCATCGCGATCGTTGCAACGCATCAGGAATTGGAGTTGGCAGCAGGCCGCACCAAACGACTCGAACTCACAACGTGAACGCACCTTCGAGCTTATCGATGTTGCGCTGGATCGTTTGGCGCGATTTGATGCTGGCGTGGCGTCGCCGCGCCGACATGCTGTCGACTGTTTTCTTCTTTGTGATCGTCGTCAGCTTGTTTCCGCTCGGCATCGGTCCTGAGACGCAGTTATTGCGGACGATCGCACCGGGAGTTGTTTGGGTCGCAGCATTGCTGGCGTCGATGCTCTCGCTCGGCAGGTTGTTTGCCAACGACTACCAGGACGGCACGCTGGAACAGTTGTTACTGACGCCGCAGCCGCTTTTTCTCGTGGTTCTTGGAAAGACGCTGGCACACTGGATCGTCGCGGAGCTCCCGCTCGTTTTGATTGCACCACTCGTGGGAGTGCAATTCGATCTCAGACGCGAGACGCTTTGGATCTTGTTTGCGAGTTTACTGTTGGGCACGCCGGTTTTGAGTTTGATTGGATCGATTGGAGCGGCGTTGACGCTCGGACTTCGTGGTGGCGGCGTTTTGATCTCGATCCTGGTGTTGCCGCTTTACATTCCGGCGTTGATCTTCGGTGCCGGCGCGGTTGAAGCGAGCATCATGGGCTCGAGTCCTTCAGCACATCTTTCTTTACTGGGAGCGTTTGCAATTGTGTCGTTGCTCTTCTCTCCCTGGGCCACCGCGGCTGCATTGAGAATTTCGTTGGAGTGAAGTGGGAGACACTTTGGAGTGCGGCGGCCTGGCGCCGCTTTGGCCTCGCTCGCGCAACATCGATAAAAAAGCGGCGCCAAACCGCCGCACTCCAAAAGGCGGACAAAGAATCATGAATCTCTACAAATACGCATCGCCCGCAACTTTCTACCCGCTCGCGGGAAAGATAATTCCGTGGTTCCAGATTCCGGCTGCACTTCTCTTCGCGACCGGCCTCTTCGTCGGCTTCATCATCGCGCCACCCGACTTCCAGCAGGGCGATGCGTACCGGATCATCTTCATTCACGTTCCCGCCGCGTGGATGGGCATGTTTCTCTACGTCCTGATGGCCATCTATGCGGGCATCGGCTGGGCTTTCAACGCGCGTCTCGCGTCGATGATGGCATCATCACTGGCAGTCACGGGCGCGATGTTCACTGCGCTTTCCCTGATCACAGGCGCACTGTGGGGCAAACCGACGTGGGGCACATGGTGGGTTTGGGATGCGCGGATGACATCAACACTGATACTGATGTTTCTTTACATCGGATTCATCTCGCTTCAAGCCTCGATTGAAGATCCACGACGCGCCGATCGTGCGGGGGCGGTGCTCGCGCTCGTCGGCGTTATCAATGTTCCGATCATTTATTTCTCAGTCCAGTGGTGGAACACGCTGCATCAGGGCGCCACAATTCGCATTCTGCAGAAACCAACCATCAGAGGATCGATGCTGGCGGCGCTGCTGATCATGCTGGCTGCCTGCTGGTTCTACTCTGTGGCCGTTGTGCTGATTCGCTTGCGATGCATTATCCTTGAGCGAGAGCAAAATGCCTCTCGATTCGCTGAGGTAGGAGTCTAATCATGAACTGGCCGGATTTGTCTTTAGGTGGCTATGGCTTCTATGTTTGGGGATCGTATCTTGTTTCCCTGATCGCTATCGTTTGGGAAGTCGTCAGCTTGAAGCAAAGAAAGAAAGCGCTGACACAGCAGCAATCATCTAATTCCGTTCGTGCTTCCGTTGTAAGAGGGAGTGTCAATGAAACGACGTCATAAACGGATCGCTTTTATCCTTGTAGGAGTCGCCGGTCTCGGCGTGGCGGCCTATCTGGTGGCGAATGCGTTCCGTAACAATCTCGTCTTCTTCTTTAGTCCGACTCAAGTGGCAGCAAAAGAAGCGCCCGTCGATCGTACCTTCCGCATCGGCGGTTTGGTTCAGGAGGGCACACTGAAACGGGACAGCGACGGCTTGACCGTGCGTTTCATAGTGACGGATACAGCGGCGAATGTGCCGGTGGTCTACAAAGGCATCCTTCCTGATTTGTTCAAGGAAGGCCGCGGTTGCGTGGCGCAGGGGAAGATAGGTTCTGATGGCGTGTTTCAGGCTGACCAGGTTTTAGCAAAGCACGACGAGAACTACATGCCTCCCGAAGCCGGACAGGCAATCGACAAAGCCAAACACGCTCGCGAAGCTGCCAAGAGCATCGTCGACAATTAATCCGTAATCGATCCGTTTTATCCGTGGCTAAATGATCCCAGAAATAGGTCAGTTCGCATTAATCATCGCCCTCCTGCTCGCGTTGACGCAGGCCACCTTGCCGCTGATCGGAGCGTCGCGTGGCAATCGCACGTGGATCGCGCTAGCGGCACCTACCGGGCAGGCGCAGTTTATTTTCGTAACGATCGCGTTTTGCTGCCTGGGCTATTCGTTTATCACTAACGACTTCTCCGTTCTCAACGTCGCGACCAATTCCAATTCACAACTGCCGCTGCACTATCGTCTCGCCGCAACCTGGGGTTCGCACGAAGGCTCGCTGCTTCTCTGGACCTTTATGCTGGCGCTCTGGACGGTGGCCGTTTCGCTTTTCAGTCGGCATCTTCCGGAAGTAATGGTAGCGCGCGTGTTGAGCGTGATGGGAATTGTGAGCGTGGGCTTCTTGCTCTTCATGCTGCTCACGTCAAACCCATTCACGCGCCTTTCGCCGGTGCCGATTGACGGTCGCGACTTGAATCCGTTGCTACAAGATCCGGCGATGGTGGCTCATCCACCAATGCTCTACATGGGCTACGTCGGTTTCTCAGTCGCGTATGCGTTTGCAATTGCTGCGTTGATCGGCGGCAGGCTTGATGCCACTTGGGCACGCTGGTCGAGGCCGTGGACAACAATCGCATGGATGTTTCTAACTTGCGGTATCGCGCTGGGAAGTTTCTGGGCTTATTACGAACTCGGCTGGGGCGGCTGGTGGTTTTGGGATCCGGTTGAAAACGCGTCGTTCATGCCGTGGCTGGTTGGCACAGCGCTTATTCACTCACTCGCCGTCACTGAAAAACGCGGCGGCTTCAAGAGTTGGACTGTACTGCTCGCAATCGCAGCGTTTTCGCTCAGCCTGCTCGGAACATTTCTGGTTCGCTCCGGTGTACTGACGTCGGTGCACGCGTTTGCGACCGATCCAAAACGCGGCATTTTTATTTTGGCGTTTCTCCTCCTTGTGATCGGCGGCTCGTTAGTGCTTTACGCCATCCGTGCGAAACAGGTTGGCGTGGGTGGGAAGTTCGAAGTCATTTCACGCGAGTCGTTGTTGCTGTCAAATAACGTGCTGTTGACTGTCGCGGCTGCTTCTGTCCTTTTGGGAACTCTCTACCCGTTAATCGTCGACGCGCTCGGCGGCGCGAAGCTCTCTGTTGGTCCACCTTATTTCAATCTCGTCTTCGTGCCGCTTATGGCGCCGGCAATGTTCCTGATGGGCGTTGGACCGATTGCACGTTGGAAGAAAGCGAGTCTTCCGGATCTGGTAACAAGACTGCGCTGGGCATTCGTGATCAGTCTTGTCACTGCTTTGTCGTTGCCGTTTCTTTTTGGCCAGTGGAAAGCCCTTGTTAGTTTAGGATTGATGCTCGCGTTCTGGATCGTTACCACGATCGTCGTGAACCTTTACGAGCGCGTTCGCGTTACTTCCGGTCAACTAACCACTTTTCAAAAGCTTCTGACGCAGAGCCGCAGCTACTACGGAATGCAGGTAGCACACCTCGGCATTGCGGTCTTCATCATCGGTGTAACGCTCGTTACCGGATATCAATCCGAACAGGACGTGCGCATGCAGCGTGGCGACGTCGTTCACGCCGGCGGCTACGACTTTCAGTTCACGGGTGTCACTAACGTCAATGGTCCAAACTATATTGCCGGTCGTGCCGAGATCGTCGTAAGTCAGAACGGTCAGGAGATTGAAAGACTTTATCCCGAGAAACGAAACTACACCGCCAGCGGCAACGTCATGACCGAAACAGCCATCGACAGCGGCATCTTTCGACATCTTTACATTTCATTAGGTGAGCCGATTGGTGGCGGCGCGTGGAGCGTGCGCGTGTATTACAAACCGTTCGTCGGCTGGATCTGGGGCGGCGCGGTCCTGATGGCGCTCGGCGGCGGTCTCGCACTCAGCGATCGACGATATGCACTCGCGGCACGCAAAGAACGCGAAGCCAAACAGGTATCGAAACCCGCGGAAGTGCCGAGCACAGTCGTCGCTTCCGTAGCAAATCCGCCTTCATCCGTATAATCTGTGGTAAAGCAATGCTTCGTTATCTAATCCCTTTAGTTTTGTTTCTCGTTCTCGCCGTCTTTCTCGCGATCGGGCTTACCCGTGATCCACACGAACTCAAATCAGTCTTGATCAATAAGCCCGGGCCCGCATTCCGTCTGCCGCAATTAAAGGACGCTGGCAAAACGATCTCTAACGAAGACCTGCGTGGAAAAGTGTGGCTGCTGAATGTTTGGGCTTCGTGGTGTGTGGCGTGTCGCGAAGAACATCCCTGGCTGATCAAGTATGCGCAATCCGGAGTCGTTCCGATTTACGGGCTCAATTACAAAGACAGACGGGAAGACGCGCTTGGATGGCTTGAAGAGTTAGGCGATCCTTACACCGTGAGCGCGGTCGATCTCGACGGACGTGTCGCCATCGATTACGGAGTCTATGGCGCGCCCGAGACTTACATCATCGACCAAAATGGCACGATAAGATACAAACACGTTGGCCCAATCATGCCCGCCGTCTGGTCGGAAAAGATCCTGCCTGTAGTCCAGGAGTTGAATCGTCAGGGAACAACTAAATGACTCGCTTGCGTTTCGTCTCGCTATTGCTGGTCTGCCTGCTTGCATCCGTGGTAATCGCACAAGTGCAGGAGGAAGAAGTTCCGAGTGACGATCCTGTGATCGAGCAGCGACTTGCAAATCTTTCGAAAGAGCTTCGTTGCCTCCAGTGCCAGAAC
>Ga0070698_100004496_pt1 | contig 15333 bp, 11 predicted proteins | sample KBSK1502metaG_FD_65477 | JGI IMG/M metagenome (GOLD analysis project Ga0070698, IMG submission 65477) | Corn, switchgrass and miscanthus rhizosphere microbial communities from Kellogg Biological Station, Michigan, USA - KBS K1-50-2 metaG | ecosystem: Host-associated > Plants > Roots >...
CTTGGTGATCGCCGCCGTCAATGTCGTCTTGCCGTGGTCGACGTGACCAATCGTCCCAATGTTGCAGTGCGGCTTCGTCCGCTGAAACTTCGCCTTCGACATTGCCTTCTTCTCCGTTCGATCCAGTCGGGGCTGGATTATTACGCCATCTTGGCGCGGACTTCGTCCGCCACCGCCTGCGGTACCTGCTCGTAATGGTCGAAATGCATCGTGTACTGGGCTCGGCCCTGGCTCATCGAGCGCAGGGTATTGACATAACCGAACATATTGGCGAGTGGGACCATCGCGTCGATGACCCGCGCATTGCCGCGAGTGTCCATTCCGGTGACCTGGCCGCGGCGGCTGTTCAGGTCGCCGATCACGTCACCCATATATTCCTCCGGCGTCACCACTTCGACCCGCATAATCGGTTCGAGCAGCTTTGGCGCGGCTTTCATGACGCCTTCCTTGAAAGCCGCGCGGGCCGCGATCTCGAAGGCGAGCACACTGGAATCAACGTCGTGATATGCGCCGTCGAACAGGGTCGCCTGCAAATCGATAACCGGGAAGCCGGCGAGCACACCGGTTTCGGTGGATGCTTTCAGCCCCTTCTCAACACCCGGCACATATTCCTTGGGTACGACACCGCCGACCACCGCGTTCTCAAAGACAAAGCCGGAGCCCGCAGCTAGTGGCTCGAAGCGCAACTTGACCCGGGCAAACTGTCCGGCACCGCCGGTCTGTTTTTTATGCGTGTAATCGACCTCCGACGCGCGGGTGATCGTCTCGCGATACGCGACTTGCGGAGCACCGACGTTGGCGTCGACCTTAAACTCCCGCTTCATGCGGTCGACGATGATCTCGAGGTGCAACTCGCCCATCCCCTTGATCACGGTCTGGCCGCTCTCGTGATCGACGGTCACCCGGAAGGACGGGTCCTCGGTTGCGAGACGGGCAAGCGCCTGGCCCATCTTCTCCTGGTCGCCCTTGGTCTTGGGCTCGACCGCGATCTCGATGACGGGCTCGGGAAACTCCATCCGTTCGAGCACTACGGGATTGCCCGGGTCGGAAAGCGTATCACCGGTCGTCGTGTTCTTCAGCCCAGCGAATGCAACGATATCGCCAGCGCGCGCTTCCCTGATGTCCTCACGATGGTTTGCATGCATCTGCAGCATGCGGCCAACGCGCTCACGGGTTCCCTTGACGCTGTTCAACACCTGACTGCCCGAAGTGACAACCCCGGAGTAGATGCGGACAAAGGTCAACGAGCCGACGAAAGGATCGCTCATGATCTTGAAGGCAAGTCCGGCAAAGGGCTCGTCATCCGAGCAACGGCGCACGACCGGTTCGTCCGAGCCGACCTTGATGCCCTTGATGGCTGCAACGTCGGTAGGGGCGGGCAGATAGTCGATCACAGCGTCGAGCAGCGGCTGCACCCCTTTGTTCTTGAAGGCCGAACCGCACAGTACCGGGACAAACGCGCCGCCAATTGTACCGTTACGGATGCAGCGCCTGAGCACCGGCTCGTTTGGCTCCTCGCCACCGAGATAGGCTTCGAGCGCCGCATCGTCCTGCTCTACCGCGGCTTCGACCAATCTCGTTCGAAAGGCCTTCGCCTGTTCGAGGATCTCCCCCGGAATCTCGACGACGTCGAACTGGGCGCCCAAGGTCTCGTCGCGCCATTTGATCGCGCGGAATCCGACTAGATCGACCACACCGGCAAAATCGGCCTCGACCCCGATTGGCAGCTGCAACACCAGCGGCTTCGCGCCCAGCCGATCATCGATCATCGCGACGCAGCGCGGAAAGTCTGCTCCGATCCGGTCCATCTTGTTGACAAAGCAGATCCGCGGAACACCGTATTTGTCGGCTTGGCGCCAGACAGTTTCGGATTGCGGCTCGACGCCGGCGACCGAGTCGAACACCGCAACCGCCCCGTCGAGCACGCGCAGGCTGCGCTCGACTTCGATCGTAAAATCGACATGGCCGGGCGTATCAATGATATTGATCCGATGATCCTGCCAAAAGCAGGTGGTCGCGGCCGAGGTGATCGTGATTCCGCGCTCCTGCTCCTGCGCCATCCAGTCCATCGTCGCGGTGCCTTCATGGACCTCGCCGATCTTGTAGGACCGCCCCGTGTAGTAAAGGATGCGCTCGGTGGTCGTCGTCTTACCGGCGTCGATATGCGCCATGATACCGATGTTTCGGTATCGCTCGAGGGGTGTTTCACGTGCCATAACAAAAGCTCCGATGGCGCCGTCCCAAGCGGCGCCGTAAAAGGAAATCGTGTCGACGGTGATCGGCGTCGTCTACCAGCGGTAGTGCGAGAAGGCCTTGTTGGCATCGGCCATCCGATGCGTGTCCTCCCGCCGCTTCACCGCGGCACCACGATTGTTGGCGGCGTCGAGAAGCTCCCCCGAAAGCCGCTCTTCCATCGTATTTTCCGAGCGCCCGCGTGAACTCGAGATGAGCCAGCGAATAGCCAGCGCCTGACTGCGGTCAGACCTCACTTCGACCGGGACCTGGTAAGTGGCGCCGCCGACGCGGCGCGAGCGAACCTCTACGGCCGGACGCACGTTGCCGAGCGCATCATGGAAGACGCGAAGGGGGTCCTGGCCGCCGCGCCTGGCGATGCGATCGAAGGCGCCGTAGACGATCCGCTCGGCAACCGACTTCTTGCCCTCGTACATCAGGCAATTCATAAACTTGGTTAACACGCTGTCGCCGAATTTGGCATCCGGCAAGACTACGCGTTTGACTGCAGCACGGCGGCGTGACATTGGGCCTCCCCTACTTCGGCCGCTTGGCGCCGTATTTCGAGCGCCGCTGACGACGGTCTTTGACGCCCTGGGTATCGAGCGTGCCCCGGATGATGTGGTAACGCACGCCCGGGAGGTCCTTGACGCGCCCGCCGCGGATCAGGACTACCGAGTGCTCTTGCAGATTGTGACCCTCGCCCGGGATGTAGCTTGTTACCTCAAAGCCGTTGGTCAGCCGAACCCGCGCCACTTTGCGCAGCGCAGAGTTTGGCTTTTTCGGTGTAGTCGTATAGACGCGCGTGCAGACCCCACGCTTCTGCGGGCAGGCGTCCATCGCCGGCACCTTGTTGCGTGCTACCTGCGGTCTCCGCGGATCGCGGATCAGCTGGTTTATCGTCGGCATCGACACGACCTCATCAAAGCAAAAGAAGCACCCGGCGCGCTTTCCGCGCCGGGAGACCATACATCATCCCACGCTTTAATGCGTCCCCTCACAGGGGCGCCGAGCCACGAGCGGATTGGGCCTGCGTCTAGGTGGCTTCCTACGGCCAAGCCTGAAGAGAGCGTTATTACTAGTGCTGCGCCTTCCCCCGGTCAAGTCCCCTCGCCGCACAACGCACGTTGTGCGTTTCGCGGACAAGGGGACCTTGGGGAAAGCTAGGCCGTCTGCTTGTCAGCCTCGACGAGCTGGGCTGGCTCCTCGTTGGCGATCGCGGCAAGCTCCCGATCGCGCTCGGCAGCGACCTCACGCAGCCGCGCGATGACGCTTCCGGTACCTGCCGGGATCAACCGGCCGACGATCACATTCTCCTTGAGACCGCTCAAGGCATCGATCCGTCCGGAGACCGCAGCTTCCGTCAGAACGCGTGTCGTCTCCTGGAACGAGGCTGCCGAGATGAACGAACTCGTCTGCAGACTTGCCTTGGTGATGCCTTGCAGCACCGGGCGAGCCTCAGCAGGCTGCAAACCCTCGCCCTCCACTTTGGCATTTTCCAGATCGAACTCGGCGCGGTCGATCTGCTCGCCGGCAAGAAAGGTTGTGTCGCCCGGGTCTATGATTTCCACCTTCTGTAGCATCTGCCGGACAATCACTTCGATGTGCTTGTCGTTAATACGGACGCCCTGCAGGCGGTACACCTCTTGAATCTCGTTGATCAAGTAGCTTGCCAGCTCCTCGACCCCGAGGATACGCAGGATATCGTGCGGCACTCGGTTCCCATCCATCAGAAGATCGCCCTTCTGAACGTAGTCTCCTTCCTGGACACTGATGTGCTTGCCCTTCGGAATTAGGTATTCGACCGGCTCCTTATCTCCCTCGGTCGGAGCGACGATGATACGCCGCTTCGCCTTGTAATCCTTGCCGAATTCGACGCGCCCCTCGCTTTCGTTGATGATTGCGAAGTCCTTCGGCTTGCGCGCTTCGAACAGCTCTGCGACACGCGGCAGACCGCCAGTGATATCCCTAGTCTTCGAGGATTCACGCGGGATACGCGCGAGTACGTCGCCAGCCTTGACGTGCGCGCCATTCTCCACCGACAAGATTGCGTCGACCGACATGAAGTAACGGGCCTCGAGCCCGTTCGCGAGCGTTAGCACCTCGCCCTCTTCGTCGCGCAGCGTAATTCGCGGTCGCAGATCGCTGCCTCGGGGCTGCTGCTTCCAGTCGACAACCACCTTTGAGGAGATGCCGGTTGCCTCGTCGAGGGTCTCGCGCACCGACAAACCTTCGATTAGATCGACATAATGCGCGACGCCATCCCGCTCGGTGATGATCGGGATCGTGTATGGATCCCACTCGACGAGCCGATCACTGCGCCTCACCTCGGCCCCCTCATCGGCGAGCAGCCTCGCGCCGTAGGGAACCCGATGCCGCGCTTTCTCGCGGCCCGCTTCGTCCAAAAGCACGACTTCGGTGTTGCGGCCCATCACCACCGGTATCCCGGCGGAATTGATGACGACGTTGCGGTTCTTGACCTCGATCGTCCCATCGAAGGCAGCCTCGACCGAGGATTGTTCGGCCCCGCGTTGCGCGGCACCTCCGATATGGAACGTGCGCATCGTCAGCTGCGTGCCGGGCTCGCCAATCGATTGCGCAGCGATGACGCCGACCGCCTCGCCGATATTGACGACGGTGCCGCGTGCTAGATCCCGGCCGTAGCACTTGCCGCAAACACCGATGCGCGATTCACAAGTCAGCACCGAGCGGATCGGTACGGCGTCAATGCCCGCGCGTTCGATTTGGTCGATCGCGTCCTCGTCTATCAATGCTCCCGCCGGGAGCACGATTTCCCCGCTGAGCGGGTCGAGGATGTCGACCGCTGCAGTTCGACCCAAGATCCGATCGGCGAGCGGAGCGATGACCTCGCCCCCGTCGACGACAGCACTCGTCGTGAGCCCCCGCGTGGTGCCGCAATCCTCTTCGGTGATGATCGCGTCCTGGGCGACATCGACGAGCCGGCGAGTCAGATAGCCAGAATTCGCCGTTTTGAGCGCCGTGTCGGCAAGTCCCTTGCGGGCGCCATGCGTGGAATTGAAGTATTCAAGGACAGTAAGCCCCTCCTTAAAGTTCGAGATGATCGGCGTTTCGATAATCTCGCCTGACGGCTTGGCCATTAGGCCGCGCATTCCGGCAAGCTGCTTGATCTGTGCCGCAGAACCGCGAGCCCCGGAATCCGACATCATCCACACCGAATTGACCGGTTCGCCGGGCCCTGACGACCGAATCATCTTGAGCATTTCATCGGCGACCTTGTCGGTGCAGCGCGACCAGACGTCGACCACCTTGTTGTACTTCTCGCCTTGGGTGATCAAGCCGTCCTGATATTGCTGCTCGTACTGCTTCACCTGCTCCTGCGCTTCGGCAACCAGACGCCGCTTTGCATCGGGGATGATCAGGTCGTCCTTGCCAAACGAGATGCCAGCCTTGCAGGCCTGCTGGAAGCCGAGCGACATCAGGCGGTCACAGAAGATCACCGTCTCTTTCTGGCCGCAGTGGCGATAGACTTGGTCAATGACATTGCTGATCTCCTTCTTGGTCAGAAGGGTGTTGATTAGCCCGAAGTCGATCGCTGGGTTGCGCGGCAGAATCTCGGACAACAGCATGCGACCAGGGGTCGTCTCGACGCGCTGCACCACCGGCTTGCCCTCGCCATCGACCGTCCGGAAGCGCGCCTTGACCCTGGCATGCAGCGACACCGCTTTTGCTTCGAGCGCCTGCTCGATCTCGCCGATGCTGGTCAACAGCATCCCTTCGCCCTTCTCGCCCGGACGCTCCATCGTGATGTGGTAGAGGCCGAGGACAATGTCCTGTGACGGCACGATGATGGGTTTGCCGTTCGCGGGGCTCAGGATGTTGTTGGTCGACATCATCAGCACGCGCGCCTCGAGCTGGGCCTCGAGCGACAAGGGGACGTGCACGGCCATCTGGTCGCCGTCGAAATCCGCATTGAAGGCCGTGCAGACCAGGGGATGCAGCTGGATCGCCTTACCCTCGATGAGTACCGGTTCGAACGCCTGAATCCCCAGACGGTGCAAAGTCGGTGCCCGATTGAGTAATACGGGATGTTCGCGGATCACCTCCTCGAGGATATCCCAGACCTCGGGCCGCTCCTTCTCGACCATTCGCTTTGCGGCCTTGATCGTGCTGGCGAGGCCGTAAAGTTCGAGCTTGGAGTAGATGAACGGTTTGAACAGCTCTAGCGCCATCTTCTTGGGCAGACCGCATTGATGCAGCTTGAGCTCGGGGCCGACGACGATGACGGACCGGCCCGAATAGTCGACCCGCTTACCGAGCAAATTTTGACGGAACCGGCCCTGCTTGCCCTTCAACATGTCGGACAACGACTTTAGCGGCCGTTTGTTGGCTCCAGTGATGATCCGCCCGCGCCGGCCATTGTCGAACAGTGCATCGACTGCTTCCTGCAACATACGCTTCTCGTTGCGCACAATAATGTCAGGGGCGCGCAGTTCGATCAGCCGCTTCAGCCGGTTGTTGCGGTTGATGACGCGGCGATAGAGATCATTGAGGTCGGAAGTTGCAAAGCGCCCGCCGTCGAGCGGCACGAGCGGCCGCAGTTCCGGCGGAATGACCGGTACAACCTCGAGAATCATCCACTCTGGCCGGCTGTTCGACTCGATAAAAGCTTCGACGAGCTTCAGCCGCTTGACGAGCTTTTTGCGCCGCGCCTCCGAACTCGTCTCCCGCAATTCGGTGCGCAGCCGCTCTTTCTCCTCGGCGAGCTCGATCGCGGACAACATCGTGCGAAGCGCCTCGGCCCCGATCGACGCGGTGAACTGGTCTTCGCCAAAATCGTCCTGCGCCTTCAGGTACTCTTCCTCGTTGAGGAGCTGACGCTGCTTCAACGGGGTCAGCCCCGGCTCGATGACGACGTAGTTTTCGAAATAGAGGATCCGCTCAAGATCCTTCAACGTCATGTCGAGCAAGAGACCGATGCGGCTCGGCAATGACTTCAAAAACCAAATATGCGCGACTGGTGAGGCGAGCTCGATATGACCCATGCGATCTCGTCGGACCTTGGACAGGGTCACCTCGACGCCGCATTTTTCGCAGATGATGCCGCGATACTTCATGCGCTTGTACTTGCCGCACAAGCACTCGTAATCCTTGATCGGTCCAAAAATGCGGGCGCAAAACAGGCCGTCACGCTCCGGCTTGAAAGTCCGATAGTTAATCGTCTCCGGCTTCTTGATCTCGCCGTACGACCACGAACGGATCCGCTCCGGGCTGGCGATCGAAATGCGGATCTGATCGAAGCTCTGCGGCCCGCTGACCTGGCCGAAGATGTTCATCAACTCGTTCATGAACGACCCCTTTCGTGGTCTGTCGTCATGCCCGCTTCCGCGGGGGTGACTGCAAAAGAGACTCTCTCCTCGCTCACTCGGCCGAACCCAACCGGTCAGTAACCGTTTTGCTCGAGTTCGACATTGAGGCCCAGCGAGCGCAATTCCTTCACCAGCACGTTAAATGATTCGGGAATGCCGGCCTCGAAATTGTCGTCGCCGCGCACGATCGCTTCATAAACTTTAGTCCGGCCCGAGACGTCGTCCGATTTTACGGTGAGCATCTCCTGCAAGGTGTATGCCGCACCGTAGGCTTCGAGCGCCCAAACCTCCATTTCGCCGAAACGCTGTCCGCCAAACTGGGCTTTGCCGCCGAGCGGCTGCTGAGTGACGAGGCTGTACGGGCCGATCGACCGCGCATGGATCTTGTCGTCGACCAGATGGTGCAGCTTCATCATGTAGATGTAGCCCACGGTCACCGGACGATCGAACGCTTCGCCGGTGCGCCCGTCGATCAGGATAGCCTGCCCGGAGGAAGAGAGGCCGGCCCTTTCGAGCAGCGAAACAATGTCCTCCTCCCGGGCGCCGTCGAATACCGGGCTTGCCACCGGCACGCCGTGGGCGAGATTCCCGGCCAGTTCTATGAGATCCTCATCCACAAGATGATCAATCTCGTCCTTCTGTTCTCCCTGGTACATTTCGCCGAGTAAGCCGCGCAGCTCCCCGTCGGCGACACCGCGCTTGACGTTTGCGAGCACCTCACCGATGCGTCGGCCTAAACCCGCCGCGGCCCAGCCAAGATGGGTCTCCAGAATCTGGCCGACATTCATTCGGCTTGGCACGCCGAGCGGGTTTAACACGATATCCACCGGAGTCCCGTCCCCGAGATAGGGCATGTCCTCGCAGGGGACGATACGCGAAATCACTCCCTTGTTGCCGTGGCGGCCGGCCATCTTGTCCCCCGGCTGCAGCTTGCGTTTCACCGCGACGAAGACCTTTACCATCTTCATCACGCCTGGGGGCAACTCGTCGCCGCGCTGTAGTTTCTCGACCTTGCTCTCGAAGCGGGCAGTGAGCACTGCCACGGCGTCGTCCATCTGCTTCTTCAAGCCTTCGACATCCGCCATCCTGGCGTCGTCACGGATCGAGATCTGCTTCCACAGGGCCGGCGGATACTCCGCGAGCACCTCTTCGGTAATCTCGGTCGCAGATTTCATACCTCGAGGCCCGCCGACTGCGATTTGGCCGAGCAGCAGCTCCTTGAGCCTGGCGGCAAAGCTGCGCTCAAGGATTGCCCGCTCGTCGTCGCGATCCTTGGCAAGCCGTTCGATTTCGGCGCGCTCGATTGCAAGCGCGCGCTCATCCTTATCGACGCCGCGGCGAGAGAAGACGCGCACTTCGACGATCGTGCCGGAGACCCCTGGCGGAAGACGCAGCGACGTGTCGCGCACGTCCGAGGCCTTCTCGCCAAAGATCGCACGAAGGAGTTTTTCCTCCGGAGTCATCGGCGATTCACCCTTCGGGGTGACTTTGCCCACTAAGATGTCACCAGGCTTCACCTCGGCGCCTATATAGACAATGCCGGCCTCATCTAAGTTCTTGAGCGCTTCTTCGCCGACATTCGGGATGTCGCGCGTGATCTCCTCCTGGCCGAGCTTGGTGTCGCGCGCCATGACCTCGAACTCTTCGATGTGGATCGAGGTGAACACGTCGTCCGAGACGATACGCTCGGAAATCAGGATCGAGTCCTCGAAATTGTAACCGTTCCAGGGCATAAAGGCGCACAGCACGTTGCGCCCGAGCGCCAGCTCGCCGAGCTGAGTCGATGGACCATCAGCGATAATATCGCCCGCCATCACTTGGTCGCCAACTTTGACGAGCGGTCGTTGGGTGATACAGGTGTTCTGGTTGGAACGCTGAAACTTCAACAGATTATAGATGTCGACACCGGAGGCCGCAGTCGAGGTCTCTTCCGTCGCGCGGATCACGATGCGAGTCGCATCGACCTGGTCGATGATCCCGGAGCGTCGGGCGATAATCGTGACCCCCGAGTCGCGGGCAACCGTTTCCTCCATGCCGGTGCCGACGAGTGGTGCCTCGGCTTGGATCAGCGGCACCGCTTGCCGCTGCATGTTCGACCCCATCAAAGCGCGGTTCGCGTCATCGTTCTCCAGAAACGGAATGAGCGCTGCCGCCACCGACACCAACTGCTTTGGCGAAACGTCGATCAAGTCGATCTCTTCCGGCCGTGTCATGACGAAGTCTCCGCCTTTGCGGCAATTCGTAAGTTCGGCCGTAACTCGCCCTTCCGCATCGGTTTCGACATTGGCCTGAGCGATCGCATAGCGACCTTCGTCCATCGCCGACAGGTAGATGACCTCGTCGGTGACTCGGCCCTCGACCACCCTCCGGTACGGGCTTTCGATAAACCCGTACTGGTTGACCCGGGCATAGGTCGCCAAGCTGTTGATTAATCCGATATTCGGACCTTCCGGGGTCTCGATGGGGCAGATCCGGCCGTAATGCGTCGGGTGCACGTCGCGTACTTCGAAGCCCGCACGCTCGCGCGTTAATCCGCCAGGACCCAACGCCGACAGACGCCGTTTGTGCGTGATCTCCGACAATGGGTTGGTCTGGTCCATGAATTGCGAAAGCTGCGACGAGCCGAAAAATTCGCGCACCGCCGCCGCCGCGGGCTTTGCATTGATCAGGTCGTGCGGCATCACTGTGTCGATCTCCACCGAGCTCATGCGCTCGCGGATCGCCCGCTCCATCCGCAACAAACCGACCCGGTATTGGTTCTCCATCAGCTCACCAACCGAGCGGACCCGACGATTGCCGAGATGATCGATGTCATCGATTTCGCCGCGGCCGTCTTTCAGCTCGACCAGCACCTTGAGGATCGCGAGGATGTCCGCCTTGCGTAACGTGCGCACCGAGTCGTCGCCCGGAAGGCCGAGCCGCGAATTCATTTTGACGCGACCGACCGCCGACAGGTCGTAGCGCTCGGGGTCAAAGAACAGGCTGTTGAACAGCGCCTCTGCTGTCTCCAGGGTCGGCGGCTCACCCGGCCGCATGACCCGGTAAATGTCGATCAGCGCGTCTTCGCGGGTGGCGTTTTTATCGATCGCAAGGGTGTTGCGGATGTAGGGGCCGACGGTGACATGGTCGATGTCGAGTACCGGCAGCTCGTCGACGCCGTACTCGATCACATTCGTTAGCGTCGCAGCAGTGATCTCGTCGCCGGCCTCGAAATAGACTTCGCCCGTCTCTTCGTTGATGAGATCAGAGGCGAAAAAGCGGCCGACCAACTCTTCGTCCGTGACGAGCACCTCAGTGAGCCCATCCTCGCGAAGCCGCCTGGCAACCCGCGGCGTAATCCGCTCTCCAGCCGCCAACATCACTTCGCCGGTGCGGGAATCGCGCAGGTCACTCGTCAGCTTCCCTTTGAATTGATCCTCCTGGAACGGCATCATCCAGCCTTGGGCGCCGCGGCGGAACAGGATGGTTCCGTAAAAGTTGGAAAGTATTTCCTCCTTCGGCATGCCTACGGCTTCGCCTGGTAGGAGCGGCTTGCTTTCCCCTTTTCGTTCCAGCCGCAACTCTTCGGTGGCAGCGCTATCGAGGGCAAGCAGCAAGGTCGTCGCCGGGAGTTTGCGGCGACGGTCGATGCGGACGTAGACGTGGTCCTTAGCGTCGAACTCGAAATCGAGCCACGAGCCGCGATAGGGAATTACCCGAGCCGCGAACAGATACTTGCCGGATGAATGCGTCTTGCCCTTGTCATGGTCGAAAAAGACGCCCGGGCTGCGGTGCATCTGAGAGACGATGACGCGCTCGGTGCCGTTGATGATAAAGGTGCCGTTCTTCGTCATCAGCGGCATGTCGCCCATATAGACGTCCTGCTCCTTGATGTCGCGGATCGAGCGCGATCCGGTATCCTCGTCGACATCCCACACGACGAGCCGGAGCGTGACCTTTAGCGGCGCGGCGAAAGTGATGCCGCGCTGCTGGCATTCATCGACATCGTATTTCGGCGTCTCCAGCTCGTAACGGACGAACTCGAGCTGGGCACGCTCGGAAAAATCTCGGATCGGGAAGACCGATCGAAAGACTTCCTGTAGCCCGACATTGGCGCGCTGCTCGGGCACGACGCCCATCTGCAAGAAATGATCGTACGAGCTCTTTTGAACCTCGATCAGATTCGGCATCGGCGCGACTTCGGCTACGCGCCCAAAGCTCCTGCGGATCCGCTTCTTGCCCGTGAACGAAATAGCCATGCGTGCTCCTCAATGTGGGCCGCTGCTCATTGGCCCCAGCTCGATGCGAAATCATCCAACCTGTGGCGGGCGACCATTTAACGCTCGCACGTTAGATCTGCCGGCCCAAGACGAATAAATCCGGCGTGCACGATCGCTCGCGCCCCGGCGGGTGTCAGTCTGAGTTTCGGGTGGCGGCCGAGTGTGTTCGGACGCCGGCCCTGGGTCAATGAAGATCGTGTCAGGCCTACTTTATTTCGACAGTCGCACCCGCATCTTCAAGCTGCTTTTTGATTTTTGCAGCCTCTTCCTTATTTACACCTTCCTTGACCGGCTTGGGTGCGGCTTCGACAAGATCCTTCGCTTCCTTAAGGCCGAGACTCGTGATGGCTCGGACCTCCTTGATGACGTTGATCTTCTTATCGCCGATCGCGGCAAGGATCACGTCGAACTCCGTCTTCTCCACGGCCGCCTCGGGCGCCGCTGCGGCCGCTCCGCCGCCAACCGCCGCCACCGCGACCGGGGCGGCGGCGGAGACCCCCCATTTTTCTTCGAGCATCTTCGACAGTTGTGCCGCCTCGATGACGCTCAAGGTCGACAGATCGTCGACCAGTCTTGCCAAATCAGCCATGTTCTACTCCCGATTTCCTTGATTACTGACAGATATTGCAGCCTCTGGCTCAGCGCCTTCGTTCTGCTTTTCCGCGTAGGCGGCGAATAGCCTGGCAATCTGGCCGGCAGGCGCCTGCAACATCATCGCCAGTCTCGCCCCCGGCGCCTGCAGTAGCCCAATCAACTTGCCTCGCAACTCATCGAGCGAAGGCAGGCTCGCCAGTTCCTTGATCCCGGCGGCATCGATCTTCTGCCCCGCGAGGCCGCCGCCGATGATGGTCAGCTTGGCGTTGCGGTTCGCGTATTCGACGACTACTTTTGCAGCGGCGACTGGATCGCGCGAAAAGGCGATCGCCGTCGGGCCGGTGAAAAGCGGCGACAACAACTCGAACGGAGTGCCGGTCAAGGCGCGTTTGGCAAGTCGGTTCTTGGTCACCCGAAAGCTGGCGCCTGCGCTGCGCACCTGGCGCCGCAATTGAGTGACCTCGTCGACATTGAGTCCGGTCTGGTGGGTCACGACGACGCAGGCCGTCCCCGTAAGATCTTGCTGCAGGGTCTCAACCAGCTTCTGCTTTTGCGTTCGATCCACTCCAATCTCCAACCGTCCTGCGCCTTAGCTCGGCAGTCAGGCTCTCGGCTCCTCGGCCAAGCCGGACAATTCGACCCTCACGCCCGGACCCATCGTCGAGCTGATGCTGACCTTCTTGATATAGGTGCCTCTGACGCCGCTCGGCTTGCCGCGGGTGATCGCGCCGACAAAGGCGCGCACATTATCCGTCAGATCCGCTTCGGTAAAGCTTGCTTTGCCGACACCGGCGTGCACGATCCCCGCCTTCTCGGCGCGGAACTCGACTTGCCCGCCCTTGGCAGCTTGCACCGCCTCGGAGACATTCTGCGTCACCGTGCCGAGGCGCGGGTTTGGCATCAATCCGCGCGGACCCAGGATTTTACCGAGCCGTCCCACGAGCGCCATCATATCCGGCGTCGCGATCGCTCGGTCGAAGTCGATCTGGCCGGCTTGGACCTTCTCGGCGAGATCCTCGGCCCCGACCACATCCGCCCCGGCAGTTTCGGCCTCTTTCGCGCGGTCGCCGCGTGCGAAAACCGCAACACGCACCGTCTTCCCGGTACCGTGCGGCAGCATCACCGTGCCTCGCAGGTTCTGATCGGGCTTGCGCGGGTCGAGATTCAGGTTCATCGCGACTTCGACGGTCTCGTCGAACTTCGCCGAGGCACGTTCCTTGATCAGCTTGAGTGCCTCTTCAAGCGGGCGCGCCACAGTTGGGTCGATGTCTTCATAGGCTTTCTTCAGCCGCTTCCCAGTCTTCGCCATCGCGTCACTCCATGACTTCGAGGCCCATCGACCGCGCCGAGCCGATCAGCATGCGGTATGCGCCTTCGACATCCTTAGCATTGAGATCCTGCATTTTCTGCTCGGCAATCTCCCGGATCTGGGCCATTGTCACTCGACCTACCGGACGACCCTTGCCGGTGGTTTGCGAACCCTTTTCGATGCCCGCGGCCTTCTTAAGGAAATAGCTATTCGGCGGGCTCTTTGTGACGAAGGTGAAGGAGCGGTCGGCGTAAGCCGTGATGACCACTGGGATCGGCACGCCAGGCTCGAGATTCTGCGTTGCGGCATTGAACGCTTTGCAGAACTCCATGATGTTGAGCCCACGCTGACCGAGCGCCGGACCAATCGGCGGTGAGGGATTAGCCTTGCCGGCCGGCACTTGCAGTTTGATGATACCGACAACCTTCTTCGCCATTTACGTCTCCAAACCCCCATTGCCCGCCGCGCCGGCCAGAACTCTCTTCCCTCGCACGGCGAGGAGATTGGGGCGAGCGGCGGGCCGGACCACCAGCCTAGACCTTCTCGACTTGCGAATACTCCAATTCAACCGGGGTTGCGCGCCCGAAGATCGACACGGCGACCTTGAGCCGCGCCTTTTCTTCGTCCACTTCCTCGACGAGGCCGTTGAAGGAGGTAAAGGGTCCGTCGCAGACCCGCACCTGCTCGCCGACTTCAAAGCTGATTGAGGGCTTCGGCCGCTCTATCCCTTCCTGAACCTGATGCATGATGCGAGCGGCCTCGTGATCGCTGATCGGCGACGGCCGGCCGCGGCCGCCGAGGAAGCCCGTGACCTTGGCCGTATTCTTGACGAGGTGCCAAGTCTCGTCGCTCATATCCATCTTGATAAGTACGTAGCCTGGGAAAAACTTGCGCTCCGAACTCACCTTGGCGCCACGTCTGACCTCGATCACCTCCTCCGTCGGGACGAGGATTTCCTCGAACCGGTCAGCAAGACCTTTTTGTTCCGCCTGCTCACGGATCGAGGCTGCGACCTTCTTTTCGAAGCCCGAATAGACGTGGATTACATACCAGTGGCTCGCCATCTGCAGCGTCCCGAATTTAGTGGCCGAGCCCGAAGATCAGCCGTACGCCGGCGGAGAAAATCTGATCCACCACGAAAAAAAAGGCTGCCGCTATGAATACCATCACGAATACCATCGCCGTGGTAACGACAGTCTCCTTGCGGCTCGGCCAAGTGACTCGAGAGACCTCTTGACGGACCTGCTGGAAAAACTCGATTGGGCTCGTCTTCGCCATAAAACCTAATTCACGCTGGAAGCGACGGGTGTCACATAAATTCCATATGGCCTGCCGCCTGCATCCGTTCCAGGGACCCTGTAGCCAGACTGCGAATTCCGGGATAAAGCCGTTTGAGGGCTGGCAGGAGTGGAGGGGCTCGAACCCCCAACCCCCGGTTTTGGAGACCGGTGCTCTACCAGTTGAGCTACACTCCTAAGCAACCCGATTACTTTATGATTTTGGCAACGACGCCGGCGCCGACGGTGCGGCCGCCTTCGCGGATCGCAAAGCGCAGCCCCTCATCCATCGCGATCGGCGCGATCAGCTCGAT
>Ga0070698_100004498_pt1 | contig 15329 bp, 13 predicted proteins | sample KBSK1502metaG_FD_65477 | JGI IMG/M metagenome (GOLD analysis project Ga0070698, IMG submission 65477) | Corn, switchgrass and miscanthus rhizosphere microbial communities from Kellogg Biological Station, Michigan, USA - KBS K1-50-2 metaG | ecosystem: Host-associated > Plants > Roots >...
GTACAAAGCGATCCGCTGGGCGACGCTCTGCGCCGCGAAGCGCGAAGACTTCCGGATCGTTCACCTCAGCATCCAGCACAATCATCTCCATCTCATCGTCGAAGCGGAGAACAAGCGTGCGCTCAGCCGCGGCATGCAGTCGTTCCAGATTTCCGCAGCAAAGCAGATCAACTGGGCGATCTCGAAGCGTCAAACCACGCCGCGTCGTGGCCGCGTGTTCACGGACCGATATCACGCGCGGATCCTGAAGTCGCCGATGTTAGTGCGGCGCGCGCTCGCCTACGTGTTGAACAACTGGCGACGCCACGGCGAAGATCGCGCTCCGTTCACGAACACGTGGAAGGTCGATCCGTTCTCGACGGGGCTCTTCTTCAACGGTTGGAAGGAGCGCGAGGAGCGGCCGTTTTGGGCGCTGCCGCCACCGGGATACGAATCGCTATTCGCATGGTTTCCGCGTACGTGGCTGCTCAAGGAGGGCTGGCGCAGGCACGGAACAATTAGCCTGTACGAGACGCCTGGCCCGCTCACGAAGTAAGGCGCATCGCGAAACATCTGGACCGCCCGCGGCTCGCGCGCCGCGCTATCGAGATCCCATCGAGCGTCGTGACCTAGTCGTCCGCGAGATAGGCGCACGCGTCATGCATCATCGATCTGATCCGCACCGACATCTGTTTGGACGAGTCGATCCGCTCGGCTGCGGACGCCCGGGGGGCGTGCCGGATCGTGAACATCAAGCAGGGGCGCGTCGGCGGGCATCGAAGCGCCCCGAGGCTGCGCAGGCAGCGACCGTCTGAGCTTACCCGCCCTCGACGAAGAGCTTCACGTGCTCCTTCGTCTCGCGGTCAGCTTTCGGATGCGCGGCAGCGGCCCGCAACGCCAACAGCAATCGCTTGTGCCGCTTCCGTTCCTTCGTGCCGTTGATGAGCCGCTGCAGCATCCACACCGTGTGAGCTGTCGGTCGGCGAGCTAGCGACGCAAGCAGCAACCTCTCGTATGGCCGGTCTGGCATCTGTTCCACGAAATGCACAAGCGCACCTGGCGTTCCCAAGTCCGAACGAGGATGGGACTCCATAAAGCGCAGAATCGTTTCGACGTTGTCTGCGTCAGCGCTCCAAGCGTGTCGCCAGATCTGCGTAATGCGCGCTCCAAGCGTGTCGCCAGATCTGCGTTAGGGCTTCTTCTTCGGCGCATTCTGCATCTTGCGCTTCAGCGCGGCGAGCTCGTCATCGACGGTCCTCGCCTCGTTGCGCGGCTTCGAGGAGCTCGCGCCGGATTTCGGCGGTGGCTTTGGCGCACTCGTGCCCTGGCGCTTGAGCTTCTCGAGCTCGTCGTCGACGGTCGTACGCGGCGGCGCACTACTCGCGCTCGCGCTCGCGCGCGGGCCGCTGTTCGTCGGCGGCTTGGGCACATCGCCCAGCTCCTTGATCGCGCGCTCGAGATCCTTCAGCTCGGATTCGAGGGTCGCAAGCTCGGCGAGGAGCTGGTGCATGCGTGCGCGTTCAGCATCGGCTTTGCGCTCGAGCTGCGCGGCTTCGTCGGAATCGCCGCGAGCGGCTGCCCCCTTCGACTTGTCGCCGGCTTCGGCGGCGGAATCGCGCGCCGCGGCCATCGCTTTGTTGAGCTCCGTCATGCGCTGCGCAACCTCGGAGCGCAGGCGCTCGAGCTCGGCTTTGTCGGGAAGATCGGCGACGGCAGAAGCGAAGGACTCGCCACCACCGAGGTCCTCGAGCTCACCGGGCATGGCGGTTTGTGCGGCAACAACGTGCGCGGCGGCGGCGGCACGCTGAACGCGATCGCGCGTCGCGGCTTGGGCGGCGTTGCGGCGCTCGTCGATCACCGCGCGCTTGTCACCTGCGACCGCGGCGACGATATCGGCGATCGAATCGGCACCATCGGAGGTCGGCGCCGGGTGAGCGCCGTGGAACGCGCTATCGAGCGCACTCGACAACAGCAGCAGGTTCTTCGCACCGACACCGCGCTTGCGCGCTTCGAGCGCGGCGACTGCACGCGCGGCACCGGGCACCTGCTCGTCGAGGAGCGCGACGAGGCGAGCGCCGAGCAGCATCACGCGCGAGATGACCTCGGGCCGCGGGCGCGCGACGATGACATCGGCGGCACGCCACAGCAGCGCGGAGTCCGCGGTCGTGCCGAAGAGCTTTGCGCGCAAGCCGAGCGAGGGAACCTGGCGGCGAAGCACGGCGGCGACATCGGCATCACCCGCGGCATCGAAAAGGAACGTGATCGCCGAGCCGGCATCCAATAGCGACAGCTGCAGCGATAGCTGCCCCGTCAGCTCGGCACCGAGGCCGGCGACCTCGACGAGCGCCACCCTGCCCTGCAGCTTGAAGCGCGTGCGCAGCGATGCGCGATCGTGCGTGCCGGCTTCGGCGAACGGTCGCTCGCCGATCGCACCGACGACGAGCAAGCGATCACCTTCGACACCTGCATCGCCGAGCGCGACCGCCGCGAGGTCATCGATCGCGATGAAGCGATCGGCATCGGTTTGCGCCCACGCGGGCGCCGGATCGAGCTCGCCGACAACGGCGATAACGGGCGCGGGGTTCGTGACCTGATCGCGCGCGACGGTGAGTGCGAGCGCCGAGTGCGGATCGAACACGACGGCGGCATCGGGCGGGCTGAGCTCGAGCTCCTTGCGCAGCTTGCGCTCGGCACCTTCGCCGAGCAGCGCGCGGCGCATGCGGTCGGCGACGCCGGTGCCGCCGCTGCCGACCGCGCCGACATCGATTGCCCGCACCCGCATCCCGGCGGCTTCGATCGAGGCGAGCACGGGCACGACGACGGATGCCGACGCCCCAGAGCTCGTGACAACCAGAACGTGCGGATCAGCCACGCAGCACGACCTCTCGATTGACCAGGTTGGGAGGCCGCGTGCCGGTGAGCACCGCGAGCACTCCGTCTGCGCACAGCTGAGCCATCTGGGTCCTTGCCTCGGTGGTAGCCGATCCGATGTGCGGCGCCAAGACCAGGCGGGGCGCCGCGAGCAGGCGCGGATCGATTTGCGGCTCGCCCTCGAAAACATCGAGCGCCGCCGCGAAGATCTTGCCCGCACCCAGCGCATCGGCAAGTGCGCCGACATCGACACACGGGCCCCGCGCGGTGTTGACGAGGACCGCCGTCGGCTTCATGCGCCCGAGCCGTCGCGCATCGACGAGATGGTGCGTCTCCGGGGTCAGCGGGCAATGCAACGTGACGACATCCGCCGTCGCGAACAGCTCATCGACATCGACGCGCGCGAACCCGGCGACATCCTCGGGCCCACTATAGATGATGCGCATGCCGAGGCCGGCCGCCCGCTCCGCGACCGCCAACCCGATCCGCCCCAACCCAACGATCCCGAGCACGCGACCGCGAATCGGCACCCCGAGCATCTGATCGAGTCGCCAGCCGACCCAATTCCCCGAGCGCACCACGCGCTCCGCCTCCGTCAGCCGCCGCGCCGCGGCGAGCATCAGCGCGATGGTCAGCTCCGCGGTGGCATCCGTGAGCACATCGGGCGTGTTCGTAACGGCGATGCCACGGCGCGTCGCCGCCGCGACGTCGACATTGTCGTAGCCGACCGCGCAGTTGGCGATGACGCGCAGCTGCGGCGCGCGCGCGAGCACCGCCTCGTCGATGCGGTCGAGGAGCAAGCATACGAGCCCGTCTGCGTTGGACAAGTCACAACGCGCGACCCCAATCCAATCTTCCGGTACTTCGACGACAGCATCCGGAAGTTGCGCACGCACCTGACCTGCGAGATCGATCGGCAGACTCGATGTGGACACAACGCGCACGGCGCGAGGATAACTGGAGATGAAGCAGCTGCGTGCTAGTGTGATCGAGATGCGCTGGCTAATCCTGGTGCTGCTCGCTACGCCGGCATTGGCCGAGCACCACAAGGCGGTGCTCGTCGAGCCACCGAAGATCGAGTACACGAACGATCCGGTCGTCGGCAAAGCGGCGCGCGTCAACGGCGAGGAGACGCATGGCGTCGTCGCGTTCACGTTCGATGATGGGCCGAATCCCGAGACGACGCCGGCGGTCCTCGACGCACTCGCGAAGTACAACATCCCGGCGACGTTCTTCATCGTCACGCGCCGCCTCGCCGGCGAGAAAGCGCACGAGATCCTCGCTCGCGAGATGGCCGATGGTCACATGGTCGCGAGCCACTCGGTCTCGCATCCGAATCTGAAGAAGGCCGACGCCAAACAACTCGACAAAGAAGTCGACGCCTCGCTCAAGACCCTCTCCACCGAAGCGAAGCGCCCGATCGGCATGTTCCGCGCACCGTTTGGTGCACTCGGCGCGGCGGGTCGCGTACGTCTCAAGCACCTCGGCGTCACCGAGGTGTACTGGTCCGTCGACACGCGCGATTGGGAAGCGCATCACGCCGACAAGCTCCGCAAAAAAGTGATCGGCATGATCTTGAAGCAGAACGGCGGCGTCGTGCTGATGCATGACGTAAAGCCGATCACCGCGAAGATCGTCGCCGAGGTATTCGACGATCTCGAAGCCGAGAACTGCCGACGGCTCGCCAACAAAGAAGAGCCGATCTGGCCGGTAACGCTCCACTACTTCCTGCGCGACGGCAAAGCGCCGCGCGTCGTCCCCGAGGACGTTGCGAAACGCGTCGAAGCGTACAAGGCCGCCCTGCCCGCTCGCTGCGCGAAGCGTCCGTCGGAGCCACCGAAACCGTAAGGTTGAGATCCCGACGCCGCGGTCGCAAAGAAGCTGTTGGCCGCGCGCGGGATTGAGTGCGCTTCGTATTGGTTGACAACTACATCGGACCACACTAGGGTCCGCGCCGCCCTTGGTCGGGGGTTTGGTCTCGGGATTCGTGGAAACTTTATGCAATCTTCAAAGGTTCTGGGCGCAGGTGGCGCCGAGCGGACAGCCATGCCGTTGACGTGGGATCCTCAGACGCCGCTTCCGGGCAAGGGAACAGATCCCGATGGAACTGAACAGACGCCGGTCTTTGACCCCGCGGATCTGACAGAGGGATTCGAGCTCGAAAGCGAACGCACGTCGATCTTGCCGGTGATGCCGTATGACCTGCGGCCGAAATTCACCGGTCGCGCCCAAGCGCTGCAGCAGCTGCTCGGGCTTGTCGATCAAACGTTCAAAGACAACGTGATCGCGTTTGCGGTGATCGTCGGGGAGCCCGGCGTCGGCAAGAGCCGGCTCATCGGCGAAGTGATCGCGCGGGCGAAGTTGAAGGCGCCGAACGTCGAGGTGTGGCAAGGCGTCGCCGACGAGAACGCGCACGCATATGGCCCGATCGCACGCGCGATGACGGTGCACTTTGGTCTCCAGCCCGGCGAAGATCCGGCCGAGAGTCGCGACAAGATCCAAGCGGCCGTCGCCGAAGTCGTGCCGGCGTCGCGCGTCACCGAGATCGCGCATTTGATCGCGCACCTGCTTCGCGTTCCGTTCGACGATAGCCCCGTCGTTACGCCCCTCCTCGATTCGCCGCAGCGTCTCGAGGCGCGGCTCTTTATGGCACTCAAGCGCTTCTTGACCGCCGAGGCGGAGAAGCGGCCGATCATTCTCGTCGTCGAGAATCTCGAGCTTTGCCAGCAGGACACGATCAATTTTCTGCAGTACCTCGCGGCCGGCATGCGCGACCAGCGCGTCGTCATCCTCGGCACCGCGACTGATGCATTGTGGGAACGTCACGCCGCCTTCGGCGAGGGCGAGGTCGCACCGACGCAGATCGCGCTCGGCGCCCTATCGCCCGCCGAGGCCGAGCAGCTGCTGCGCGAGCTGTGCCGCCAGCTGCCCACCGTGCCACCGCAGCTCGTCATCCACGTGCGCACACTCGGCGGCTCGCCGCGCGCGATTCACGAGCTCGTGCGGCTCTTGCTCGAGAGCGACGTGATCGTTCGCGAAGGGCTGATGTGGCGGCTCGAACCCGCGAAGCTCGCGAAGCTGACGCTGCCGAAGTCGTATGAGGATCTCGTCGCGGCGCGTCTGCGGGTGATGGAGCCGACGGAGCGCCGCGTGCTCCAGATGATGGCGGTCGTCGGCGAGACCGCGTGGCTCGACGCGGTGATCGCGCTCGAGCGCTCGAATCAACCGGTGGGCGATCCCGATGGCCCGACGCTCGCGCAGATTGCCGCATCGGGCGATCACTCGCGCACGACCGTGATCGGCGCGATCGCGAAGCTCGTCGAGCGCGAGTGGATCGTCGAGGTGCCGCAGTCGAGCGTCTCGGGCGAGCGCGAGCTGCGCTTCGCGTATCCGAATCTGTGGTCGATCGTCTACAAGAGCATCGACGAGAGCCGCCGGCGCAACTACCACGCGGTCGTCGCGCGTTGGCTCGAGCTGCACCCCGAGGGCCGCAGCCCCGCGGTGCAAGAAGAAGTGGGCCGCCACCTCGCGCTCGCAGGTCATCCGCGCGATGCGGCCCTGCGCTATCGCCGCGCCGCCGAAGCTGCGCGCGCGCAGTTCGCGAACGAGCGCGCGATTCGCCTGTTCGACCGCGCGCTCGCGTGCATCGGCGAACACGATCACGCCGCGCGCATTCACCTCTGGCACGATCTCGGCTCGATCTACGAATTGATCGGCGACTTCGAGGCGGCGCTCGGCGCGTTCGAGCGCATGCTGCGGCTGTCGTGGGTTGCTGCGAGCAAGACGAAGGCTGCCGTCGCGTTCAACAAGATGGGCCGCGTGTGGCGTCGCAAGGGTGATCTCAAGCTCGCGCTCGAGTACCTCGAGCGTGGCCTCGAGCTGTTCCGCAGCGCGAGCGACGCACGCGGCATCGCCGGCTCGCTCGACGACATCGGCAAAACGTTGCAGATGCTCGGCCGCTACGACGAAGCGCACGTGAAGATCACCGAGGCCCTCGCCCGCCGCGGCAAGCGCGGCGACAAGCGCGCGATCGCGACGTCGCTATCGCGCCTCGGCGATGTCCAGCAGTGCCGCGGCAACTACGAGGCCGCGTACAACTGCCACAAAGAAGCGCTCGAGCTGCGCAAGCAAGCGGGCGATCGCTGGGGCTGCGTCGTATCGCAGAACAACCTCGCCGCGCTCGCGTTCGAGCTCGGCGAGCTCGGCGAGGCGCGCGTCGGTTGGCTCGCGGCACTTCCCGAGGCCGAAGCGATCGGCGCGCTACCGCTCGCGGCGCTGATCCTGACGAACCTCGGTGAGCTCGCGCTCGTCGAGACCAAGCTCGACGAGGCACGCAGCCGCCTCGAGAACGCGCTCGAGATCATCGAGGACGTCGAGGATCGCGGCCTCGAGAGCGAGTGCTGTCGTCACCTCGCGACGCTCGAGAAGCTGCAAAGCCAGACGCAAACCGCGCGCGAGCTCGCCGAACGCGCGCTCGAGGTCGCGAAGAAGGCCGGTCTGCGCGAGAAGGAAGCCCAGGCATATCTCACGCTGGGCGACGTACTCTCGACGAGCCTCTACGACACCGCCGAGGAACCGACCGATAGCTCCGACGCAGCGGTCGCCTACAACAAGGCGATCGAAGTGTTGCGCTCGATCGGCAACGAAGCCGAGCTCGGCAAGGCGCTGTTCGCATTCGGCCGTTACAAGGCCGAGACCGGCGCCGTCGCCGACAGCAAGGACATGCTGCGCGACGCGATCACGCTGTTCGCCAAGCTCGGCTTGCAGCGCCCAGCCGGCGACGCAGAAAAGCTCCTGTCCACGCTCAGCTGACCTGACTACGGCTTCGTCGCGTCGTACCAGGTCAGCACCTGCTCGGCGCTCAGCGGCCGCATCCAGATCGCAACCTCGTCCATCTTCCCGACAAAGAATTCGTAGATCCCGTTGCGCTGCTGGCACCCGACCCACAGCCGGGCCGCGTACGGCGGAATCTCGCTGCTCGACTCGGCGCCGACCGCACTCAGCACGCCGTCGACGTACACAGCCGCGCGGCGATCGAGCGGTAGCCCACCATCGTAGACGACGGTGACATGGCGCCAAAACCAGCCATCACAGCGGAACCCGCCGAGAAGCGGTTGTCGTTCCCATCGATGTCGACCCACACGAACGCGCCGGTAAACAAGATGAGGCTGAACGATTGGTCGACATTGACGTCGGCGCGCTTGCTAACGAGACCCTGCGGCGTGCCATCGGTGAGCTGCGGCTCGAACCACGCGCTAAACGTCACGCCTGTCGTCGGGCGCAGCTCGGGCGCATCGGCAATCTGCACGCAACCCGCGCCGCTAAACCCGCCCGCGCGCCCGCGCACGCCGCCGGCGACCGTCGTCGCGGAGCCGGGAGCCACCGTCCCGTGGTGCCCGGTACAGCTGTTGGTGACCTCGTCAGGCGCACCTGTCCATTGGTCCTCGTCCATGTGGAGCAAAACGGCGCAGTCCTCGACGAGCGGCATGGGCAGGCCTTCAAAACGTTCCTCGAACCCGATCCGGCCGCACGCCGCGAGGAGGACCAATCCACAGCGCCCCACCATCAGATGATCACACATCGGACCGCACCAGATACGCCTCCATGAGCTTGCGACGCGGCCATTCACTAGGCATGGTTCCAAGACCCGGCGATGATCTGGTTCTGGCTCGGTTACTTTGGCCTGGTCGCGCTGCTGCTGTTCCTCGACCTCGGCGTCATTCACCGCAAGGCCCAGGAACAGTCGCTGCGCAGCGCCGCCATGTGGACCGTCGGCTGGATCGCGCTTGGCCTGTCGTTCTCCGGCATCGTCTTTCTGATGTACGAGCACCGCTGGCTCGACATCAAAGGTCCAGCCGGTGGCGAAGCGGCGATCACGTACGTGTCGGCGTACCTGCTCGAGCAAGCGCTCTCCGTCGACAACATCTTCGTCATCTCGATGGTGTTCCGCAGCTTCAAGGTGCCGATCAAGTATCAGCACCGCGTTTTGTTCTGGGGCATCCTCGGCGCGATCGGCTTCCGCATCATCATGCTGGGCGGCGGCGTCTGGCTCGCCCGCAGGTTCGATTGGATCTTCTACGTGTTCGGCGCCTATCTCGCGTGGCAGGGCTTTCAGCTCGTCCGCGGCAAAGAAGAAGAACCCGACATCGAGAACAGCTGGGGCGTGCGCCAGGTCCGCAAGGTGGTGCGCGTCGTCAACGGCGAAGAGCACGGCAACACGTTCAGCGTGATCATCAACGGCCGGCGCGCGCTCACCACCGTCGCGTTGTGCCTCATCACGATCGAGTTCACCGACATCGTATTCGCGCTCGATTCGATTCCCGCGGTGCTGTCCGTCTCGAGCGAGACGTTCATCATCGTGACGTCGAACATCTTCGCGATCATGGGGCTGCGCTCGCTCTACTTCGTGCTCGCCGGCGCGATGAAAAAGTTCCAGTACCTCGAGCTCGCACTCGGCGTATTGCTCATCGGCATCGGCATCAAGATGATCGGCCACGCCGGTGGCATCTTCCACATCTCGCATCTCGTCTCCCTGATCGCGATCGCCGGCATCATCGCGTCGGGCATCATCGCGTCGATGCTGTTCGGCAAGCCGGAAGCAGAGCAGTCCTAGCGCACGAGCACGAGCATCTCGGTCTCCATGATCTCTTCCGCCCAGCGCCGCTTGTAGTCCATCTCGGTGCCGAGGTCGTAGCGCGCGACGCCTTCGGTGCAGAGCTCGGTGACCTGCTGGAGCTGCAACAAGCCACCGATGCCGAAGCGCGCGAACTCGGCGTCGTACGAAAACTGCAGACCGCGATACTCGCCGCCCATCACCGCGCCGAGGATGTAGCCGATGTCGCGATCGCCATGACGCGCGAAGATCGTGCGCTGCTGGCCGATCCGGCACAGCCGCGGCAGCATCGCGCCGTAAAACGCACGCATCGGACCTGTGTGAATGCCGACGCCATCGCGCGTCTTCCAGCTCTTGGCCTCGACCGCTTGCACGCGATCGTAGAGCGCCGGCGCGCTCGCTTCGGTCGCGCGCACCGTTTCGAGCTCGATGCCTGCCTCGCGCGCCGCGCGCTGCGACTTGCGCAGCGATTTGCGAAGCTCGCGCGAGCGCCGCGACAGAAATCCATCGACACCTCCATCGAGGCTCGCGACGTGACGAATCGTCGGCTGGCCGCGCCGGCGTTCCCAGCGCGCCGGAAGTGTGGCGTCGAGGGCACGCCGTTGCGGTCCGGCTACGGTCATTCCGGAGAAGATCGCCAACTGCCAGTCACGCCGCGCGGCAAGAAGCGGCACGACCTCCTCGACCAGACCCAGCGCATCGCGACCGATCAGCGGTGATGCGAGCCCCCACGCGAGCTCGACGGGCTCGACGTACGGAAATCCAGCAGGATGGACGCCCCGCATCGCGGCGAAGTACCCGTGCTCGCCTTTGAACGAAAACGGTGCGCGGGGCGGCATCAGCGCGGCGGTTGCCGCGAGGATCCACGCGCTTGCCGAGCAGAACCGGTCGATTGCCGGTGTCTGTGCGACCTCGCGATCGAAGTCGTCGGCTACCGCCGCGAGGTCGATCGGCTCCACGTCCCCATCCTAACTTTGCCACACCCGCAGCGCGCGCACGGTTTCTGCAATAATGGGCCGGATGCGCCTATTAGCGGTGGGCTTGGCGACATCGGTGCTCGTCACCGGTTGCGCGTCCAGCACGTATAAGATTCCCGGCAAAGAGCTCGAACGCATTGCGACGTTAGCTCCCGAGCAAAAGAGCGCGCACGTGCGCGTCCAACAGGAGCTCGACGATACCGACGTCGGGCCTCCACAGCCGGTCACCGCGCAGACGCAGATCATCTTCTTCCCGCAGATCAACGTCTACGGCACGCATCGCCGGCGCTACTACACGACGAGCTCGAGCTGGGGCACGGGACCAAGCAGCCATGTGCGCGGCGGTAGCAGTGGCGGCGGGCTCAAGCTCGGCGGCGGCGGTGGTGATGGCAAAGGCGCCGCGATCGCGGTGCTCGTCGTCGCGGCGGTCGCGTTGATCGTCGTCGCCGGCGTCGAGGGCTCGCGCTTCGACGGCTATACGAACCTGCATCCGATGCATCCGGTGTATCTCGTCGGCAAAGATGGAGAGCGCGTCGTCATGCCGATCGCGTGGATCGATCAACAGACCGCGGAGTGGGCCGACTACGGTCTCGTGCGGCGCACCGATGGGCCGTGGAACGAGCTCGAGCGCGCGCCGCTCGATCGCGAAGGATGGAACTACAGTTTATTCGGCGGCGTCGGCACGTTCGAATCCGCCGATGGCAGCAAGGCGCTCGGCACCGCGACGACGATCCAGCTCGGCTACTTTCCGGTTCACCCGATCGGCATCGTCGGATCGATCTTCTTTGGCTGGCGCGACAACGCCGTGGAACAGACGCTTTTCGAATCGCGGTACACGCTCGAAGTTCAGGGCTATCCCGTGCACGTCGGGCCACTGCAAGCCGGCCTCTACGGCGGCGGCGGTGCCGCGTATCGCTTCGAAGATGGCATCGCCGGCGGCAACTCTGGCTCGACCGCGTTGATCGGCGGCGGCATGCTGCAGCTCGATGTGAACACGCGCATCGCGATCAGCGCGCGCTTCGGATTGACCTACGCACACTCCGAGCGGATGAGCGACGCGATGCTCGGCATCAGCGTCTATTAGCTACTTCTGATATTTCGTCTTCCACTCATCGTAGGGCATGCCGTAGATGAGCTCGCGCGCCTCGGGGTCCGAGAGCTCGACGCCTCGCTCGGCCGCGGCCGCGCGGTACCACTTCGACAGGCAGTTGCGGCAGAAGCCCGCGAGGTTCATGACATCGAGGTTCTGGACGTCGGTGCGCTCGCGAAAATGCTGGACGAGCCGGCGAAACGCGGCCGCTTCGATCTCGGTCCGGGTCGCTTCGGGAATCTCGGTACTCATGCGACGTGAATAGCATGTGGTATGGAGGCGAGGTGGAGCTGCCGAACTCCGTCACCACCATCGACCACGAGGGAACCAAGTATTTCGTGATCGGCACGGCGCACGTGTCGCAAAAATCCGTCGAGGAGGTGCGTCACGTCATCGCGGAGGTGAAGCCCGACCTCGTCTGCGTCGAGCTGTGCAAGCCGCGGCACGAAGCGCTGACCAAGGACAGCGCGTTTCGCGATCTCGACGTATTCAAGGTCGTGCGCGAGGGCAAGACGCTGTATCTGCTCGCGCACCTGGCGCTGTCGAGCTACCAGCGCAAGATCGGCGCGAGCTTGGGCGTCAAGCCCGGCGCCGAGCTGCTCGCTGCCGTCACCGCGGCGCGCGAACAAGGCATTCCGCTCGAGCTCATCGATCGCGATATCAACGTCACGCTCAAGCGCACGTGGTCCAACCTCGGCCTGTGGAAGCGCTCGATGCTGATCTCGTCGCTGCTCGTCGGCTGGGAAGATGACAAGAAGGGCGAAGTCGTCACCGAGCAGACCGTCGAAGATCTCAAGGAGCCCAAGGCGCTCTCCGAGATGCTCACCGAGCTCGGCAAGGCCGTGCCCGAAGTGAAGGGACCGCTCGTCGACGAGCGCGATCAATATCTCGCGAGCAAGATGACAGAGGCCGGCGCGGGCAAGCGCAAGGTCGTTGCCGTCGTCGGCGCCGCGCACGTGCCCGGCATGACGCGAAACATCGGCACCCTCGTCGATCGCGCCGCGCTCGAGCGCGTGCCGCCGCCGTCGCTGATCTGGCGGATTATCAAGTGGGCGATTCCGATCCTGTTCGTCATCGCGCTGATCTGGGGCTGGCAGAAGAGCGACACGACGACGTTTGCTCAGATGATGCTCGCGTGGATCTTGCCGACGTCGATCTGCGCCGGCGCGCTGACGCTGCTCGCGGGCGGATCGATCTTTTCGATCGTCTCAGCGCTTGTCGTAGCGCCGATTGCAGCGATCCATCCATTGCTCGGCACCGGCATGGTGGTCGGTGTAGTCGAAGCGTGGTGGCGCAAGCCTAGCGTCGCGGATTGCGAGCGGTTACCCGAGGACGTGCAGTCCATGCGGGGCTTCTGGCGCAATCCTGTCACCCGGATCTTGCTCATCGCGGTTGCGTCGGGGCTTGGCACTGCAGGCGGGTTTTGGCTCGGCGTGTACTGGGTCGCGAAGCTGCTGTGATCAACACCGTGGACAGCAAAGGTCCGACCGCGATACACCCATCGCCATGAATCGGCGCGACGCGCTCAAGACAATCGGCGGGCTCGCAGGTGCTGCGACCCTGTCGAAGTTTCTGCCCGGATGTGACAGCGGTCCCGAAGGGATCACGACCTACGTCTACCTGATGCTCGAGAACCGAACATACGATCACGTGTTCGGCGCGCGTAGCTGGAAGGAAGGCAAACCGGGCGATGGCCTGCGCGACGGGATCACGAATCCCGATCTCAGCGGCAATTTAGTCGCGCTCTACGAGCCCGGCGATGAAGCGCTGTGCGTGCTCGACCCGCCGCACGGCTGGGACCCATCGCACGCGCAGTTCGACGCCGGCAAGATGGATGGCTTCGTGCGCGAGTACCAAGCCGATCACAATGATCCGACGCTCAAAGACACGATGAGCTACATGACGCGCGCGAAGATGCCCGTCAGCTGGGCGCTCGCCGATAAGTACACGACCTGCGATCGGTGGTTCGCATCGGTCATGGGGCCGACGCTGCCAAACCGCGCGTACTGGCACACGGCCACGTCGTTCGGCCTCAAGTCGAACAACGAGGTCATCAATCAGTTCGCGTCCGTGCCGGTGCCGACGATCTACAACCGGCTCGTCGATAAAAAGATCGATTGGGTCTACTACTTCGGCTCGCTCGCGGTCGTGTCGCTGCTCGGGCAGCCGGGGCCGTATCAGCTCGATCTCGGGCCCAACGATGGCACGGGCCGCGTGCGCCGCTTCGCGCGCTACGCCGACGATCCAAGTGACGTGACGGGGCAGTTCTTCAAGGACGCCGCGGCTGGCATCCTGCCGCCCGTCGTCTACATCGATCCGTATTTCGGTTCGGGCGGCAACGACGACCACCCGCCTACGCACCCGATGATGGCGCAGGCGCTGATCCGCGCGGTGTACACCGCGCTCGCGAAGTCGCCGCAGTGGAAGAACTGCATGCTCGTCATCACGTACGACGAGCACGGCGGCTTCTACGATCACGTACCGCCGCCGACGACGTTCGATGACACGCTCGAGAAGTTCGGCGTCGATGGCTTCCAGCAGATGGGCTTCCGCGTGCCTGCGATGGTGATCGGTCCGTACGCGAAGAAGAGCTACGTCAGCTCGGTCACGTACGATCACACGAGCGCGCTCAAGCATCTGCAGAACGCGTTCGGCCTCGAGACGCTCAACGGGCGGATGGACATGGCGAACGATCTTTCGGATTGCATCGACATGGAGCGGCTCGCGCGCGGCGACTGGGAAAAGCCGATCGATTTGCCCGAAATCAACCTGGCCGATTATCCCGTCCAGGCACAAATCTGTCTCTCGGGCGACGCGATCCGCGGCGGCGACCCGATCAGCGAGTGGGCCGATGCGAACCCCGAGGCGTTTGCGCGCGGAATCTATGACGTACGCGATGACCGGATCGCGTATCACCAGACGATTCAAGAGTTCCTGCGCAAGCACCAGTAAGCGGGGATACTCTTGACGCCTCGCGCCCCATCAATCATCCTCTGGAGACCTATGAAGAAGCTCGCAATCGTCGTCGCCGTTCTGTTCGCCGCGCCAGCCGTCTTCGCGTGCCCGCACGAGGAGAACGCGCCGAAGACCACCGAGAAGCAAGAAGAGGCGCCGAAGACCGCCGACAAGGCGAAGGAAGCGCCGAAGAAGCAAGAGAACACGAATACGGCCAAGAAGAAGGAAGAGCCGAAGAAGGACACCACGAAGAAGCCCGACAAGACCGCGCAGAAGTAAGCGCGGCCTTTAGCGAGGTGGTGGGCGGAGCGAGATAGTCGCGCCGCCATTTTCATTTTCGGCGCCGCGTAAGATCGTTTCGATCGGTGCGTTTTCGCCCCATGCGGGCACTCGGCGCTGTCATGGCGCTGGCGGCGGTGGCAAACGCGCAGCCGGTGCCATGCGAGGAGTGCGCGCGTGGCAACGCGCAGCTCGATGCGCTGGGTGCGCCGGGCGCGACGCTGCGCGCGAACCTGGGTCTGCTCGCGGAAGCGGAGCGGCTGAACATCGAGCAAGAGATGCTATCGAAGGGTCAGCACGAGCGGCTCGTCGAATGGCAGAAGAATGTGCCGCCGATCGTCAAGGATGCGATCGGCAAGCTCGCGAAGAAGAGCGATACCGAGCTGCTCGAGATCGGGTACGCTCTGTGCGGCGGCAACGAGATCAATTGCGCGCGGCATCTCGCGTACGCGCTGCGCTGCACGACGCGTGCGTGCGACGTCGAGCCCGAGCCGCCAAAGCCAGTGCCGCGGAGCGAGCAGACGCCATCGTGCGAGAACGAGGTCGAAGGGCCCGCGCTCGGGAT
>Ga0070698_100004499_pt1 | contig 15326 bp, 9 predicted proteins | sample KBSK1502metaG_FD_65477 | JGI IMG/M metagenome (GOLD analysis project Ga0070698, IMG submission 65477) | Corn, switchgrass and miscanthus rhizosphere microbial communities from Kellogg Biological Station, Michigan, USA - KBS K1-50-2 metaG | ecosystem: Host-associated > Plants > Roots >...
CGTGAAGTTGGTCGCCAGGTTCTGGCTGCTGGACCCGACCAGGAGCACAGTCTGGGTGCTGGTAGCCAAAGTCGAGCCGTAGCTGTCGGCTCCCACAATGAGCTGAATGGTGTACTGACTCGGCGCCGGGCGCGGATCGTTGGAGGACAAGTACACCGTCACCTGGCTGAGGGTTTTGCCCGGTCGCTTCATGTAGAACGGGTAACTCAGATCATCGCTCGAGCCGTTGGTCGGCAGACAATTCATCAACGTTGTGGATGTGGAGCCACCGGTCGCGGAGAACGCGACGAACGGTGTGTTGCCCAGCGCGGTAATCCAGGCGTCCAGGGTATTGCTGCCCGCCACGATGGTCCACAGCGTGGAGGCGATCCCGCTGCCATTGGTAGTCGCGCTGGTTGGCGCAACACTGCCACCGCCACTCGCCACCTGGAAGGTCACCCCGGCACCGCTGATCGGATTGCCGTATTGATCGGTCACCTTCACCGACGGCGCCGTGGTGCCCGCGGTGGTCCCCAGGATGCTTCCTGCCGCCGCGGTCTGATTATTTCCGGCGTTGATTGCAATGTTCGCCGCACTCCCGGCGCTGATCGCGAAGGCATTGCTGGTGGCGCTGGTGAGCGGCGCCGAGCTGGCCGTCAGGGTGTAGTTGCTGCCTGCCTTGGTGATGCTGAGGCCGGAGAACGTGGCGACCCCGCTGACCGCTGATACGGTACTGGTGCCGGCCAGGACCGCCCCGTTTGCGGCGTTAAGCGTCAGCTGCACGCTGGCGCTCGACGCCGGCACCGTATTGCCAGCGTAATCCTGAACCAGCACAGTGACTGTGAACGCGGTTCCCGCCGTAGTGCCAACCGGCTGAGTGCCGAAGGCCAGCTTGGTGGGTGGATTGCCGGTGGCCGTGAACGCTACGCCGCTGTTCGGCGCGATCCCGCTCCGGAGGTGCGGAGCAGTCGCGACCGCGGTCACCGTGTTGAGTCCGACGCCGAGGATCCAGCTGCCAACGGTCGCCTTGCCGGCGGCATCGGTCGTCGTCACCACGCTGGTGAGCGGAGTCGTGCTGCCGACCGCCGTGAGCGTGCCGCCGCCTCCGGTTACGGTGAAGGTGACGGTGATGCCGGCCATGGGTGCATCGGTCGGGGTGCTCACCAGGACTTCGGGCGGAGTGACGGTTCCGCCCTGGGGGCCCTGCTGGCCGCTGGTGGGCGAGAGCGCTCCAATCATGCCCAACGTATCCACCGAGCCGAAGGGACTCAGATTCTTGGTGGTGCCGGTGGTACCGGTACCAATCAAGGTCGAAGCGTATAGCGGGTGGGGTCCGATCACTCCCGCTACCCGGTCGAAGATCTTATCCAGAGCCCGCATGGCATAGGCGCCGATACGCGCCCCGGTACTACCCAGGACGGGCTCGGTCGCCAGGGCCCCGGTGCAGTCGAGGAATCCGGGAGCCGGCGGCAGGATCTCAATCGTGGTGAAGTTGGGCTCCGGTACATTATGGGCCAGCCGGAGCCGGCTCGGATCCGCTGGAGCTGCGTTGTCCGCCAGGCAGACGCTGACCGTGCCATCCTGGAGGAACGTCTCTCCCGATGACGTGTGGAAGTCATAGTAGAGCGGAAACTGGTCCAGCGGAGTGAGCAGCGGACCAGGGAAGTCGGGCTGATGCCGGTTCAACGTTATGACAGTCGGCTGGGTCACGGTTCCGGTGCCGGCGGGAAGCGAGATACCGGCAAACCCCGATGGCGCGATCAGCAATAACGGCGGCGACCCTGGCTGATACAGCGCCGCGGCGCCATCATCGCCAATAGGGTCAACAGTTTCGGATATGCCACTGTAACAGAACAGCAGATTGAGCAGATCAGTGACCGCCTGTCCGGTGCCACCCGGCGTCGCCAGGTTGTTCAGCTGACCCTGGTTGAACTTGTCCAGGGTATAGCCGACCACGCTGTAGGTATTCGCCACGGCGGCCGAGCTATCGTGCGGCGGTGGGGCCGTGAGCAGGCTCTTGACCTGGTCCCAGCGCTGCAGTGCAGCGTTCAGATTTCCACCGCTGAACAGATCATTGATCAGAGCTTCGATCCGGAGTGCGGTCTGAGCGGGGTCAGGGTCGCAGACAGCGGTAGCCGTGACCGACGCGGAGGGTGTGGAGAAAGAGCTGGGCCCACCCAGCGGGTCTCTGGTATCGTTGCTGCACCCGACGATGGCTCCGGAAGCGAGCAGCAGAACAGCGGCAATACGACGCATTGCATCCTTTCCGTCTGACGACGTCAGATGGAGTGTAGAACTGTGGAAACGTTTTCACTTGCTGGTAAGACAGAGGACCGGGGGCGACGGCCGCAAGAGGCACACCGGTGCGGTCCTATCCTCAATGTAACCAAGTAACGCTTTTCTCTACAAAGACTTACCCGCTGATACCGTGGGGTTCGTGCTCCCGAGCGGACTGAGATCGCAACTCAATGTGTGGCAATGAATTGTGGCGAAGACTCCGCTCTTACCCGCCGCCAACTGCTTCCCGGTACCGGGGGTCGTTCTGAATTCCCCGGAACCACCAGTTGGGGTTCTCCGCGAAACCCTGCCGCCGGCCCGGATTGGTGAGGAGATAATCCTTCACTCTCCCCACGGCCTTGGTCGTGTCTCCCGCCAGCAGCCAGACGAAGGCCGAGATGTTGGCCAGATCCCTGGACGGATCGGCCTCGGGATCGTCGCGGGTGCGATTGAGCAGGTTCCGCGCGCTGTCCAGCTGGCCGGCTCGGGCCAGGATACCCGCCATGAGCACCTGGGCATTCAGCTTCTGGTAGCGCTGGTCAATTCCGGCCGGCGAGAGCGCGACCATCGAATCGGCAATGACCCAGGCTCGCGCCGGCTCCGGCTGCTTGAAGCGCGAGGTCATCAGGAGCAGCTCGCACTCGAAGAAGCGCCAGTTAGCGGGAAACCGCCGGCGTCCTTCGCTGCACCAGCGATCGGAAGCGGCAAAATTCCCTTCATCATAATTGGCGTGAGCGAGGCGATTGATAATTACATCGGCATTGGAAAGATAGGCGTCGGTTTCCAGCGCCTTGGTCGCGGCGAGAATGACGTCAACCAGCGACTTGTCCGGCAGGTTGGCGTACATGTGAGAAAGCGTGGCATAGGCACTGGCCTGGGTCGGGCGGACCTTGATTGACGCTTCCAGGTCGGCCTGGGCACTGGCCAGGAGCCGCGCGGCCCGCGCTGAATCCGGCTCGAGCGTGATCAGCCAGCGCCAGTAATTGAGACTTCCCCGCATCTCCAGGGCATCCGGATCATCCCGTTCCATCGCCAGCGCACGGTTGGCGTGCATCAAGCCGGTATCGATCATGTTGCTCGCCAGGGCGACATCATCGCCGGCCCGCCGGGAACGCCAGTACGCCAGCGTCGCTCGCAGCACGACGGGATCGACCCACTTGGGGTCCTGCCGCTCGGCGGCCGCAGCCAGGGAATCGGCCGCGAGATACTGCTCGGTAAATCCGCTGGACCCACCCTCGGTCAATGCCAGGGAATCGCCCCTGCGCCGGGCGCTCTGGGCCCGCTGGAGCAGCGCCCAGGCGTCAGCGCTCCGGGTCCCGGCCCGGGTCCGGCTGACCTGGACTTCTTCCCCGATTCGCTTGCGGATCTGGATGGCTGCCTGCTCCGCCAGATTGTCCGAGAGCTGGATCAGGTCCTGCTTGCCCGCCTTGAAGGTGGTGCGGCCGAATTCGTTGCCGGCATCGTCGCTGACCCGGACGCTGACCCGGATCGAATCGCCCTCCGGCTCTACCGTGCCGCTGACCAGGGTGCCGACTTGAAGAGCGCGGGCGATGCTGTCCCGCCCCAGGGGACTGCCGCGATACAAGGCCGCACCGGAGCGGGAAACCACCGAGAGCCCGTTGACGCTTCCCAGGCCGGTGATGAGACCTTCCGTCAACCCGTCGGCGAGATATCCCAGGTCATGTTGGGTGCTGAGATCCTCAAAATAGAGGACCGCGATATGGTGCCGGTCGAGCCCGCCGGCATCGCCCGCACCGGACGGGCTCCGGCCCAGCAATCTCCAGCCCACCAATCCGATCACGCCGAGCCCGGCGACAGCAAGACCGGCCCAGAGCCAGGTCCTGCGGCCGGTGGGGGCCAGCTGCGTTATCGCGCCGCTCCGGGCCGTTCTCCGGGTCATCGTGATCCGGGAGGCAGCGGTCCGCCGCCCCGTGGTCATACCCAGCGGGACCCCGAGGGCCTCGGTGAATTGCAAGGCGGTCTGGGGCCGATCGGCGGGGACCTTGGCCAGAGCGAACAACACGGCGTCTTCGATTTCATCAGGGACGGTGTCCCGGATGACTTGCAGCCCCGGCACCGGATCCATGGCATGGCGGGCCATGATCGCCCTGGAATTGGGTCCCACGAAGGGAGGCGTCCCCGCCAGCATCTCGTACAGCACGCAGGCCAGGCTGTAGAGATCGCCTGTCGGACCGACTTCATCCCCGACCGCCTGTTCCGGACTCATGTAGAGCGGAGTCCCCAGCGCCATCCCGGTTTCGGTCAGCCGCTTTTCGGAGCTGGCCGAGCTGACGGCGCGGGCAATACCAAAATCCGCCACCAGCGCGTGGCCCCCGGTGAGCAGGATGTTCTCGGGTTTGATATCTCGATGAATGACGCCCATGCTGTGGGCATACCCCAGCGCATCGGCGACTTCCCGGGTAATCTGGAGCGCATCATCAATGGGAAGCAGGTGCTCCCGGTCCATGCGGCTGCGGAGCGACTCGCCGCTGATGAAGGGCATGACGTAATACAGGAGGCCGTCGGCGTCGCCCGAGTCGTACAGGGTGAGGATGTGGGGATGCTGCAGCTTGGCGGCGACCCGGATCTCGCGGTCGAATCGTTCGGTCCCGATGGTGGCGGAGAGTTCCGGCTGGAGGACCTTGATCGCAACGGTCCGGTCGTGCTTGAGGTCCTGGGCGAGATAGACTGTCGCCATCCCTCCGCGCCCGATCTCCCTCTCGATCGTATAACGGGTGGCGAGCGCAATCGAGAGTCGGTCAACAACCGTCGTCATGGGCGGTAGTACTTACCGGGAAAAGGCCACGCTCAGGCCTTTCGACAGTCGCTGCCGAAGGGACGAGCCCGGGTGCAACTCAGATTTCCCGGCGCGGTGGTGTGAGGAAGCCTCAATCTAACCCCATATCCCTTGGCCCGCCAAGAGCTTGGCTGACAGGGGCTTGGGCTACGGCACCGGCTCCAACCGCACGCTCACCGCCTTCCTCCTTCCATTGCGCCCCAGCAGCAATTCAACCGCGTCACCGGCCTGGTGGGTGCCGAGCAGGCGCTCGAAGCTCTCAGCGCCATCGACCTGGGTTCGGTCGAGCTGGAGGATGACGTCATTCTCGTGAATTCCGGCCTGGTCTGCCGGTCCGCCCGGGCGAACCTCCTGGACCACCACACCCGCGTCGTCGGCCAGATTGAGTTGCCGTACGTCGTCTTCGTCCACGTCGCGGACCTCGAGTCCCATGCCGGCCTGCCCGGAAGCGGAATCCGGGAGCGGCTCCTGGGATGCCGCCTGGGTGGTGTCGCCGGCTCTATGGTTGCCCGGATAGGTTGCAAAGGCGGCGGGCGGGTTGCTGCCCAACCGAAGCGTCGCCAGGATCGCCTCGATGGTGCCGCGCTGGCCGCTGTAGCGGGTCCGTTCACCAGTGACGATCACCCCAACCGTCGCTCCGCCTCCGACGACCCCCATGACCCGCACCGTCCCGGGCGAGCCTTCAAAGTCAGTCCCGTTGTAGGTGACCCATGCGGTCCGCTGGCCCATGATGGTCATCTCATGGCGGTCGATCTCCTGGAGATTACTCCACGCCCGGTTTATCCGATCCATGAGCGACGCGACCACGTCCCAGGTAGAACCGGTCGCCGCTACCGGGATGACCTGCAACGCGAGACCCGGTCCATAGAGGATGAAGCCCTGGTCCGCGAGATCTCGGCTGGTCCAGCCCTCAGGCACCTGAAGGGTGAATCGGTGCTGGGGGTCGGCGTAGGGAGTGCCCTGGGCGCGTATGGCCGAGGGCAAGAAAAGAGAGACAAGAATGGGGATAGTGAGGGAACGCATGTGAACGAAGATACATCTTTGGAGCAACTGAAACCTCCATCCTCCCTCCCCGTACGCCGCCATAAAGGAGATCTTCCATGCCCACGTCGAATCATTGGCGGCCCGCGCTGACCGGCGCCTGGTGCGCCGCCTTTCTTGCCGCCTTTGCGGCCCAGTCAGGGGAGCCGCTTTACATGCCCCGCGCTGTTCACGCCGCCTATACCCATGGCACCCGCTCGCCGGACGGACGGCCCGGTCCCCGCTACTGGCAGAACCACGGACGCTACAGCATCACTGTCACGGCGACGCCGCCCCTGCCCCAGATCACCGGGAGCGAGCGCATCACCTATTTCAACAACAGCCCGGACAGCCTGCGGACCCTGGTCTTCAAGCTGCTGCTCAACATTCACAAGCCGGGTGCGCCGCGGGACGGCGGAGCCGGTCCCGATTACCTGACGTCGGGCGTGCACATCGACAGCTTCAGCGTGAACGGGAAGCCGGCCCGGTGGCCGGACAGTCGAGCCGCCTTCACGGTGCAGCAGGTAACGCTGCCCGCGCGGCTCCTGCCCCACGATTCGGTCGAGATGACGATCGCCTGGCACTATGACTTGTCGAAACAGAGCGGCCGCGAGGGGATGATCGACTCCACCACCTACTTCCTGGCCTATTTCTATCCCCGGGTCGCGGTGTACGACGATTACAACGGCTGGGACCGGATGGATTTCACCGACCAGCAGGAATTCTACAGCGACTTCAACGACTACGACGTCACCATCCGGGCGCCGAAGAACTACGTGGTCTGGGGAACCGGGACCCTGACCAACGCCGCCGAGGTGTTGTCTCCCACCGCAGCCCAGCGGCTGCAAGGCGCCCTCGCGTCAGACCAGACGGTCCGCGTCGCGACGCTGGCCGAGTTGAATGGGGGACAGGTGACCCGGCAGGACTCGATCAATGCGTGGCATTTCACGGCCACCAACGTCCCCGACATGACGTTCAACCTGAGCAACCACTACGTCTGGGATGCCGCCGGCGTGACCGTGGACGACGCCACTCGGCGCCGGGTGAGCGTGCAGGCCGCCTACAACGATACCGCCCAGGACTATCACTACATGGTGCAGTTCGGGCGGCACGCGCTGGACTGGCTGTCCCATCACTGGCCCGGCGTTCCCTACCCGTACGAGAAGACCACCGTAGTGCAGGGCTTTGCCGACATGGAATACCCCATGATGGTGAACGATGGGAGCACCAGCGACACGACTTTCTCCCGCTTCGTGGTGGAGCACGAAATCGCCCACACCTGGTTTCCCTTCTACATGGGGATCAACGAGACCCGCTACGGGTTCATGGATGAGGGCTGGGCCACCACCTTCGAATACCTCATCGGCACCGCCGACGTGGGCGTGGACCGGGCGTCCGCCTTCTATAAGCAGTTCCGGGTGAACGGCTGGATCCGGGATCCCTCCCCCCTGGAAGACCTGCCGATCATCACGCCGGAAGACGTGCTCAAGAACCAGGCGTACGGCAACAATGCCTACGGCAAGCCCTCGCTGGGGTATCTCGCCGTAAAGGACCTGCTGGGCGATGAAGTGTTCGGGAAATCACTGCGGGAGTTCATCAGCCGCTGGCACGGCAAGCATCCGATCCCCTGGGATTTCTTCAATACCATGAACGACGCGTCGGGCAAGGATCTCAACTGGTTCTGGCGCAACTGGTTCTTCAGCAACAACTACATCGATCTTGCCGTCACCGGGGTGACCAGGAGCAGCTCGGGATACACTGTGGCGGTCCACAACATCGGCGGCATGGCGGCGCCGGTGAACTTCCTGATTAAATACAGCGACGGCACCACCGATACCCTGCATCAGACGCCGGCGATCTGGGCGGCAAACCAGGTGGATGCCAGAGTGAGCGTGCCGACCCGGAAGACGATCCAGTCGCTTAGCCTGGATGGAGGGATCTGGATGGATGCGGATACCACTAACAATGTCTGGACGGTAGGGCGGTAGGATGGAAAGACGGAAAGACGGAAAGACGGAAGGACGGAAGGACGGAATGACGGAAGGATCGAAGGACGGAAAGCGGGACAGAGGGTCAGGGCTGACTCTTTCGTCCCGCCAGCACCGCGACGTTTCCCACCAGGCACAGCAGAATCCCCACGATCAGCGAAACATGCCAGCCCAGCCCTTCGAACAGGGCTGAGAAGAGCAGGGCCACCACCGGAATGGCAACGGTGACGTAGCCCGCCCGGTCCGCGCCGATGCGTCCGAGCAGGGTGAGGAAGGCGCCGAACGCCAGGATGGATCCGAACACGGCGAGGTAAGCCAGAGAAAGCAGGTAGCGAGCGGACCAGTCGAACACGAACGGCTGGCCGGCGACGACAGCATAAGCGGCCACGATCAGGGCACCATAGAGCATCCCGAACGCGTTCATCTGCACCACCGGCAGTCCCTGCCGATGATTCCGCGAGGCCACGATGTTGCCGAGGGAGGCGGTCACCGCACCGACCAGTGCCAGGACGAGTCCGACCGTGGGATCACCTTTGCCGCTGTCGCGGCCGAACTCGGGCAGAAACACCAGGACGATGCCGCTGACTCCGAGCACCGCGCCGAGCAGGGTGGCAGGTTTCACCGGCGTGCCGAAGAAGATCCGGGTTCCGGCGATGTTGAGGAAAACGAGAAGGGAGAAGACCACTGCCACGAGTCCCGAGGTCACCCGGGTTTCCGCGAGATAGACACACAGGTAGTTGATGCCGAAGAGCAGGGTGCCTTGCAGCAGCATCCAGAGATGGTCCTTCCTGGAGAATCGGAGCCGGAGCCCTTGCAGCTTGCACCAGGCGAAGAGAATGAGACTCGCCAGCAGGAAGCGATAGACGACCGAGACCGCTGGCGGGACCGGTCCGAACTGGAAGGTGATAGCCAGCCAGGTGGAACCCCAGATGAGCACGGAAGTGAGATACAGACCCAGAGTGTTCATGCCCGGCGGCCTCACGTTTTCGCAATGTAGACGATCGTCAAGAACAACAGCGAGAAGGTAATTGGGAACGAAACGGGAGAGGGGACAGGGGGTGAGGAACCCGGCCTGCGGCCCAGGAATCCCTGCATTTCGCCCAATCCAACCTCCCCGAGCTCCTCGTATCTCGTTGCGCCGCAATGTCGTCAGCCCGGGTATACCCTATGCATTCGAATAGCCGTCATGCGACTGTCCACTCTAATGACCGGAGCCGCCATCGCCGTGGTAACGGGGCTGGTGGTACTCTCCCAGGCGTCTGGAAAAACCCGGATCGGCAACTTCGAGGGCGACCCGCTCAACCCCGAGGTGTACCGGGCCCAGATCGTCGCCGTCGACGCGGTCCTGTTCGAAGACGGACAGCTCGCCGAAGGCGATCGGGAGGACGTGGCCAACACCCTCGTCGTAATGGGCCGGTTCGCGGCGGCCGACACCACGAACACCATCGCCAGGACGCTGGGGCAGAACATGCGCACCCTCGGGGCCATGGTGAAGCACACCAGAGTGGGGACGCCGCTGCTCAACTCCCGGTTACGGCGGGAGTGGCTTCGGATCCGGGGCAGTCTGTTTGATGACGCCTGGTGGTTCCGCAGGAGCTCAGCCGATCCGATCATGCCGGATGTGGCCGGACCTCCGGCTCCCTCGACCCTCCGGCCCGCCAACGCCGATGAGCGGGCCGGGCTGGATCAGGCCCTCTTCTCCCTCGGCTACCTGCTCAACTACGCGAAGCGCGACCTGGCCAACGACTATGACACCGACCCCCATCGTCAGTTCGTGATTGACGCCGAGTCTGAGCTGGCGCTGGATGTAGAGCGGTTGGGGCCGGTGCCGCCCCGGTTCGGGATCGACCTGTACTATCAGGACGGCTACAACGCCGCCGCCGAGGCGATCAGGAACATGAGAACGCTGGTGGGGCTGGGGACCGGCGCGCCGACGTCGAGCCGGGAGTACCTGATCAACGAGGTGGAAGAGCACCTGGGGCAGGCGCGCGAGGCGGTGGGGAGGATGCGATAAGGTACTGAGTACTGGGTACTGGGTACTGGGTACTGGGTACTGCGTACTGGGTACTGCGTACTGGGTACTGCGTACTGGGTCTGATGTTTCCACCTGGTACCCAGTACCCGTCACCCAGTACCCGTTACGCAATGCGGGCTGTGACCACGACACCCGGTCCCCGAGTCAGTGAGATAGCATCGTACTCTCACTCTCTTGGAGGACCGTTTCACCATGCGACCGATCCACCTCATCGCCCTCACCGCTGCGGGCCTGGTGCTGGCGTGTGAAGACCACGCCAGTCCTCGTATCACCGAGATCAACCAGCTGCTCGACAGCACCAGCGTCGCCACACTGACAGTCACCGTACTCGGCCTCACCCGCGACTCTTCGTTCAAGCCAGTCGCGAACGCCAGCGTTCGATTTGTCCGGGTAGGTGATGTGCCGCCGGATAGCATACCCGATAGTCTTCCGCCTCCGCCGCCCCCGCCCGACAGCACTCCGCCGACTGATTCGTTGACTGCCTGGGGCGGCCCGACCTACCAGCTCGCCGACAGCATTCCCGGCGACACCACACCGCCGCCCCCGCCACCACCTCCGCCCACCTGCGGCCGAACTGGACCAGTCCTGTTTCGCGGCCGTACCAATCGAGAGGGAGTGGTAACGGCGAACGGCCTACGGAGCGGAGAGTATGACGTCGTAGTGAAAGCGCCAGCTGGATCGCGGCTTGGAGACGGAGTAATCTGCGGGGTGCATGTGCTGCCAGGGCAAGCGAACCAGGTGCAGCTGGTGCTGGTCCCGGCAGCGAGGTGATCGATGGGACTCCCCCCCTCCACTTATGGAGAGGGGGTTTGGGAGGTGAGGTCAGGGATGGGAGCGGGGATCATCCTTCGGATCGACGTACGTAATCGCAAACGGTCCCATGCCGTGCACCTGCACCACAGTGGCCGTCTTGGCCCGCGCGTAGTGATGCGCCGCGGCCGGTGCCACGGCGAAGCCACCAGCGGGCAAGGTCATCGCCGTTGCCGGGTTGGGGGCATCGCCCATCCCCAGCTCAAGGCTGCCGGAGATGACGGTGACATCTTCATCGGTGGGATGCGAATGCGGCGCGATGTAATACCCGGCCGGCATTTCGAGCCGAACCGTGTAGACGCCGTCTTTGGACGGGTCGCCCTGGAGGACCGCGAACCGAGCCCCTGCAGGGAAGAACGGAGGCGCCGGGCCCCACTTGATGTCGGCGGGCGCCTGGGCCAGCGCGACGGTCGACGCAGTGCCGACCAAGAGGAGTGCGAGGAGAGTGGTGCGCATAGGTCAGGTCTTTCGTAATGCGGGTTGTGTAACCAACGTGGGAAGCGAAATGGCACGATAGAATAGGGTGACGGAATTGGCAAGCTTGGCGAGCAGCAGCCGTACTTGGCCGCGGATTTACGCGGATCTCACGGATTCCATAAGTCTTGATATGTCAGATCCGCGGAATCCGCGATCATCCGCGGCAAATTGTTCCCAGCACCTCCACGATGGCCTCAACCTCCCCCTCAGTATTGTAGTAATGCGGCGAGACCCGGAGCGCGGTCTCGAATCCCTTCGCGTCCATGTCCAGCAGGGCCCAGGCCCGGGTCGCGGCGCTGGTATTGATGGCCTGCTGCTTGAGTTTCTCCACCATCACGTTCGCGTCCCACCCCTTGATGCCGGCGCTCACGATGGCGCCGAGCCGGGTCCCACGATCGAGGATGGTCACGCCCGGAATCGCGGCCATGCTGGTGCGAGCCAGCGCCGCCAGCTCAAAAGCACGCTTGCTCCCCTCGGCGATGCCGACCTCCAGCGCATAGCGCACCGCCGCACCCGCGCCTAACACCAGGGCATGGGGAAACTCCCAGTTCTCGAACCGCTGGGCCGTAGCCGGCAGCACGAAGCGATCGGCCTCGTCCCAGGTGGCGCCGCGGCCGTCCAGGTTCAGAGGATACCTGCCCTCCTCAAGTGCCTGGTCCGAGACGTAGAGAAACCCCAGGCCGCGGGGACCTCGGAGGAACTTCCGGGTGGTGCCCGCCAGGAAGTGACATCCCAACTCGGCGCAGTCGACCGGCAACTGGCCCACCGCCTGGCACCCATCCACGAAGCTGGGCACTGCGGCCTCGCGACAGAGCGCGACCAGCGCTGGCACGTCCTGGATCAGGCCGGAGTTGGTGGGCGACCAGCAAATGGTGGCGAGCCGGACCCTGGGATGGCGTACCTGGAGCCGGAAATCATCGAGGTCGGCACCACCCGAAGCCGACTCGCGCACCCGCACGACCTCGATGCCGCGCCGTTCCTTCAGGGCGATATAGGTAATCTGGTTCGAGGCGTAGTCATTGAACGTGGTGACGATGCGGTCGCCGGGGGCCAGGTCAAAGGCGCCAAGGGCCTGCCAGAATCCGACCGTCGCGTTCTCGACGATCGCGATGTTCCGAGGCTGGGCACCGAGCAGCTGGGCCAGGTCCTGGTAAGTCGCGGCGATCGCGTCAGCCTGCTTTGCCGCCGCTTCATACCCGCCGATCCGGGATTCGAGCTGGAGGTGGGCGGTGATGGCGTCGAGCACGGCGCTGGTCATGAGGCCGGCGCCGGCGTTGTTCAAGTGGTTGACGGTTGTGGTACCGGGGGTGTCGCGTCGAAGGCGGTCTAGATCTATGGATGCCATTGGAAGAAGGTAGCCAAAAACAGTTGAGAATGTAGCGGTTCAGGCAACTGCATTTCCACGAAAACACGAAGTCGGGAAAACACGATAACAAGTCTTCTTCGTGCTTTCGTGATATCGTGTTTTCGTGTCAGGTAGTTTGAAAGCACGGTGCTGGGTCAGGGCTGCCGAATCCCACCTTTCATCACCATCCGCACTTTCCGCAGCGCCCCGATCTCCCGGGTCGGATCCCCCTCCACCGCCACCAAGTCCGCCAGCAACCCCGGCGCGACCCGGCCCCGATCGGCGAGATGGAAGATCCCGGCGTTCACGCTGGTCGCGGATTTCAACGCCGCCAGTGGGGTCATCCCGTACTCCACCATCGCCTCCAGCTCCCGCACGTTGTCGCCGTGGCGAAAGACGCCGACGTCGCCGCCGAAACAGATGGTGACACCGGCATCGAGCGCGGCCTTGAAGCTGGCCCGCTTGGCAACCAGTCCCGGCGTGGGTGGCATGCGACCCTTCTTCCAATTCTCGAAGTAGAGCGCGTACGCCTCGGCCGCCGCGATGGTGGGACACAGCGCCACGCCGTGCTGCTTCATCAGCTGGAAGACTTCGGGGGTTCCTTCGTCGCCGTGCTCGACGGTCGCTACCCCGGCCAGCACCGCCCGTCGCATGCCCTCGGCCGTCGTCGCGTGGGCCGCGACCGGCCGCCCGGCGCCGTTTGCGGTCTGGACCAGCAGGTTCAACTCCTCCTGGCTGAACGTCGGCAACGCCTCTCCGTTGGGTCCCCAGCGGTAGTCGGCGTACACCTTGATCCAGTCGGCGCCGTGACTGACCTGGCTCCGCACCACCCGCGCGATGCCTTCCGCGCCGCTCGCTTCCTCGCCGCCCTGCAGCGGCTCGAACGAATAGTCGCGCCGGCTGGGGCCGTAGCTGCCGGTCGCCACGATGGCCCGGGTGACGGTGATGAGCCGGGGACCCGGCACGATGCCGGCGTCGATGGCGCGCTTCAGCTGGACGTCGTAGTCCCAGGCGCCTTCGGTGCCCAGGTCCCGCTCGGTCGTGACGCCGGCCTCGAGCGTCGCGCGCGCGTGGGACACCGCCTCGGCCATGCGGAACCCGATGGGCTCGGTCAGGACCTGCGCGTCCCACAGGGACTCGTCATAAGGATGGAGAAACAGGTGGGAGTGGCCTTCGATGAGACCGGGAATCAGCGTGGTACCCTTGAGCTCGACCCGCTGGGCCCCGGCCGGTGCCCGGGTGGAAGCGGCGGGACCCACCGATGCGATGCGATCCCCGCGCACCACCACGACCCAGCCGCGCTCGACCTGATCGGCGCTTCCGTCCCATACCGCATCGGGAACCAGGACGGTGATCTTCGCGGTGTCGGCGGCAGGCTGTTGGGCCGAAGCGGTCGCAGGGGATAGCAGGAGAAAGTAAGACAGCAGTCGAAATCGACGCATGACCTTTGACGTTTGGATGGACGGTGGACCGGCGAGACCGATGTGCGGGCGTTTGTCTGGTATTACCCTCTCGCTTCGAGGCTAACCAGCTGCATGAGGTCTACGCACGCACTCCAGCTTAGCCTTTCTTTTTGGTCTTACGGGGACGCTCGGTCGGATCCGAGCTGGGGACCATTTTCGGCACTGCGACGCCGAGGCTCCGGAGCGCGAGCCGGGCGGATTTCCATTCTACCAGGGCGCGGTGGTAGCGGGCCGGGTCGTACGGGTCCGCCTTGGTCGCGGCGTGCACCCGGTCGGCGGCTTCTTTCTCGGCGCGCTTCAACTCTTCAATGCGGCCCCGATGCATGACTACCCTCCTTGTCTGGACGGCAGGTCGGCAAGGCGGCAGAAAAACTCGGCAGTTGGAGTTTGCCGTCCGGCCGTCTTGCCGCCCTGCCGACCGGGGGCTTTAGTATGCACCCAAACCGCAAAACCGCTAGTGCCGGGTCATGGAATCGAGTGTTCCCCCATTCCCCCATTCCCCATTCCCCCATTCCAGCCGGGTTTGCGCCTGACCGGCTCCGGGATGTAGGATGGTGAAGCTCTAATCCCGAGGTTGCCATGGTCCTCCCGCTTGGCGACGACGACTCCCTCCGCAAGACCACGCCGTACGTCACCTACGCCCTCATCGCAGTCAACGCCATCGTCTGGTTTTTCCAGCTTTCCGGCGGCGACCCGTTCACCAACGGGTATAGCACGGTACCCTATGAGATCACCCATGGCGTCGACCTGTCCGGGGTCTTCAACGTCGTTTCCGGGGGGCAGACCTTCTCGATCCACCTGTATGCCGGCCCCCACCCGGTCTATCTCACCCTGCTGACCGCGATGTTCATGCACGGGTCGTGGCTCCACATCCTGGGCAACATGCTCTACCTCTGGATCTTCGGCGACAATATCGAAGATCTGCTGGGCCACAGCCGCTACCTGTTCTTCTACCTGGCGTGCGGCATCGCGGCCAGCCTGGCCCAGGTGTTCTTCTCTCCCGACAGCTACATCCCGAGCCTGGGCGCGTCGGGCGCGATCGCCGGGGTGCTGGGGGCGTATGCCATCAAGTTCCCCCGCAACCGGATACGGGTGCTCATGGTCCGGGTAGTGACCGATTTGCCGGCTTTCGTCG
>Ga0070698_100004500_pt1 | contig 15322 bp, 19 predicted proteins | sample KBSK1502metaG_FD_65477 | JGI IMG/M metagenome (GOLD analysis project Ga0070698, IMG submission 65477) | Corn, switchgrass and miscanthus rhizosphere microbial communities from Kellogg Biological Station, Michigan, USA - KBS K1-50-2 metaG | ecosystem: Host-associated > Plants > Roots >...
TTGTGCTCACTTACTAAACCCTCACGGCACAAACCTTGTTGCACCGTTTATATTATGAGATATGCATGACCAGGAGTAGAGAAGAGGAATATGGTCAATATTGTTCGCACAATATTAAATTTGCGATGCATATTTACTGGCAGCCGTAATCATCCAGTCCCGAAATCAACAAATCGCCAAGGCCGAGCGTAGGGTAATAACTTGAAAAGGGAGTATAATTCGCGCCCCCAATCAATTTTTGGCGTGATGCCAATTAGGCACACGAGAAAGTATACATATGAATAGGCAATCGATCACCCAGGCAATCACGGACCGGGTTGAGTCTGCCAAACCAGCCGATTACTCTTTGTGGACGATCGGCCTGACGCAATTTCCTAATGAACGGAAAAAGCAGCGACAATGGATCGCCGATTCATTCTCTGACGCCCAAGGCATCGAATCCTTTTTCATAAACAAGAAGGGTATGAAGGGAGGCAATATTGAGGATTTTATCGACCATAAAATTGTCTACGTCTATATTTTCTGACACGGAATGCTGAACAGTCAAATTGCGAACAATTTTGGGTCAACTGTGCCGCGCTAATTTGCAGCCAATCTGAGACGTATCATTCGTTCTGTTCCCAATTCCGGAACCGTTGAAACACAGCTTAACGCAGAGCGGGGATTGTGCCTTATGGGATAGTATTCGTTCTCCTGCTAGACGAAAAATAAGTCCTCTTGAGTCGCACAATCTACCTTTTGCGACAATAGATAGCCTCGATCTTTTAAAAATGCTAGCAAATTCATTTCTTGTAGGCATGAAGGACTAAAATGAAGGGCCCATAATATTTGCATACAATAAATATCTTATGGGTGTTTATATGAGTGAGTATCCCTGGACATCACATAAGTTCTGATGTTTCTAGATCATGTACCACACATGATTGTCTACTTTCCAATCCAACAATTCCAGTTTGCCCTTATTGGAAAAGCCGCCCATCTCATCCGACTCTACATGTTCCACATATTTAAACTTAATTTCCAAGTCGTGTCCGACAAAATCATCCCCTCCAATTGTTCCTTGGACCGTCAAGTTCAACTTATACACCCCTGGGTCTAGCCAATTTTTATTTGGATCCTCATGAAACAACCAGTAAAAGTTGAAAGCCGCATGATGTATAACTGCAATATTTACTGTCCCATCCAATCCTGCCTCTATTGCTTTCATTCCGTCTTCCGAAGCCCTTCCGCCTGACCACGAAAAATGATTTGCGAATTGCGATATATTTCTAAGTATATTGCTATCAGCTTCATCATATATTCCGTGAATTTCCATGCGACTATAAATTCTTTCGATTTCTGCATTTGTTATGACAACGACAAGATAAGGTTCCTCATTAATTAATTTGACTTGTACTTCAATCCCTAGATTTACATTCCTCGGTCGGTCTGGACTGGTCTTCTTCTGATTGTAGTGATGGTGAGTTTCAATGATATCACGCCCTGCCACTTTGCCATAACCTTCTGCTTTCAAGATGGGGGAATCTGAAATATTGCCTCCTGCCGTTATGCTGTCACCCTGATTCTTGAATTCAATTTGCGTCCTATTGTTAGATTTTGGTATTTGCGCATCACGAGCCTTTCTATTTGCTTTCATGATTGCCAGAATTCCAAAGAAAACAAATATTCCAAGACCTATCCAAACCGCGGTGTTTAGAGAAAACCCTTTTGCAGCATATAATTGAGCGACAAATTCATATGCCATTATCGCCACTCCTGCAAATATCCCAATCGCTTCCCAAAAGTCTTGGATAAATCGAAAGATTTTCCGCATTGCGTCCTCCGTGTTGGATTTCCCCCATTTTACCAACACGTGACGTTAACGGATAATCGCCCTTATGAATACTCTGCGAGCATAATTGAAAATCAAACATAATTGACTCGTAGTCTGACTCGGTGGAACTCGTAGCTAAACTACGGTAGCATCCAGTTTATATGGCAGATCTCCGCAAAAAGTTTGGAAAAAGACTCCAGACACTTCGCCGCCAAGCTGGACTAACCCAAGAACAACTCGCGGAAGCAACCAATATTTCGGTTGATTTTTTGAGCTTAGTAGAGCGCGGTATCAACGCTCCATCGTTCGAAAATTTAGAAAAACTGTCAAAGGCTCTCGGGATTCAGGTCCGGGAGCTTTTTGATTTTGACTAAGTGAGCAACCATGACAACATTACCAAATAACGTAGATTATGCCTTCAGAGTATACGGGGATAACATCTTAGAATGTTTGATTCTCATCGAATGGCTCGACCATTCCGAAGAAAGCGGATTTATTCAGCAAGGTAAGACAGGCCCCATAGATCGACCTATATTTATATATAAGTCAGCTAAGAGTGATTTTAGTTACGCGTTTCAGTTATGCCCATATTATGGAGGAACTGGACGGCGGTCATTGTGGCCTACTGATCCAATTGGTGAATGGAGCGCTGAAAAACCCGATGTTGTCGTTACGCGAGTTTTAGAAGATGGCACTCAACTAAAGCCAACACTGGCAATCGAGTTTTGTGACGCGCTACAAGCAGGTAACCAGGCTTGGCAGAGGTTTCGACGCGCGTATGATTCCGCTACAGCAGGTATCCCCTACTTTTATGTTTTGCCTCTTATCGGCTGGGAAAGAGATTCAGGTGGATTGGCATTAAAAGGCGCTCGCTATCAAAGCGCTCAAATAACTCTTGCTCAATTAGCATTATGCAGCAAATTGGGGACTCCTTCATTACAGATTTACACCGGAACAAGTTGGGTAGAACTAGCGGAAAGATATGATCACCCTGTACCAAATAAATGGAGCGAGTTTGCAGACATCAAATATGCGGTGCAATATGCAGGTTTGTTGCTTCGTGAAGTTGAAAGCAGTGCTTTGCAACAGGAAAAGGAAAGGATCAACGCGCTCACTCCAATATTTAATGGAATGTTGCAGGTAGCGAAAACATACGGAAAGCATTTGGATACCAAATTCACGCTTCACACCGAACGACCGTTGTTTAAGAGTGAGGAGGATATTGAAAAAGCTTCCAAAACCTACGCACAAGCTGTATCAGTACGAAAACCTGTTGAGGGAGAGTACGCCCTTCACAATATAAATCATGATGATCTCAAGAATAAAGGCGCGCTTTTCTTCAAAGATGCTCAAAACGGTACCACAACTCCACGTTTCCGAGATGGGTTTTTAAAATGGCTGAATTGGAGAGACTCTTTTGCACCAGATATTAAGCAGGCATATCTTGAGAAATGGAACGTGAATTTGTCTGGAGAAATGTTGCCAGCCTCTATTCCGTCATCTCGATTAAATGAGATTGCCCGCAGTAATAGAGACAAATTACCAGTGACATATAAAGAAGGAAAATCTGAAGCCGCCTTTGTCCAAAACAGAAAAGTATTACGTGATATTTTAGCTACTACTTATCCAAAGCTCTCACAAACTTTCTTAAAATGGGTAGAAGGAAACAATAATGAGAACAGACCATTACTGACAGTTCCTTTTTATGGCTATAAACCAAGTGGAGATTCACGTCCAGATAGAGGACTTCTTCCTAATTTAGCTGCCCTCTTTCCCGATTTGACGGCTGACAGAAATATTCTGGTCGTGATGTATAGCATAAACACACCAAAGAATTGGAGGCATCTTCTATCAAACGAAGGTAATGAACTTTGGAATGTTATTCGTGTTTTGGCAGGTGGGTTAATTGTAGACGTAACACAAGAAGGCCTATTGATAAATGATAACGGTTTGGAATCATGATTCAAATAAATAGTCTTGTTACATATTTACCTACAAGCCACGGTGAACATGGCGTTGACGCAACACTACATATGCTATGCATGAGCGGTGGCCCTCTTCATGAAGTGTTTTCAAATCCGCCAGGAGGATCGTGGACGCAATTTGATCTAATACGTCCGCGTACAGAAGATGTTTATAGATGGGATCATATACCGCGCGAGCCCAAAGCGCTGGTTAAAAGACCCGATCTCGTGCTTCAACTAAATGATGGCGATAATATGAATTTGCTATCAGTTGAATCAAAATTGAATTTTCAAGCCGCAGAAGAAAACATGTCTGAAAAGCTAATGCGCTACTTTGCCGGTACACCAGAATTTACTGGTTTAAAACAAAAACCGGCATGGCACTCCCGAAAAGGTTTAATAGCTGAGCCGGAGATCATAGAAGGAGTATCAGCTACCCCTCAACGATGGCAAGTCCTTGCACCGGATGCATCGGAAAATGAGAGATACTGGTTTCGCGATTACCCAGAACAAAAAATTATTTTCTGGTCAGGCTTTGCTTATGCTTTAGCTCCTGAGGTGTACGAGGATGCCACAACAGTTAACCAAGATAAGATTTTACGGGAAATGGGGGTGCTGCAAAACTCTCAACCTGATCTTGATGTTGTAATAGCAATTGGTTGGGCAGGCAAATTTCACGAGCCGTTCATATTAAGAAGTTATTCCAAGAGATTTGCTAGCTCAAAGATGTTTGAAGGTTTAGATGCGCATCTTAAACCTGCACTTCTAAATCCCTGAAGGCTACCAATTAAGATAAAGTGCCTCTTCAACCATCTCAGCTTCTTTATCCATTACTTTTCTAAACGGGGAGTTGCCTGATTTTACGAAAAATTTGCGCTTATATAAACTTGAAGGAAGCGGAGTCTTGTAATTTATGTCTCCTCTTTTTCCATCGTACGATAAAACAAACAGTATATTGCGTCTATTTAAAGAATCCAGGTAATCCAGAAACTCGGTGTAATCAATCCTTCCATAATATCTTCCCTTTGTGTTGAAATAAGGTGGATCAAGGTAAATTAAGTCGCCTGAAACGGCATCACTTGTGGTATCTCGATAATCTCCTGTTCTAAAATCAACATGCGATAGTGCAGCTCCCCACTCTCGAATAATCTCAGCAATTTTGGCGGGTTCAATACCTCTTCTTGTATGGTGAAGAGAGTTATTAAATTCTCCTTTGCCGTTAAAACGAATAAGTCCGTTGACACAAGTTCTAGAAAGGAAGAAGAGATCGTAGGGATTTTGATCTTGATTAAATCTATCTCTGACCTCATAAAAAACTAGATAGCCGTCGTTTTTGAGTTTGTGCCAATAGGTGGTGTAATGCTCTATGAGTTTTTCTGGTTCAGTCTGAATTGTTTTCCATAATGCAATTAGAGGTATGCATACATCCCCAGCCATTGCTCTAGGCGGTTTTGCAGCGTATAACACTGCGCCACTTCCTATGAACGGCTCATAATAAGATCCATATTCTTTCGGCAAAAGATCGACAATAAATGATGCTTGCGAGCGTTTACTACCCGACCATTTAATAACAGGTGCGACTCTTCTGGGCTTAATATCATTACTTACTTGGAACCCATCTGTTATTTGAGAAAATGTGTATTGTGTATCCATTATTTATTATTTACTCGTTGAATATGGTCACGAAAAGATAATTGGGCTTCTTTCACTGCATCCAACCGTTGTTGTGCCATATCCACGTATTTTTGCTCATTCTCAAATGCTATAAAATGTCTTCCTAATTCTTTTGAAGCAACACACTCGGTTCCTGAACCTCCAAACGGAAATAAACATATTGCCTCTGGTTGGGTAGAAATAAGTAACATCCTTTTTATAAGTCTAGTTGGTTTTTGCGTTGGATGAGTCCCAAAACGAAGCTCATTTTTGGTCTTATTATTGGGAATATCCCATACAGTACGCATTTGTTTACCAGGCTTTTTAAGTCCATCTTCTGGAAATAGCTCTTCTTTCGCGACAGCATAGTCGAAATAATATTGTCGTTTTCCTCTATTCTTGTGTGCCCATAAAATAGTTTCGTGGCTTGCCGTCAGACGTCGCCCTGAAAGGTTGGGAAAAGCATTTCGCTTGTACCAAATTACTTCATTTATTATTTCAATATCCAGTAGTTGCATCGCAAAGTTTACGATTCCGCTATTGTGGTAAGTACCGTGTACCCACATACTGCCAGTCGGTTTAAGAACCCGTTTAGCCTCAATTAACCAGAGGTATGTGAATTTCCAGTAATCAACTAACTCATGGTTGTCCCAGTCCTCCATCACTTTCTGCCACACACCACCCATCCCTGGTAACGGAGCGCTTCTATCCCATTGCCAATTACCTCCCTTTGATAAATTGTAGGGTGGGTCTGCAATTACTAAATCAACTGATTCGTCTGGTAAGTTAGAAAATCCAGTAAAAACGTCAGTATGTAAGAATTTATCTAAATATTCTTCTATCATAGTTCCTTTCACTTTTCGTCAGTTAGAGAGAAAAGTGATGGTCCAACCATTTTAAATCGATCACTTCTATAAAGAACTGCATATACACTATTAACCGGTTTCTTCGATTTTAGCGAACGTTTTTTTAATATTCGTTGTGTAATTTCTGCGGCCGTCATTGGTTTCTTGCTATCTTGTAGTATCTGCACAGCAAAGGCTTCTATTCCTGTTTCCCCTTTTGGCCTTCCGTATCTTGTTCCTTTATTCATAGTTTGTGCCTCCTTAGAGTGCATGTTCTTGTAACTCTTTACTCATCACAATTTTGGTCAAATCAAGATAAATTGAAGCGCTTCTGGTGTCTTTTAAACCCATTACTTCTTGTATGATTTTAAGGCTTATACCATTTGCTGCATGGTGAACACCAAAGGTGTGCCGAAGACTATGAATGCTAGCACCAATTATACTGGCAACGGATAAATACTTTGTGAGCATTTTTTGTACTCCCCTTTCACCGAAGGGTTCACTGAATCTGTTTAAGAAAAGAATATTGCTTCCAGATTCCCTCCTTATATCCAAATAATTTTTAAGTGCAAGACAAGCTTTTGCATTTAAGGGGATTATCCGCTCCTTTTTGCCCCTACTACCTAATATCCGAATGAAGCCACTGTTATTCTCCCCTGACTCCTTCCTATTCTCGAATTCTAGATCGTCTAAGGTCAAGCGTGTAAGCTCAGAAAGCTTGATTCCTGTTTGCAATAACAGTTCAATAATTGCTCTGTCCCTTGGATCATGAGCGCAAGCACTACGAATACGGTCATATTCAGTTTTGGTTAAAACGTGAGGCAGGCTACTCTCAGTAAATGGCAGAACGACCCTTTTTGCGATATTTGTGCCAATGTAGCCGTCTTGAAACAAAAATGATAGAAATGAACGGATTGCAACGACTTTCCGCTTCCTAGTTAGGCTGGCAAACCCCTTTTGTTCAAGATGTGCCACATACCGTTCAATAATCGGAAGCCCCAGTTCCTTTATCTGGTTTATCCCAGACCTATTTAGAAACTCAACAAGGCCCTCAACGTCATTCAGATACTCTACCCTGGTTCGCTCGGCAAAGTTTCTATAAGGCATGTAAACAGTTTTGTAATCGTCTAAGGCTTTCTTGAGCGCTATATTCCCCATACTTTCATACTAGCATTTCGGGTAAAGTTCGTCAAACTACTATCCCTTCGCGGAAAGTAGTTAGCATATATAATCGTCTCAACTTGATATTCGAGCAAAGTTGGGTATTGGAGGTAACAACCATGCGTGTGCCTGAAGAATACAAAAGAACTGTTGCCTTTCTCTTTGTTGAGGGAGTTGATAACGTAACAGGAAACCAAATTAAGAAGCCTATTGGCACAGCGTTCTTTGTAAATCTGCAAACACAAAACGCCGCCAGTATTATGTATGCTGTTACTGCGCTACATATAATTCGTGGGGCGTGGGGTTTTGGAACAATCTACTTACGTCTAAATCAAAAAGACGGAACAACGCGCGATTATCCAATTGACGTTGATGATTGGTTTGAAAATAAGACGACAGATGTCACAGTCTTGCCTTTTAGAATCCCAGATGGAGCTGACTGCAAGTTTATTCCATCAACTATGCTAGTGTCTAATGATATTGCTTATTGGGGCGGATTAGGAATTGCAGAGGGGGATGAGGTATTCTATGTAGGCATGTTTTCTGAACATACGGGAGAAAAGCGCAATCTCCCAATAATAAGATTTGGCAACATATCACTGATGCCATACGAAAAAATCCACATAAAACTTGACCCAAACACCATCAATGAATATCCAGTAGATGCTTACTTAGTTGAATGTCGATCAAGGGCTGGGTTGAGCGGTTCACCTGTGTTTGTTCACTTCCCAGCAACACGAGACCCAGGAAAGATTGCGGTATACCATTGGGATGATATTCCACTGTTAGGCTTGGTTCATGGGCACTACAAGACGGACATTCAAGATCAAATCGCTGTAACCACGGATGATTTGGATTCGGTTTTAGTAAATGCGGGAATTTCAATAGTTATTCCCGCACAAGACATAATTAATACTTTACTGCAGGATGATGTGCTGAAGGACAGAGAAAACAGGCAGAGAAAATTACAGAGAGACTAAAAAATCAAAATCACTGATTTATATATTGATAGGAATACAAGTTCGTCAAACTACCGATTTTCCGCCCTTCGCTCCTTTTTCTTTGCGCGCGCACTTATAAGTATGGTCGGAATGTTGGTGGTTTGACGAACATAATGTTATGACATTTTGCTTTTGATAATGTCGATCATTGAGGCGCAGCCACAAGAAACATGAGCTTGTTATCCTCAAAGCCCGGTGGTTCCTCAAATCCCCCCGCTTTAAGCGTGTTGCGATACTTTGTCCATTCGTCGGTAGTTGGAAAGCGTAAAATCAAACCTGGCGGTAAGTCGGCTTTGAGCTTAGATGCTTCATTGAGCCATTGGAGAAATTTCTTGGATTCTTCAGGCGTGATCCTGAAATAATCAGTAGGATCCGAAAAGAGAGTAGACCAGGTTTTTTTAATTCCTTTTGCCTTTACGTACTCTGCATATACATTGGGAGCGACGGGAAAAGTAGATATGAAATAATTATAAGGAATGTTAATGCCGTCTTGGAGATCGTCCGGAAATATTTCTATAAATCTAATATCGCCAAAGTAGCCATCAAATGAAGTCCATGCGGGTTCTTCAGCAGGAATTTTGGGAGTTGATATTTTCTCTTCAAATGAAGTCCATGCGGGTTCTTCAGCAGGAATTTTGGGAGTTGATATTTTCTTTCGGGTATTGGCTTTGGGTCTAGGTTTTTGCTTTTTCTTTTCAGGAGTATGCTGAGGGGGCTCGTGTTTTGCATCGACAGGTGTTGTGATAATATTTAGATTAATTGCGCGTAGTTTGAGGCTACTCAACAGACGAGTATGGGCCCATTCCCGACGTTCAGGTGGAAAGTAGTCAATTCCTTGAATAGTTCGCAATCTGCGTGGTCGCTCGCAATCATCTAGGCGGACCGGCAGTATGAAAATTGTTCCTTCTGGCTTTTCCAGTGCAATATCCAATACAAATTTGAGTTCTCTCTGAACATATCCCTCTTTGGATACCGATCCAGTGGAAAGAGTGACAATCACTGCATCCGAGTTGTCCAACGCCTTTTCAATTTCATATTCCCAATCCTGCCCTGGAAGGAGTTTTTCCTCATCTAGCCAAGCATCCATCCAGCTTTCGCCGTTCAGCTTTTCATAAAGCTCGCGCACGGTGGGTTTGTCGCCAGAGGAGTGGCAGAGAAAAACACGCAATAGTCGAGGATCAGGCATACGGCTATCCCTTGGAGGCTAATTATAAGACCATTTATGAATGTACGTCTTTTCTTATTGGTTCAATAGGCAATTTGCTATACTATCGGTATGAAGAGGGACGATTATTCAAAAGACTATGACAAAACATTAGCAGAAGCACCCATTGAAGGATTGGTAGAGTATGAAGATGGGTTTTAGCGGCAATCGATGAATACAAGGCTTCCAGTGACGAAAAGAAAGTAAAAGAACTTGAAAACGATTTAAAAAGGGTTAGAGAACTGATCGGTAAGAAGAAGGGTAAATGAAAAATGTGTGGGCGATTTGCATTAACTGAACCAGAAAAGATTTTATCAAGATACGATTTACTCACCCCTCCTCCCCGGATGGAACCAAACTACAACGTAGCTCCTTCCTTCACGATGCCGATAATTACTCGTAATTCTCCAAATAAAGCAATTATGGCTAAATGGGGATTTTTGCCAGTATGGGAATACAAAAAGCCCAAGCCTTTTGGACTAATAAACATAAGAAGCGAAACCTGCAAGGAAAAACCTTACTTTAAAAATGTCTTGTTATCCGCTAGATGCCTAGTTCCTGCAACGGGGTTTTACGAATGGAAAGAGTTGAAGCTGGAAGGCAAAGCCGAAAAAATACCATTCTTTATCTCTTTAAAGGATCAGGAGCTTTTTTCTTTTGCTGGGGTTTACGCAATGTGTGAGGATGCAGAGAAAAAGCCTCAATACTATTTCGCCATCCTGACGAGTGAGCCCAATAGTTTCATGAAAGATATTCACCGGCGTATGCCCGTTATTTTGGAAAAGAAAGAGGAGGACAAATATCTTGATCCTGATAATAAAGATTTTGATTCTTTATACAATCTAATTACAACTCAATACCCTTCAGACAAGATGAAAACCTACCCCGTTTCAAAGGCCGTCAATTCTCCAAGAAATAACAGTAAGGATTTATTGAAGGGGCTTAAGCTTTCGTAGCAAGATGACAGTCTAGGCTTGCTTATAAAGCATGCTCTTGATCAAACAATAAAGGTTTGTAAAACTCAATCGCATTTTGGAGTGTTTCTTGATCCACATTCTCTTTTGAATTGAAGCCTAATAAACAGAATTCGTTACTACTTTTGTGAGATGGATCAGCTCCTACTAAAGCGTAAAAAATCCTGTCGGGTTTATCTTGAAACATTATTTGGATGTCTATTGAGTTCTCGACAAGTTTGCTACCGTCTACAGTCAACACAACAAATTTGCTTTCATAGTAATCTTTGCTGAATGAATCCAGACCAGTAATAACCCCCATGTCGGTTCTTGAGGTTACCGCGATTTTCAGAATACATGCTTTGGAGCTGTCGTGTGCGAGATATGCATCTAGAGCTGAACGTACAAAAGTAACATGAGGCTTTTTATAAGTGTCATAGTATTGTTGCAATTCTTCTTGAGATACATCTGTCATGACGTTAGGTAACGGAGAAATTGTGGGCGTAGCTGTTTGGGACACTGAAATAAGTTTTGAATAGTTGGTGTAGTTAGTTTTGTAACTTATCAGAATTGGGAGTAACAAAATTACACCTAAAAAGATCCATAATACTTTCCTATTTCTCATTATTCTTAGAACCAAATTTCATGTTTTATTGTCCTTTCGATAGGATTTACTTGATAACATCCGGAATCCAATGATCTCTGGACATCAAACCGTATATGAAGACTCTTATTTCTTTACCGCCAATCAAAGGAAAACCGCCAGTACAACTCTTATATGTTCCTTTTGGACAGACCATCACAATCACTTTTGGAAAAGGAGCAGCACCTAAAATCGTTAAACAATAATCAGAGATTAGCTGCAAAATTTTGTATTTATAATGCTTTGCTGTCCAATAAATTAGCGCTTCTTCTTTCTCTTTATTTATTTGTCTTTCTTTGAAAACTGACCAAAGATTTGCGAAGTCGATTTTATGTGTAATGAACCCCGTTATTTTTGCTGGAGTTTTGGTACATTCCAGATTAAGAGATGCGTAAGGTACTGTAGTTTCAGGGGACGAGACAACTCCATCCTTAACAACACTACCCATCAGAGGAGTGAATTCAGATACAAGACAAAGCTCACCATCAAGAAGACTCCACTCTTTATCTTTCCGTAATATTAACTCTGCAAGTTCTTCGGTACCTTCTTTGCTCTTGAAAACTTCGTTTACCATTCTTTGATTATTACTTGCGCTGAACAATTTCAAGACCTTGGCAAGTGCGGCATAAAGGTTTTCCAAAAAAATCTAATGCTGTATGCCAATTGTGCTCTTGTGGTTTCCCTTTTGCAAATTTTACACTTCACTCCCGACCACCCTGAAAAATGTTCCATCGCGTTCTCTGCTGGTGTTGTGAATATATTTTTGTATCCCATTTTGTAAGTCCTTCTTTGTGGCCTTGTAGAAATACAAGACCACTCGCAAGACTTAGTTTGCGTTTTTCGCTTTCTCAACCGGTGCGTCGGCTATTCTTTCGACTTCGTCAAATTCCGGTGCTTGAAGCGTTCCGTATCCGCACATGGCTAATGCTCTGCCTATGGCTCCCGTCTCGGCTTTTTCGATATAATCCGGGAATCCAATTTCGGTTTCTTTTTTTCGAGCAGTTGCAATTACAACTCCTAGCATGTCCTTGATGATTGCCTTCATCACAACAGCTTTATTCGCCAAGTGCTCAATTTCCGTAATAATGCTCCATAACGGATGATCTTTACGAAACCAAGCAATCCGGGCGGCAACCGGAAGATAATCGGTTTCGGTCTGCTCCCATCTCACTTGACCATTAGGCAAACTAACCTTTTTGCTTTTTGGTAATTTGAGCATGTACTTGTTGGGGTCAAATATGCTAATATGAGCCTTGCTTGGAGAGTCAGCCTTTGCGGGTTGGCTCTTTTGCATTAGCAAGACTTTCTCGTTATCTTCCCCGTTTGTTTTGTGCGTTTGTCCATTTGTCTGCATTTATTTTTCACCCCCTTTCTATTTTGACTTCTTGTTAAAAATTGAAGTCTTACTTCAATACCTGTTTATTCCGCACACCTACAAAGCGCAGTCAAGGGCGATGTAATCATCGTTCATCTCGACCCTTGACTGCATAGCTTTGGAGGTGTGCCATTTGGGGAAGCCTTGCGAATTAGTACAGAGTAAATGTTCAAATCACTTCTCCGGTCAAGGCAAGCACATAAATAGCACTTGACTGGTGTGACAAAATCAAAAAGGCACGCCAGTCAAGTACATTTTAGATAGACATTAGAACCCTGGGGCCGAAGGTGTGTAGAGTTGCTTTGTGTTTCTGGTTGTGCTTAAATAGGCGCATGGCCACACTTGACGATGACGATTTAAAAGCGATTAAAGGGCTAATAGAAGTGACCTTTGACGAGAAACTCGACGAGAAGTTGGACGATAAATTGAGCCATCTTCCTACAAAAGATGAGTTTTATGAGCAGACTGGGGAAATTGTAAAAAGACTCGACAACCTGGAAGTAGAGAAAGACGTATTATCCCATCAGGTCTCCGAGCATAGTGACAAGCTTGAGAAAATTGAGTCGCATTTGGGACTTTCTTCAGATTAGTCTACCAACCATCTCCAAAACTGTATTGGCTCTACTATTACAAGCATATAAATAGTACTTGACTGGTCGTGGCAAAATCTAAAATTGGCACGCCAGTCAAGTTCATTTTAACTTAAGAAATGAACTAATTCTTCCATGAGTAGACTTTCATCATAGTACAGCCAATCATGTCTACCCTTAACAATTTTGACTTCTAAATTATTGATGTTTTGATTCGCCCCTTTCACCGTATTCGAATCCACAAATTCATCTTTTTCTGCAATAAGCAATTTGCTAACAACAGGCATTTTGGTAGCTTTTATCAAAGAACGGTCATACATTCCGATTTGTATTTCTTTTAAAAATTGATGTGGATGTCTTAAGAAAAATCTAAGCGCATCAAAAAACCATAACGAGTTTATTCGTATGCCTTTTAATGTAAGAAGATTGTTGCCTATCAATCTAATGTAACCTCTAAAAATAACTTCTGGTTTCTCCATAAATTCTTGATGCATTGTAGATGAGTTTATGAAAATCAGTTTGTTTAAATTTGAGGAGTATGTTTGTGCATAACTTGAAACAATTAATCCGCCAATTGACCAGCCAACCAAAGAAAAGTTTGAAATATTAAGTTTCTTTATGAACTCGAATAAAGCCTTGCTGTAATCATCAAGTTTATTAGGGCTAACACTAAATGTGGATCTTCCTTTAAATAAGTCAGGGATTATTATGTGAAAGTGCATCGCAAGAACAACCCCCACTTCTTCCAAAGATCTACTAGTTATCCATATGCCCGGCAGCAAAATTACAGTCTTGCCACTCCCAGCTTCTAAATAATGTATGTTTCCGTTCGGAATTTTACAAAACTTACTTTGCATATAACAAAATTCACAATTAAATTCTATCAAATCACTCGAAGTAAAGCTTCAATACCTTTACTAATTAAAATACCCGAATAACACCCAAAAATGGTACTTGAAAACTGATTTTTAAATTGATAAGGTGGATAAATAATTCTCCCGAAGATATACCGAATAATGATATGGAAAACAGAATAGGCCGAAAAGACGATGAGTCTTTATACCAGCCCAAAATCCATAGCAAAAGAATAAGGACGCTTTACAGTTTAAAACAAGAAACAGGAAAACCAATGACGGTTCTTGTTGATCAGGCGATACGTGATTTAGCGGAAAGCTACAGGACTGACCATCTGGAAGAACCTGTTATGGAAGAAGAGCGAGAAGTTGCCTGGGAGGAGCTTTGCGAATATAGAAGGTTACTTGATGAGTTGGATTATATAAAGTGCTTGGCTCGGTTAGAAAAAATAAATCGAAATGAGTAAAGAGGAGTTTCAAACAAGTGCAGAAGAACCGATTAAAGAAAGCGAGATAACTTGTGACTATTGCGGTCCAAATGTGCAGGCAGCCTGGGATGTCGTAACGAACGATGACGAAGTAGTTTTCGTTTGTCACAAACACCACACTCGCCTACTTGAGAAAAATTTAGTTTTTGTCGAAAGGAGAATTGGAGAGGAAACCTGGGAGGAAATTGAAGATTACAAAATGTTACTAAACAAAATCGACATGGAAAAACATGAGTAAAGAGGGAAAACTAATTAATAACTTTGACCCAAAACCGGCCGTTCAAAGAAACGCCGAAAATGCGCGTGATTGGGAATATTCTGAGGAAGCAAAATATCTGTATACAAAAGCTGTTCTGTTTAAAGACAGGTTTTTGGATCCGATTATTCATACTGACCGCGGACGACTCCCCGATCCTGTAATATCTTTCGATGATCTAAGGAACCAAAAAACATTAGCCGCCTATACCCTTCACCGGAACCCTCAAGGGCTTCTGGATGAGATTACTTTCAATACAGCCCATTATGAAGAGGATGATAGCAAGAAAGTTTGGGCTTTCGGCAGATGGGCGCAGCTTGAGACACTGCTTCACGAGCAAGTACATTTATGGCAACAAAACTTCGGGGAACATCCTGTCAAGCGAGGGAGAGTCCATCACAACAAAGAGTTTGTCGATAAATGCGAAAGCTTAGGTCTTCACCCCTTACCGGTTGTCGGCGCTCATTATGCCGTCGCTGATGGCGTCTTTGCACAACTGATGGATGAGCTTGGGCTACCGAG
>Ga0070698_100004503_pt1 | contig 15321 bp, 14 predicted proteins | sample KBSK1502metaG_FD_65477 | JGI IMG/M metagenome (GOLD analysis project Ga0070698, IMG submission 65477) | Corn, switchgrass and miscanthus rhizosphere microbial communities from Kellogg Biological Station, Michigan, USA - KBS K1-50-2 metaG | ecosystem: Host-associated > Plants > Roots >...
ACGCGTTCTTGGTCGACCGCAGTCCTACCCCGGAGGCTTCGCTGCCCCCCACACCCAACCCGCCCCAGCCCCCTTAAATCAACGGCATTGCCACCGGTGGGCGGAAATCCGCCAACGATCATGGAATGCCTCGCCAGGCCCATTATCGACGGAAGTCTGAGCGCCCCGCGAGGTACCGGGGCTTCCGTCGATCAAGCGCGGTGGGCCGGGGCCGGGGCGGCGAATCAGCCGATGTCGATGAGCTTGTCGCGCAGGGCGATCATCACCGCTTCCATCCGGGAGTGAATCTGCAGCTTCTCCAGGATGTTGCGGACGTGGTTCTTCACGGTGTTCTCCGAGATGAACAGCTCCCTGGCGATGTCGCGGTTGTTCATCCCCTTGGCGACGAGCTTGAGCACCTCCATCTCGCGATCGGTGAGCCTAGGCGGCGGGACCTGCTGGACGCGCTCCTCCTCGGGCCGGCGGGCGAGCGTGGCGAACTCGGTGAGCAGCTTGCCGGCCATCGCCGGGCTGATCAGCGACTGCCCGCCGTACACCGCGCGGACCGCCTCGGCGACCTCGTCCAGGGGGATGTCCTTGAGCAGGTAGCCGCTGGCACCCGCCCGGATGGCCTCGAACAGGTCCTCCTCCTCATCGCTGATCGTCAGCATCACGATCTTCGTGCTCGGCGCGGCCTCCTTCATCCCCCGGCACGCCTCGATGCCGCTGCTCTTGGGCATCCGGATGTCCATGAGCACGACGTCGGGAAGCGACTCGCCCGCCCGCTCGCGCGCCTCGGCCCCGTCGCTCGCCTGCCCGACGAGCTCGATGTCATCCTCTTCATCGAGGACCATCTCGAGCCCGCGACGGAACAGCGCGTGATCATCCACGATCAGCACGCGGATAGGCTCCGGACGATGCGTCGCGGCCACGGCCTGGCCGACGGCCCCGAGACCTGTGCTCAACCCGAACTCCTCCCGAAGCGGCGGTGGCTGACGGCCGCTAGGAAGCGACCAGATCGGCCGGCTGCTCGGACACCTGCTTGTCCACGAGCCGGATGACACCATAGCGGTAGCCGCAGCGCCGGTAGACCACGCTGGCGCAACCGGACTCCTTGTCACGGAACAGGTAGAAGTCGTGGCCCACCAGTTCCATCTCGAACAGCGCCTGGTCGATAGTCATTGGCGACGCGGCGTGTACCTTCTGCCGCACGACCAGGGGTCCGTCGCCCTCCATCTCGATCGGAACCGCGTCATCGGTGGTGGCCGCGGCGTCCGCCACCGGATCGGGCCAGAAGGCCATCTGCCCGGGCTGGTGATCGTCGCGATCGTCCGGTGACAGCACCGCCTGCCCGGGCACCACGTACCCGTTGGCCACGGCCGACGCCCGGACGGCGCCGTGGCCGGCGTGCCGCGCCTTGCGTCGGTCACACGCCCGCCGCAGCCGCGAGTCCAGCTTGGCCACGGCCAGGTCAAGGGCCGCGTACCGGTCATCGGCGGCAGCCTCCGCCCGGATCGCCGGCCCGCGGGACGCGATCGTGAGCTCCACGCGCTCGCGACGGCCGTACTGTCGCGGGTTGTGCTCCTGCGACACCTCCACGTCGATCCGGATCACCCTCTGATCCAGCTTCTCGAATCTCGCGAGCTTCACCGTCGCTTGCTGCCGGAAGCGGTCCTGCACGCTGGTGTGCCGACCCTTGAACACGATGTCCACTCGGACCCCCTTCCACTCGATCCGGTTGGCGGCACCCGCCCGGCCGACCTGGTCTTCGTCCCCACATCCGCCTGCCGAAGAGTTCGCAGCCATATGGCCACTACTGACCTTCTCCCGCTCCGGGGGACGCCGGATCCCCCGGTGGGGCAGGACTTACTCCTAAACCGCACCGTGATCGGTCGACGAGAAGTCGCCTTACGTGGGCCGTTTCGCCTGCGGCTGGCATCGGCTTGCCTGGGCGGGCGGCCCCGGTACGGGGAGCCCTGCCCGGCGCAACCACGGACCCGGGCGGGTGCCATGACAGGAACGCTAACCCGATACGGACCGATTGTCAGGAGGGAATTGTCTGTGATCTGTCACGCAGAGTAAAAAAACCGGCCCTGACCTGTACCGAAACATCCGCGAGACTCACCACGTTCTGTCACAAGGGGCCGACGCGCGGGGCGCGCGGGAGGGCCGCAAGGAGCATCCGGGCAAACTGGTCCAGCCGGGTCAGCAGGTTCGCGGGCGCGCGGCCAGGCCCAGGTCAGCGGCCCAGGTCAGCCAGGGTATGTGGGAGACAGGTCGACGCCCGTGCCGGTCGTCCAGGTGCCGTCGAGGCTGGGCGTGAGCGCGAGGTGGCCACCGGCCAGCCCGGCGGCCAGCGGGTTGTACGGCCCCGCCGCAGAGATGGACTGCATCTTCGGAGCGATGACCAGCGGTTTCGAGGAACCGCCGTTGACTGGTACCTCGCGCAGCTCCGGGCCGCCCGGCGGCTGGTACAGCGCGATGAGGTGATCAGCGTCGTACCAGGTCAGCGCCGTCGGATTCCGCACGTCGTCGCCGATGACCTCCGTAGGACCCAGGAGCACGCCGCCGCCGAGCACGTGCCGGATCGCCGCCAGCTGCAGTTGCGAGCCCGGCGTGCCCGGATTGCGGACGATCATGGCCACCCGCACCCCGTCGGGGGCGACGCGCAGCTGGCTGACCACGTCGCCCGGCGGCAAGGCCAGCGGGACCGCTGAGCCGCTGGGGGAGCTGATGGGGCGCACCATCCAGACCCCGGCGGGTCCGGCTACCCACAATTCGTCGCTGGCGTCCCAGCTCACCGACGTGAAACGCGTACCGCTCGGCTTCCACCGCGACAGCCGGGCGTTCGCCCGGAGCTGCCCGTAGTAGACACCCCGGCCCGAGCGCGTAAGACCGGCCACGTACTGCCCGTCGGGCGAGACCGCGATGGTGACCAGGTGCGCACTCGCCTTGCCTGCAGGGCCGGGCACGTTCCCGCCCGGGCGAGACGAGCCGGTCAGCTTCTGGACGCCGCCGTTGGCCGCGACGGCGTACAGCGGGGTGCCGGATCTCGCCGCCGGGGGGGAGAGGCTGGGACGGCCGTTCGGCAGGCCGACGGCCTGGCGCAGGCGCCCGTTGATCTCCAGGTCGACGGACTGGATGCCGGACTGGGCGTACGACGGCCCGGCCAGCGTCCAGACCAGCTGGGAGGTCATCTGGCCGAGCACGTCGCTACTGGCGCCCGCGGCCGATCCGCCGATGTCGATCGTGGCCGTTCCGCCGGCGATGGTCACCTTCCGCAGCAGCACGGTGCCGGTCGGGAAGGCGGTGCTCACCGCGTTCGCCAGCCATCCCTGCGGCTCGCTCAGCAGGGCCGTGACCAGCTTGTTCGCCAGGTCGACGTAGGTCGCCTGCTGCGGGACGAACACCGGGTCGGGCACGAGCGCCTGCGTCAGGCCGGCCAGGAAGTACAGGTTGCGCGGCGCGTAGACGCGCTTGAAGTCGGGCTCGGGCAGCAGCAGTTGCGGCGGCGGGTCCTCGATACGCCATTCGCCGTGGACCTGGACCAGGTAGAACGGGTACGTTCTCGATCCCAGGGCGCCCTCGTACTGGCCGTTCGCCGTCAGCGTGGCCAGAATCTCGCCGGTGGCCTTGACCTTCTCTGTCTGCGGGTAGGGCCCGGCCTGGTGCGCCACCTTGACCGGCGGGGCCAGCCTGGGCGTCCCGCTCACCACCGTGACGGCCCAGCCCGGGTTCCACGAGTCACGGACCGAAGGAACCAGGTACTGGCGCGCGACCGCGTGGTTGTTGGCGAAGCTGGCGCACGCCACGAGAAACCCCTTGACGATCTCCAGCGGCCCCCACCCCCGTTTCGGCGGCGCGGCGATCAGCTGGAGGTAGTCCTGTCCCGGGCCCTGGCCACTGGTCGCCAGCGCGACGCTGCCCGCCTGAACGGGACCGCTGTCCGGCACGGCCGCGCACGCGGACAGCGCCAGCGCCGCAACGCCCGCCGCTGCTGCCGCACGCCAGCACGGGCGGTCCAGCCTAGGGCGCGCCGTCATGCTCACCTCGCGCCGAGCCTCGATCCGCCGCGCGGACCAGGACGACGGGCAGCCCGGGCGACAGCGCGGGCAGCCCGGCGACCAGCTCCGCCTCGTCGGGACCCAGCGGGAGCGGCGAGCCCTCGAGCCTCGCTCCCGCGACCCGGGGCAGGGTGAGCCGGAACACCGAGCCCCGGCCGCACTCTCCCCACGCCTCCAGCCACCCGCCGTGCAGCCGGGCGTCCTCCAGTGCGATCGCCAGGCCGAGGCCGGTGCCCCCACTGGTCCTGGCGCGCGCCGGATCCGCCCGCCAGAACCGGTCGAACACGAGCCGCTCCTCGCCGGGCTTGAGGCCCACGCCGTGGTCCCTGACGGCGACGGCCACCGCGTCGCGGTCCGCGGCCACCGTGACGACCACGTCCCGGCCCTCGCCGTGGTCAACGGCGTTGACCAGGAGATTGCGCACGATGCGCTCGACCCGGCGCCGGTCCGCCTCGGCCACACACGGCCGGGCGGGCAGCCGGAACTCGATCCGCGCCCCGCGGCGCTCGGCCAGCTCCTGCGCGACGTCAGCCGACCGCCTGACCAGGTCGCAGATGTCCACCGGCTCGGCGTCCAGGGTCGCGGCGTTCGCGTCGTACCGGCTGATCTCCAGCAGGTCGGCGAGCAGCGACTCGAACCGCTCCAGCTGGCCCTGCAGCAGCTCGGCCGACCGGGCGGCGGAGCGGTCCAGCTGGTCCTGCGAGGCGTGCAGGACGTCCGCGGCGATCCTGATCGTGGTCAGCGGGGTGCGCAGCTCGTGCGACACGTCTGACACGAACTGCCGCTGGACCCGGGACAGGCCCTGCAGCTCGCCGAGCTTGTCCTGCAGGCTGGCCGCCATCGCGTTGAACGAGGTGGCCAGCGCGGCCAGGTCGTCGCTGCCGTGCACCTGCATCCGCTCGTCGAGGTCACCCGCGGAGACCCGCTGGGCCGCCTCCGCGGCCCGCCGGACCGGGACCACCACCCAGCGGGTGACCAGCGAGGCGATGAGCGCGAGCAGCACGACGAGGGCGAGGCCGCCCGCGACGAGCGTGCGCTGGACGAGCTGCAGGGTCGCCAGGATCTTGGTCAGCGGGAAGACGTAGTACAGCTGGTAGTAGTTGCCCAGCGGGATGCCGACCGCGAGGGCGGGTACTGACGTGCCGTCGAAGTAGCTGAGCCGGGTGGGCTGCTGGTAGGTCTGGGTGCTGTTCCCGCTGGCCTGCGCGTCCCCTACGTGGTCCATGAGCGTCGCAGAGATGCTGTTCAGCGCGAGGCCGTCCGTCCATCCGCGGTCATACAGCCGTGCCCTTATCCGGTTCTGCGACGGGACGACCACGACGCTGTAGTCGCTGCCCGGGCCGCTGCCGGCCTGCAGCCCTGCCGCGATCGTGTTCATCACCGACCCGGCCTGGTCCGAGGTGGCCGGCGGCGCGGCCAGCGCCTGCTGCTGCAGCGCCTGCTGCATGCCGGCGACGACCTGGGCGTTGGCCTGCTTCTCCGCGTTCGCCAGCAGGCCGCTCGCGATCTGCTGCATGAGGAAGAACCCGAGGATGGCCACCACGAGCAGCGAGACGGCCAGCGTGGTGCCGACGACGCGCAGCTGCAGCGAGCGGTGCCAGCGGTCGCGGGCCAGCCCGGCCGCCGCCCGGCCCCAGCCGCGCGGGCTCCTGGTCAGCGGGCTCCCGGCCAGCCGGGAAGCGGGCCGGCGGAGGCGGTCGCGGGCCGACTGGAACGCGGTGGCCCAGCCGGGCGGCGCGGTCACCGCCGGCGCCGCCGGACGCGCGCCGCCGCGGGCCCTCCTGCTCTGTGCGGCTCCCTCCATGATCCCATTCCGTCAGTCGTGTTTCCCGGCCTGCTCAGCGCTCAGCCCGGGCCCGCGCGGTACCCGACGCCGCGCACCGTCACCACGATCTCGGGGTGCTCGGGGTCCTTCTCGATCTTCGCGCGCAGCCGCTGGACGTGCACGTTCACCAGCCGGGTGTCGGCGGCGTGCCGGTACCCCCAGACCTGCTCGAGCAGCACCTCCCTGGTGAACACCTGGCGCGGCTTGCGGGCCAGGGCGACGAGCAGGTCGAACTCGAGCGGTGTCAGGCTGACCGGGACGTCGTCGCGTTTCACCGAGTGGCCGGCCACGTCGATCGTCACGTTCTGGATCTGCAGCATCTCCGGCGCGGGCTCGTCGGTCCGGCGCAGCCGGGCGCGGACGCGCGCGATGAGCTCCTTCGACTTGAACGGCTTGACGATGTAGTCGTCGGCGCCCGACTCCAGGCCGAGCACCACGTCGACGGTGTCGGTCTTGGCGGTCAGCATCACGATCGGCACGCCCGACTCGGCCCGGATCTGCCGGCACACGTCGATCCCATCGACGGACGGCAGCATCAGGTCAAGCAGTACCAGGTCAGGATGGCTGTCGCGGAAGACCTCCAGCACCTTGTCGCCGTCGTAGACGAACGTCGGCTCGAAACCCTCGCCGCGCAGCACGATGCCGAGCATCTCGGCGAGCGCCGCGTCGTCGTCGACGACAAGCACACGTCCTCTCATGGGCCTCATCGTTCCATGTAAGCGGCGTCAGGGACACCGCTAGCGGCGCCGTGTCCGTTCCCGGTGGCGCCGCGCCTCGATTCCTGACCACGGAGAGTACCCGCATCGACCGGGCGGACGATCCCTTGCTCGGTGACCAGCGCGGTGATCAGCGCCGGCGGCGTCACGTCGAACGCCGGGTTGTAGGCGGGGCTGCCGGCCGCGGCGACCGGCACCCCGGCGTAGCTGGTCACCTCCTCGGCCGGCCGGTGCTCGACCACGATCGCCGCGCCGTCCGGCGCCGCGAAGTCGATGGTGGACGCCGGCGCCGCCACGACGAACGGCACGCCGTGGTGGCGCGCCAGCACGGCGAGCGCGTAGGTGCCGACCTTGTTGGCCACGCTGCCGTCGGCCGCTACCCGGTCCGCGCCGAGCAGCACCAGATCCACCTCTCCCGCCGCCATCAGCGACGCCGCGGCGGCGTCGGGCAGCACCGCGTACGGCAGGCCGGCCCGCCGCGCCTCGTACGAGGTCAGCCGCGCGCCCTGCAGCAGCGGCCGGGTCTCGTCCACCCAGAGCATGCCGAGCCGGCCCGCCCGGTGCGCGGCCAGGATCACCGCGAACGCCGTCCCTTCGCCCGCCGAGACCAGCGCCCCGGTGTTGCAGTGCGTGAGGATCCGCGCTCGCGCCGGGACGAGGGCGAGCCCGTGGCGGGCGATCGCCGCGCTGGCGGCGGCGTCCTCGGCGGCGATGGCTCGCGCCTCGGCGAGCGCGGCATCGGGCGGCAGCCGTTCGGGATCACTATCGGAGCCGGCGAGCGCGGCGTGGTAGGCGGCGAGGGCTCGCCGCACCCCCCAGGCCAGGTTCACCGCGGTCGGCCTCGCGGCGGCGATGACGTCGGCCGCGGCGGGCACGTCGTCGCGCCGGTGCGCGGCGAGCGCGACGCCGAACGCCCCGGCCACCCCGAGCATGGGCGCGCCGCGGACGGCCAGCCGCTTGATCGCGTCCACCAGCGAGTCCACGTCACGGCAGGTCAGCACCGTCTCGGCGGTCGGCAGCCTGGTCTGGTCGAGCAGCTTGATGGCCGGGCCGTCCGGCGGGTCGAGCCACGCGAGCGGAGAAACGCGCATATTACGTAGTCTGCGCCAGGAACGCGGCATGTGGTAAGACCTGCCGGGCTCCCGGGCCCTCCCGGCCGCCCCACGTTACGACCCCCGCTGCCAGGACGCCAGGTATTCGCGCTGATCAGGGGTGAGCGTGTCGATCTGCGTGTCCAGCGAGGCGAGCTTGAGCCGGGCGACCTCGGCGTCGATGGACCCGGGGACCTCGTGCACCCGGGCCGCCAGCGATCCCGCGGCCGACGCCACCCAGCCGAGCGCCAGCGCCTGGATGCCGAACGAGACGTCCATGACCGCGGCCGGGTGGCCCTCGGCGGCCACGAGGTTGACCACGCGGCCTTCGGCGAGCAGCAGCAGTCGCCGGCCGTCGCCCCGGACGTACTCGTCGGCGTGCGGGCGCACCTCGCGGCGGACGCCGGCGGCGAGGCCGTCCAGGGCCCGGACGTCGATCTCCACGTCGAAGTGGCCGGCGTTCGCCAGCAGCGCGCCGTCGCGCATGACCGCCATGTGCTCGCCGGTGATCACGTCCCGGGAGCCGGTCGCGGTCACGAACGCCTCGCCCAGTTCCGCCGCGGCGCGCATGGGCAGCACGCGGAACCCCTGCAGGACCGCGCCGAGCGCGCGCACCGGGTCGATCTCGGTGACGATCACCTGCGCGCCCAGACCCCGGGCCCGGCTGGCGATGCTCTGGCCGCAGGCGCCGAACCCGGCGACCACGACCGTCTTGCCGGCCAGCAGCGTGTTGGTGGCGCGCAGGATGCCGTCGATGACCGACTGGCCGGTCCCGCAGCCGTTGTCCACCATCCGCTTGGCCTCGGTGTCGTTGACCGCGACCACCGGGAACGCGAGCGCGCCCGCGGCGGCCATCTGGCGCAGCCTGATCACCCCGGTCGTGGTGGACTCGCAGCCGCCGCGCACGTTCGCCACCAGGCCGGGGAGGTCGGCGTGCAGCGCGGCGACCAGGTCACCACCGTCGTCGATGACCAGGTCCGGGCCTGGCTCGAGCGCGCGCCGGATGTGCGCGTAGTAGGTCGCGCGGTCCACCCCGGCGCGAGCGAACACGCCGATCCCGCCGTCAGCCAGCGCGGCGGCGGTGTCGTCCTGAGTGGACAGCGGGTTGGAGGCGGCCAGCAGCACCCGCGCCCCGCCGTCGCGCAGCGCCCTGAGCAGCACCGCGGTCTCCGCCGTGACGTGCAGGCAGGCGGCGACCGTCAGGCCGCGCAGCGGCTGCTCGGCGGCGAACCGCTCGCCGATGAGGCCGAGCACGGGCATCGCGCCCCGGGCCCACTCGATCCGGACGTTCCCCGCCTCGGCCAGGCCGGGGTCGGCGATGTCCGGCCCCGCCCGGCCGGCGGCTTCCCGCACCGGCTCAGTAGCGGTAGGTGTCCGGCTTGTACGGGCCATCCACCGGGACGCCGATGTAGTCCGCCTGCTCCTTGGTCAGCCTGGTCAGCCGCACCCCGAGCGCGTCCAGGTGCAGCCGGGCGACTTTCTCGTCCAGGTGCTTGGCCAGCGTGTGCACGCCCAGCGAGTACTTGTCGGTCTTGGTGAACAGCTCGACCTGGGCGATGACCTGGTTGGTGAAGCTGTTGGACATCACGAAGCTGGGGTGCCCGGTGGCGTTGCCCAGGTTGAGCAGCCGCCCCTCGCTCAGGATGATCACCGAGTGGCCGTCGGGGAACACCCACTGGTCCACCTGGGGCTTGACGTTCACCCGGGTGATGCCCGCCACCCCGGCCAGGCCGGCCATGTCGATCTCGTTGTCGAAGTGGCCGATGTTGCCGACGATCGCCTGGTGCTTCATCCGGCCCATGTGCGTCGCGGTGATCACGTCCCGGTTCCCGGTCGCGGACACGAAGATGTCGGCGTGGCTGACGACGTCGTCCAGCGTGGCGACCTGGAAGCCGTCCATCGCCGCCTGCAGCGCGCAGATCGGGTCGATCTCGGTCACCACCACCCGCGCGCCCTGGCCGCGCAGCGACTCCGCGCAGCCCTTGCCCACGTCGCCGTACCCGCAGATCACCGCCGTCTTGCCGCCGATCAGCACGTCGGTGGCCCGGTTGAGGCCATCGATCAGCGAGTGCCGGGTGCCGTACTTGTTGTCGAACTTCGACTTGGTCACCGAGTCGTTGACGTTGATCGCCGGGAACAGCAGCGTCCCGGCCGCCGCCCGCTCATACAGCCGGTGCACCCCGGTCGTGGTCTCCTCGGTGACGCCCCGGACCCCGGCGGCCAGGGCGGTCCACCGGCCCGGCTGCCCGGCCAGCGACCGGCGCAGCAGGTCCAGGATCACCCGCCACTCGGCGGGGTCGTCGCCGGCCGCCGACGGCACGGCGCCCGCCTGCTCGTACTCGGCGCCCTTGTGCACCAGCAGCGTGGCGTCGCCGCCGTCGTCGAGGATCATGTTCGGCCCGCTCTGGCCGTCCCAGGTCAGCGCCTGGTCGGTGCACCACCAGTACTCCTCGAGCGTCTCCCCCTTCCAGGCGAAGACGGGGATGCCGCGCGGCTCGTCCGGCGTGCCGTCCGGCCCGACCACGACCGCCGCGGCGGCGTGGTCCTGGGTGGAGAAGATGTTGCAGCTGGCCCAGCGCACCCGCGCGCCCAGCGCGGCCAGCGTCTCGATCAGCACCGCCGTCTGGATCGTCATGTGCAGCGACCCGGTGACCCGCGCGCCGCGCAGCGGCTGGCTCGCCTTGTATTCCGCGCGGACCGCCATCAGCCCCGGCATCTCATGCTCGGCCAGTTGAATCTCTTTCCTGCCGAACGTCGCGAGCGAAAGGTCGGCGACCTTGAACGGGACTGTCTGGGCGGGCATGGACATCCTCCACGGCTGGCGGTCGCGGCGGCCGGCTGCACCGCCGCGTCACCTCCCGACGGTAGGGCACGCGCCGGTGGCGACGCACGCTGTCAGCGGTGTTCTTGACACAAAAACGTTAGAATAACCGTTCATGCGCATCACCGAGGCCGCGCAGCGGCTGGGCACCTCGCCGCGGATGCTCCGGTACCGCGACGCGCTGGGGCTGCTGCCGAGGGTGCGCGAGGACACGGCGGGCGCCGGGCGCCGGCACCGACGGTTCGGCGCGCGCGAGCTTGACGCCGTGACGGCCGCGCTGCGGCTGGAGCAGCGCTACGACATCAGCCCCGCGGCGCTGGCGTTCGGGCTGCGGGTGCTGGCCGAGCCGTCGGTCCGCACCGCGGTGGCCGACCTGGGGCGCCGGGTGGGGCGGCTGCCGCAGGCGCCGGAGCAGGCGCTGGACTTCGAGAAGGAACGCGCGCTGCGGCTGCTGTCCGGGCTCACTGGTGCCGCTCCTCCGCGCGCCGCGCGGCCTGGACGGCCGGGTCGGTGACGTCTTCCAGGGCGGGCCAGTACAGGTCGGGTTCCAGGTAGATCAGATCGGCGATCGGCACGGCCGTCCGCACCCGCCGCTCGGCCGCGTTGATGCCGGCCGCGAGCTCGGCCGCGGTCTGGTCGGCGCGGACCGCGATCTTCGCGGCCACGAGCACCGTCTCCGGCCCCAGGTGCACGGTGCGCAGGTGGATGACGCACTGCACCTCCGGCCCGTCCTCGATCGCGGCCACGATCGCGCTCTCGGTCTCGGCGTCCGCCGCCTCGCCGATCAGCAGGCTCTTCATCTCGGTGGCCAGGACCGCCGCCACGCAGCCGAGCAGTGCGCCGATCGCCAGCGAGCCCGCCCCGTCCCAGGCCCCGTCGCCGGTCAGGACGGCGACCGTGACGCCGACCAGCGCGAGCGCCAGCCCGGCGAGCGCGGCGGTGTCCTCGAGCAGCACGACGGGCAGCTCGGGCGCCTTGGCGTCGCGGATGAACGCGCCCCAGCCCTGCTGGCCGCGCGCGGCTCGTGCCCGGGACACCGCGGTCCGCAGCGAGAACGCCTCCAGGCAGATGCTGACGCCCAGCACGATGAACGCGATGAGCGGCGACTTCACCGGCTCCGGGTGCAGGATCTTGTGCACGCCCTCGTAGACGGAGAACAGCCCGCCGACCGTGAACAGCAGCACCGCGACGACGAATCCGTAGAAGTACCGCTCCCTGGCGAATCCGAACGGATGCTCCGGGGTGCCGCGCCGGCGGGCCCGGCGGCGGCCCACGAGCAGCAGGACCTCGTTGCAGCTGTCGGCCGCCGAGTGCACCGTCTCGGCCAGCATCGACGCCGACCCGGTGATCAGGAACGCGGCCAGCTTCGTCGCCGCGATGCCCACGTTGGCGCCGAACGCGGCGAGGATCGCCACGACGCTGCCCTCGGTCGCGGCGCCGTCTGCCGGGCTGGTCTCGGGGCTGGTTGCGGGGCTGTTCCCGCCGCCGGTCGCGGCGCCGTCTGCCGGGCTGGTCCCGCGTTCGTCGCTGATGCCGTGTCTCCTGCCGGTCGCCGTCTCCTGCCGGTCCTGCCGGTCGCCTAGGCGATGCTGGCCTTCAGCTCCTGGATGACGGTGATCGGCGACGGGTCGTAGCCGAGCGCGATGCCCAGGTAGACGGTCGCGTAGTCGATGAGCTGGACCAGGCTCGCCAGCCGCTCCAGTGGATGATCCCCCGCCGCGGCCAGTTCAGTCACGCCGATGCCCCGCTCGCTGGCCAGCCGCACCGACGCCTCGCGGCGCTTGGCCACCTGCGGGTGCTCCCTGACGTCGGCGAGCGTGATCAGCCGCAGCGGCGTCGCGGGCTCGGCGCCGTCCGCGCCGGGGGCGCCGTCCGGGTCGGGGACGTCGTCCGGGCCGGGGACGCCGGCCGCGGCTGGGGCGAACGCCCCGTCGAACGCGACCACCTGGTTGTGGTTGGCCTCCGGCAGCACGCCGTGGATCGCCGGGTACTTGGCGTTCTCGTTCAGCTGGCAGGCGAACCGGTAGGCCGCCACGCCCGCCAGCGGCGAGGTGCCCCAGATCATCGGCAGCGTGCCCGCCAGCTCGAGCGCCAGCCCCTTGGCGGGGTTGACGAACGAGTCGCTGTCCGGGCGGCACCGCTGGGAGATGCCCTCGAGCGCGACCGCCGCCGCCTCGTGCGCCTCCGGCCCGGCGTCGCACAGGCCGAACCTGGCCGCCGCGCCGATCAGCGGGACGGACAGGCCCCACAGCGTGGAGCGGGGCATGCCGGCCGAGGGGACCGGCACGAACGGGGCGCGGGCCTGCTCGGCCAAGGCGGCCAGCGGCGACCCGGCGCCGCCGACGCCCATCAGCCGGCAGCCCCGGCGCACGGCGTCCTCCGCGGCGGCCAGCGTCTCCTCGGTGGATCCGGAGCAGGACACGCCGATGACCAGATCCGAGGCGCTGACCCAGCCGGGCAGCTGGTAGCCGTGCACGGACGCGATCTGGACGGGGCTGCCGGCGCCGCAGACCGCGGCCAGCACGTCGCCGGCGATGCCCGAGCCGCCCATGCCGGCCACCACGATCGCGCGCGGCCTGCCCGCCGCGAGCAGCCCGTCGAAGTCGGTCTCCTGGGTTGCCTGCAGCGAGGTGCGCACCTGGGCCGCGGACGAGGCGACCTGCCGGAGCATGCCGCCGGGGTCCGCCGCCTCGATCTCGTCGGGGTCGTCAAGCCGCCACTCGTCCAGGTCCGCCATCAGCCGGCCTCCGCGTCCGGGCGCCGCGCCTCGTCCACCAGCAGGACCGGGATGTCGTCACGCACCGGGAACGCCAGCCCGCAGCCGGATCCGGTGCAGACCAGCTCGCTGGCTTCCTCGTCGGCGCGCAGCGGCGCGTGGCACTGCGGGCAGGCCAGGATCTCGAGCAGCCAGGCGTCGATCTTCATGCGGTCTCCCCTTCACCCCTGATGATCTGCAGCACCTCGTCGCGCAGCGCGGCCATCCGCGCGTCGTCGGCCGCCTCGACGTTGAGCCGCAGCAGCGGCTCGGTGTTGGACGGCCGCAGGTTGAACCACCCGTCCGCTGTGTTCACCGTCAGCCCGTCCAGCTCGTCCGTGGTGACCCCCGGCCGGCCAGCGAACGCGCCGCGCACCCTGGCGGTCACCGCCGCCTGGTCGCTGACCTCGCTGTTGACCTCGCCGGACGCCGAGTACCTGGAGTAGCGCTCGAGCAGCTTCGACAAGGGCCCCGGCTGGCCGCCGAGCGCGGCCAGCGTGTGCAGCGCCGCCAGCATGCCGGAGTCGGCGTACCAGAAGTCGCGGAAGTAGAAGTGGCCCGAGTGCTCGCCGCCGAACACCGCGCCCTCGGCGGCCATCGTCGCCTTGATGAACGAGTGCCCGACCCTGGTCCGCACCGGGCGGCCGCCGTTCTCGGTGATGATCTCGGGCACCGCGCGGGAGGTGATCAGGTTGTGGATGATGGTCGCGCCGGGCTCGCGCTTGAGCTCGCGCACGGCGATCAGCGCGGTGAGCACCGACGGGGACACGATCGCGCCGCGCTCGTCGACGACGAAGCAGCGGTCGGCGTCGCCGTCGAAGGCCAGCCCGATGTCCGCCCCTTGCTCGGTGACCGCGCGCTGCAGGTCCCGCAAGTTGCGCGGGTCGATCGGGTTGGCCTCGTGATGGGGGAAGGAGCCGTCGAGCTCGAAGTACAGCGGCACGAGATCGATCGGCAGGCCGCGGAAGACCGTCGGCACGGTGTACCCGGCCATCCCGTTGCCCGCGTCCACGGCCACCTTGAGCGGCCGGATGCCGGAGAGGTCCACCAGCGACTTCAGGTAGCCGGCGTAGCCGGCGAGCAGGTCCTTCCCGGTGATCGTGCCGCGAGCGCCGGGCCCGGACGGCACGCCGTCGGCCACCATCTCGCGCAGCTCGGCCAGCCCGGTGTCCTGACCGACCGGCCTGGCTCCCTCGCGGCACAGCTTGATGCCGTTGTACTTAGGCGGGTTGTGGCTCGCGGTGATCATCGCGCCGGGCAGGCCGAGGCTGCCGCTGGCGTAGTAGAGCATGTCGGTGGAGCCGAGCCCGCCGGCCACCACGTCGGCGCCCTGTCCGGTGACGCCGCGGCCGAGCGAGTCGGCCAGCAGGCCGGAGGAGGTCCGCATGTCGTGAACCGTGACGATCGCCGCGGCCCCGGTCAGCCTCGCGAATGCCGCGCCGACCGACTCGGCCAGGTTCTCGTCCAGCTCATCGGGCACGACGCCGCGGATGTCGTATGCCTTGAAGATCTTCGCCAAGTCCTCCACTGCGGCCAGGCCTCCCAAGCGCTGTCACCTCTGCCGTCGCGGCCCGCGAGACCGGACGCGGCCGCGAGGCGCGGATTCAGAGCCTACCGGGATCGGTCAGCCGCCCGGGCGGCCCGGGTCAGCCGCCGGATCCGGTGTCGTCCGGCTCTGAGCGCAGCACCCGAAGGTGACCTCGCCGGCCCACCTCGGTGCCCTGTCCGACCGGCTCCGCGGCGCCGGCCGGGACGGCCGGGATGGCGGCCTCGCGGACGGCGTTGGCCAGCGCCTCCAGGTCGTCGATCTGCTGCGCGGCGGGATCACCGGGAAGCCGCACGACGTCCCAGCCGCGAGGCGCGGTCAGCCGCCCGGCGTGCGCCTCGCACAGGTCGTAGCAGTGCGGCTCGGTGTAGGTGGCCAGCGGGCCGAGCACGGCGGTGGACTCGCGGTAGACGTAGGTGAGCGTGTAGAGCGCGGGCTGCTTGCAGCCGGTCCGGGAGCAGCGGCGAGAATCCACCTGCTCACCTCGCTCACCATTGCGTGGGGGTACAGGTGAGCGCACACCC